>Ga0180009_10004686_pt1 | contig 14952 bp, 15 predicted proteins | sample OS_PC_MetaG_FD_123537 | JGI IMG/M metagenome (GOLD analysis project Ga0180009, IMG submission 123537) | Groundwater microbial communities from the Aspo Hard Rock Laboratory (HRL) deep subsurface site, Sweden - OS_PC_MetaG | ecosystem: Environmental > Aquatic > Deep subsurface > Groundwater...
CTAGTGTTCTGGATCAAACATTTGATTCCCGGGTGGAGGTCGTCAAATGTTTGTGAATCCAGAACACAATCAAAAGGTTGCCTAGTCTTCTGGGCTGAGTGTTCCGGGCTGACTTTCAGGTTCCCGGCAGGGAACCATATGTCAGAGTCGGAGCACTAGCGGCAATTCTTCAGCCGTTGCCATCGCGGACGTCGTCACGCGGTGGATCTCTAAAGCAGGTCATCCCCGACATCGTTGACCGAATAGCCAAGCTTCTCCAGTCCCTCTTCGAGGTAGTCGCTCAACAGCGGCATACCCAGTAGATACTCCGAGGTCTTGTTCACCGCCTCGTCGCGGGCCGTTGCAATCGCCTCGTCCAATTCGTCGACCTCAAACGTGCCCCGGCCAATCCAGGCCAGCGCAACCAGACTCACCTGCTCGTCATCATTGAGCGCCTCGATAAACGAAGCGACCTCCTGGAACACCGCATCATCGGCGAAACTCTCCAGGATCGACGCGGGATCTTCATCGGCATCCCCCTCGTCGGGAGAATTGTCCCATGCCGCAACCTTGGCATCGAACTCCCGCGCCTGAATAATAACGTGCGCAACCTTCTCCGGGGCGATTTCAAGCGGCATGGCAGGCGGTCCTCTTCAACATTCTTCCCAGTGACACGCGAAAACAGTAATTCCGGCCCTGGGCAACTGCAATCGCACTCAGGCAAGTTCGGCGCGAATGGCCCGGAACACGTCCTGGAACATCTGCGCGGTGAGCCTGCGGGTATTCGTGTTGTACCGCGAACAATGGTAGCTGGCATAAAGGCATGGGCCTTCGGCCAGCAGATGCCGGTTCCCATGACCGAATGGGTATGTCGACTGTGGCAGTCCGAGCGACTTCAGGGTTTGATCGTGCGCAATCCGCCCCAGCGCGACGATTACCTTGAGATTTGGCAGGCACGCGATCCGTGCGGTCAGGAACTGGCGGCACTGATTGATTTCCGCCGTCGTCGGCTTGTTTTCCGGCGGCGCGCATCGCACCGCGTTCGACACCATGCAATCGACGAGTTCGAACCCATCATCGATCCGGGCCCCATACGTACCGCGCGCGAAACCGAACTCCGACAGTGTCGCGTAGAGAAGATCCCCCGCGTAGTCCCCCGTGAATGGACGCCCGGTCCGGTTGGCGCCCATCCGCCCGGGTGCAAGCCCGACAATCAACAGGCGCGCATCCTGCGGCCCGAATGACGGCACGGCACCATTGAACCAGTTCGGTTCAGCCGAGGCGTTGGTTTCGCGGTATTCCACAAGTCGCGGACAAAGATTGCATAATGCTGGTGCTTCGCCACGACAATTGAATGAATTCATTACTGAACCCAGCCCGGCTCGGAAAGGAAGAATTGCAATAGTCGCCAGCGCCCGAATTCAAATGGAAATCCGGCAAGGGCCTGGAACTCCGAATTGCGCAGCGGAACAGATTTCAAGACGCCATTTCGGATCAAAGGCCTTCACAGTGCCGCGCTTTACACCTGGACGACTGGCTCGTCATTCGACCGCGACACCCCGGCAATCCCGAAATCCTTGCCGGGTGAATTTTCTGCCGGCGGCGATCGCCGCCGCTCCAACTCAAAGATCTTCGTCGCCTTCGAATTCATCCGCGCTTTCGAAGGGTACCGGCTCGGCGATGGCACGCTGGCCGGCCGGCGGACGCGAATACCGCTCACGCTGCTGCACCGGAGCACGTCCGCCTTCCCGGGCGATCTGCGCTTCAAGGTCGGCGAGATCGACGAACTGATCCGCTTGCCTGCGCAGCTCGTCGGCCACCATCGGCGGCTGGGTCTGCAGCGTCGAGACGACACTCACCCTGCGGCCTTTTTCCTGTAGCGCGGCAACCAGCGAGCGGAAGTCGCCATCACCCGAAAACAGCACGATATGATCGAGACTATCGGCCAGGCGCATGGCATCGACAGTCAATTCGATATCCATGTTCCCTTTGACCTTGCGGCGGCCCGCGGAGTCCGTGAATTCCTTGGTCGGTTTCGTCACCATCGTATAGCCGTTGTAGTCCAGCCAATCGATCAACGGACGAATTGAGGAATATTCCTGGTCTTCGGCCAGCGCGGTATAATAAAGCGCCCGGACAAGCTGGCCCTTTTTCCGGAAATGCTCCAGAAGCCTTTTGTAATCTATATCGAAGCCGAGGGATTTAGAAGTTGCGTATAAATTAGCGCCATCAATAAAAAGGGCAATTCTTTCATTCGGATAGACGAACATTTCTTCAATTCCTTCGGACATGTGCCGGATATACTATTTCGAAATAAGCAAACCGGTATTAGGTTAATCGGCCGAGCTGCCGGTATTTTTCTGGGCTGAGTGCCAATGGAGCATGCGTGAGCCCGCCAAAACCGAACTACATCGTTGTTGCTCCAGCGCTTTGCAGGCAGTCATACGGATCGCATCCTTGAGACTGCAATGTAAAAAGCAATTCCCGAGACGATTTTAAGTGTGGCACGGTGCCGCAATCCCTAAATAAACTTGCGCAACCGAGACTTTTTCATTGCACAGACGGGGCGCATACCCCGCTTAATACACATAGCACACTCTGCCGAAGTTATAACAATAGCTCTGTTCAAGCTATATGAATTTCTCAATCGTGAACAACAATATGACCATAGCCTTGCGGCTGAATTAACCAGGAGTTACTCCCTCGACACGCCGGAATTTCTACGGGTTTCAGCGTTCCCGACGAGGCATTCGAAAGCAGGATCAGTTCGTTTCGCGCCGCGAATTCCGACGCAGCCGGATGTCGGTAGTAAAGCTGGTCAAAAAACACGCCTGGGTGGAAACAGGTGAGTTTCGCAGCGCAACTGATCGCGACACGCCTCTAGTGTTCTGGATCAAACATTTGAGTCCCGGGTGGAGGTCGTCAAATGTTTGTGAATCCAGAACACAATCAGAAGGTTGCCTAGTGTTCCGGGCTGACATTCAGGTTCCCGGCAGGGAACCATATGTCAGAGTCGGAACACTAGCATAATTACATTCTAAATCATGCACTTAGCTCTGGATTCGCGAACCTGACGCCGGGCGATCAACACCACAAACAGCCGACCAGTAGAGAGATCCAGACTCGCACTTGGGAACCATCTGTCAGAGCCGGAACACGAGGTCGATCATCCTTAATCGTACTTCCGGCAGGCGTTCGCCCTTTGGGGTGAACAAATGCTTTTCCAGGAAGAAGCCGATCAGGTCGAAGCCCTGCCTCACATCTTCCAGCCGCACGTCTCCTGCTCGTCCTTTGATAAGAAAACCAGGTAATGGCAACAAGACATTCTTATAAGGCTCGCCCGCGGAGGCGGATACCGCGCGCCCCGACTTCGGCGAAACATATGTCAATTGGTCGTTGCTGCCGGTGGCGGCACACTCTTCCAAATCCAATCCGTACCCCAGTTCATCGAGCAACGCCATTTCCCAACGGACCATCAATACCGGCCAGACATCTACATCATCGAGAAATCCCAGGACGAACATGGTGACTTCATAAAGACTGGAGTGTGCATCCCGTTCTGGCAAAAGCCGCAAAAGCGAGCACATCGAGGACAGCGCAGCAAGTCTTGCAGGATCATCCATTGCGCTCGCCGCATACCCGCGCTGCAATTCCATGCGAAAATTGCCCAGGTGTTCGGAAAGCCGGGCCGACCATTTCACCTCGACGTGATTGCCAATTTGTAGAACCGGCCGCATTTGCCGCGAGCGCCCGCCCCTGACGAGGCCCAAAACGCGGCCATGCGCACGAGTGAACACCTCGGCGATCGCCGAGGTTTCACCGTGTTGCCTGACCGAGATGACGATGCCTTCGTCTGTCCATTCCATGTCACGGACCAGTTATGCAGATCGCTCACCGATTCGCACCAGGAACGAGACTCACACCTCCACGTCTTCACTTCCGGGAGGCTTGGTCGGAGGCGGGGCTTTCTGCTTGATGGTACACGGTGCGCCGTGCGCCACGCACTCATGGAACCCATTCCGCGAAACGCACTTCAACACCTTGCTGTTGGCGATCCTCCAACTGGGATGTTCAATCCCCGCCTTCTTGGCCTTTTCGACCCAGTCCAGCAATGCGCGGCGCTTGGCATTCTGCTCGGACCGGTCCTTGATGACCGAACTCGTGACATGCGGCAGGCACACGCGAACCGCCGCAAGCACCGCTCCCGGATTGCTGCAAACAAGCAAACCACCAGCGATCAACGTCGCGCAAATCGATGCATAAACCGAAGAATACTGTCTCATGTCGGCTGCAACCTCCCCGAAACGAAGGCTGTCCGGTTTTCTGGATCGGACGTTTGGTACCCGGTATCGATCGTCAATATCTCTATGATTTCAGACCAGAAATGGCGGTCTGTGTGTGGTGCCTCAAGAGGTCGTTCCCGGTCAGCCCGAGGCGGATTTGGGTCGCTTTCCAGTGAACCCTCGCGGACCTTAGCGAGGATACGATCAAGACAGCATGCGCAGAAAACCGCGCAAATCCGTCCCGGCAGAATGGATCCATTTGAGTTGATCAGGCTCTCGGTCAGGGTTCCGGGCGGACGTTTAGGAGCCAATGGTCAGGGTCGGGACACTGGAATATACCGATCCACCGGGCAGAAGCCAGTATATGACTAATCCTTGGGAAAGCTCAAACCCAGATCGCGGTAACGCTCCGGATCGTTGCCCCACCCCTCTCGCACCTTGACGAACAAGAACAGGTGAACCGGCCGCTCGACGATTCCCTGCAGGTCCTTGCGCGATTCGCTTGAGACTTGCTTGACTGTCCGGCCGCCCTTGCCGAGCACGATACTCTTCTGGCTGTCCCGCTCGACGTAGATGGTCTGTTCGATGCGCACCGACTTGTTGCGCAACTCTTTCCAGTCGGTCGTCTCGACGGTGATCGAATAGGGCAATTCATCGTGCAGCAGGCGATAGATCTTTTCGCGCGTAATCTCGGCGGCGAGCAACCTCATTGGAACATCCGAAATGTCGTCTTCCGGATAATGCCACGGCCCCTCCGGCACCATTTCGGCAAGGTATGTCTTGAAATCCTCGATCCCGCTCAGATTGAGCGCCGAGATCATGAAAACGCGCTCGAAGGCTATTCGCTCCGAAAGCTCTGAAGCGAGTTTCAACAAGCGCCCTTTGTCGTTCACCCGGTCGACCTTGTTCAACAGCAAAACCAGCCGCGCATTGCCAACGGTCTTCAGCTTGTCGAGGATCCGCGCAACATCCTCATCGATGCCGCGCGCGGCGTCGACGATCATTGCGATGACATCGGCTTCGCCGGCCCCGCCCCAGGCAGCCTCGACCATCGCCCTGTCGCGCCGGCGCTTGGGTGAGAAGATACCCGGCGTATCGACGAACACGAGCTGGCTGTCGCCTTCCATGGCGATTCCGCGCACCGCCATCCGCGTCGTCTGCACCTTGTGACTGACGATCGTAACCTTCGCCCCGACCATCGCGTTGACGAGCGTCGACTTGCCGGCGTTGGGTGCACCTATGACGGCGATGAATCCGCACCGGGTTTGCCGGCCGTGTCCGCCCTCGCCGCCATCGTTATCGACGCCGCCCGGCCGGTTCTGCACCGGTTCTCCGTCGGCATCGCGATTGGTGTTCATGGTGTCATTTCTCCGCCCACAGCCGTTCACGCTTCAAGATAGCGTCGGCTGCGCTTTGTTCCGCGATGCGTTTCGATGGACCCTCACCACGCTCAGGCTCAAATCCGGAAACCCGTACCTCCGAAACAAACACCGGCGCGTGATCGGGACCCGATCGCTCGATTTCGATGTAAAGCGGCAGCGGCAAGCCGCGCCCCTGCGCCCATTCCTGCAATGCCGACTTTGGATCCTGCACCTGCGCGGGAAGTTCACCGCTGATCGGACCCCACAATCCGCGCACCACGCTTCGCGCGGCTGCAAAACCGCTGTCGAGGAAAACCGCCGCCAGCAACGCTTCCATCGCATCGGCAAGGATCGTATCCTTGTCGCGGCCGCCGCTGTCGTCCTCGCTGTCCGACAGGATCAAATAGTCGCCGAGCTGCAACTTGCGTGCAATCAGAGCGCAAGTCTCCCGGCGTACCAGTTGGTTGAACTTCTTGGCCAGCTGCCCTTCCCGGGCTTCCGGCATCAGCTCGCCGAGAAGTTCCGCCACTGCAAGCCCGAGCACGCGGTCGCCGATGAATTCGAGCCGCTCGTTATCTCGATCCGTGATTTTCGCACCGCGCGCGCTTGAATGGGTGAGCGCCCGCTCCATCAGCACACCGTTCTTGAAGCGGTAGTCGAGCGCCCCTTCCAATTCGGCGAGCGGGCGCACTTTCACCATGTCGGCACCTGAAATGTTTCGGCAAAGAGCCTATCGCCCATCTGACCGCACTTAATCGACAAGCTTGAAAATGCGATCCCAGCGCACGTCGAATGGCCAGGTCCAGGGACTGGTCCAATGGAAAGCGGTATCGTCGTCGACCGCCGCCGAGAAAAAGATGATCTCCGCCCGGCCGATCAGGTTCTGGTAGGGAACATATCCTACATCCCACGTCGCCCTGCTGTCCGTCGAGTTATCGCGGTTGTCGCCCATCATGAAATAGTGGCCCTCGGGGACCTTGTAGGGGCCGACATTATCGAAGAAGCCGTTGCTTTCGGCATCGAGCACCATGTAGCTTTTTCCGCTCGGCAGCGTTTCAACGTATTTTTTGACCTTGCGCACCGGGCCGCCGTTGCTCGGCGGAACGTAAAAACCGGCCTCCTTCCTCGGCAGGGCTTCCCCGTTGAGATAAACGACGCCGCCGCGCACCTGGATTTCATCGCCAGGCAAGCCAATCACGCGCTTGATGTAATCGGTGGCATTGTCACGCGGCAGCTTGAACACGACAACGTCGCCGCGCTCCGGCTGGCCGGCGAACACCCGCCCCTCGAACAGGTTCGGACCGAATGGAAACGAATACCGGCTGTAGCCATAGGAGAGCTTGGAAACGAACAGATAGTCGCCGATCAGCAGCGTATCCTTCATCGAGCCGGATGGAATGTTGAAGGGCTGGTAGAAGAAGATGCGCACGACCATCGCAATCGCCAGCGCTTGCAGGACGATCTTGATCATCTCCCACCAGCCGCTCTCGCTAGTCTTGGCCACGTTCGTATCCGTGCTCATTCAGCATCCTCGAAACTGCGCCCCGTTACCCCTCGAAGGCGAAAAAACATCCGCCCGCTATAACCCTTAAGGCGTTGCGCTGCAAATCTCTAAAACCGGGAAACTTAAGAACCCTGAGCCATAACCAATTTCCAGAATGCCGCCTGATATTCCCGTAATTGTGGCCCTACCGGCCATCGCCTTCAATTCTCAGCGCCGAAATGATGACGATGGCTTGCGCCATCGGGTGGTCGTCCGTAAGCGTCAAATCGATCCTGGCTTGCATACCAGGCGGGACCAGATTGCCCAGATGCCTTGCCGCCCCGCCCGTCAAACTGAGTGTCGGCCGGCCCGAAGCCAGATTGACCACCCCGATATCGCGCCAGTAGACGCCGTGCCGGAAGCCCGTGCCAAGCGCCTTGGAACAGGCCTCCTTGGCGGCAAATCTCTCGGCATAGGACGCCGCCCGCGTCCGCAGCCTGCGCTCCGAGCGCTGCCGCTCCATGTCGGTGAACACCCGTTGCAGGAACCGCTCGCCGAACCGATCGAGCGTCTTCTCGATACGCCGGATATCGATCAGATCATTGCCCAGTCCGAGGATCATCGTACGCCCCCTACCTTACGTGCAGTCTTGGTTCGCCTGACTTTGGCTGTGGCCGCCGGGACAGGTGTGAAACTTCAAGCTTCCCGTCGAGCCTGCGCCATAAGCGCGCGCATGTGCTGAACCGCAGCGGTCAATCCGCCGAATATGGCTTCTCCGATCAGGAAATGCCCGATGTTGAGCTCGACAATCTGAGGTAATCTCGCAACCGCCTTCACCGTATTGTAGGTGAGCCCGTGGCCTGCGTGAACCTCAAGCCCCGCCGCCATGGCAAGCTCGGCCCCTGCGCTGAGACGCTCCAATTCGCGGGCAACGCCGGCAACATCGTCTGCCAGAGCCTTCTCGCAATAGGCACCGGTGTGCAGTTCGACGATATCGGCTCCGAGTCTGGCGGACAGTTCGATGACTGTCGGGTCGGCCTCGATGAACAGCGACACCCGAATACCTGTCGCCTTCAACTGGTCGATGACACCTTCCAGATGGCCGGCCCCGCCGCTGACATCGAGGCCGCCTTCTGTTGTCCGCTCCTCGCGCCGTTCCGGCACCAGACAGCATGCATTCGGAACGTGCCGCAACGCGATCGCCACCATTTCGTCGGTCGCGGCCATTTCCAGATTGAGAGGACGCGTCAGTTCGCCCTTGAGGCGTGCGATATCGCTATCGGAAATGTGCCGCCGGTCCTCGCGTAGATGTGCGGTTATTCCGTCCGCGCCGCCCTCGATTGCAATATGAGCCGCCCGCAGCGGATCAGGATGGCGCCCACCGCGCGCATTGCGGATGGTCGCCACGTGATCGATGTTGACGCCCAGACGCAAACCTTCCAACTGCTCGCCCGTGCCGGTCGTCTTAATCATGAGTATGTCGGATCATAGCTCGCGAGCAACGCTCCCAAGGGGTAACTGCTGTCATAGCCGGCCCCCCTGCGCTTGCGCGCTTGATAGGTTGTTGCCGCCCGCCTGGTAGCAAAATAGATTACCGCGCCGATGGCAATCCCCACCGGCAGGCTGCCGATCAGCATCGGCTTCACCACCGGCCATAAAATGGCGAACGCCGCCCCCACCATCCCGAGAGAAAATTCGCTGACACTTTGCCACAACTCGGCAAACTGCACTTGCAATGCGGTCTGATCGAGCCCGCCGGGAACACCCAGCATGTAGCTGCCGGTCGCGAACGTTGCCGGCCAGATGACCGCCCAGACGATCGGGTTGCCAAAAAATGTGCCGAGCATCGCGGCGGTAAAGCTTGCCCGGAGAACAAGCGCCAGCAGACCCGCCACCGCCATTTGCAGCCCCACCAGCGGCGTCACCGACGCAAATACGCCGATCGCACAGCCGAACGCCAGCTGATGCGGCGTCGCCCGCACCCTCATAAGGCGCAAGAGAATGTAGCGCAGCGAGCGCTCCCACGAGTGCCGCGGCCACACGAGCACCCGCAATTGCTCCGACAACGTCGGCGGCATGCGCCGATCGAATAGCATCTATCAGGCCCCCCGGCCTACGATTGCGACCCTATCGCGGTCATTAGTGTTCAAACACCTATTCAAAAACGCGTTCGGCATTATTGACCACGCCTTTCGACTTGAGACCAGCAAGAATGTGGTTCAAGTGATCTAGATCCCACACCTCCACCTCGATCAGCATTTCGGTGAAATCCCGGCGACGCTGCACCATCCGGACCTCATCGATGTTGCCATCCGCCTCCCCGATTAGCTGGGCGATATCGGCCAGACTGCCCGGCGCATTGAGCGCCGTGACCTTGATCTTTGCAGGAAAGCGTTCCGGATTGTTAGGATCTATATCCCAGGTGACATCGATCCAGTTTCATGTTCGAAACCCATCAATTCGGGCGAATGTATCTGGAAGATGCGGATTCCGTCTTCCTTCGTCAAGACGCCCACAATGCGGTCTCCCGGCACAGCTCCCCCGTCCGCGTAGGAAACGGGAATATCGCCTCTGAGCCCGCGAATCGGAATGCTTGAACCGGCCGTAGCCTGAACGCCCGGATCGTCGCCAGACATGCGGAATTTCAACCCCATGACCGTGGACAGGTTGAACCAGCCCTCCTGGCCGCGTGCCCGATGATGCCTGTTTCTTGGTTTATAATTCGGTAACGGCTTCTCCAGATCGGCCTTCGGCAAGGCAGCTTTTACGACATCGCGCGCCGGGATTTCATTGCGCGCCACACTCGCCAGAATATCGTCGAGTGATTTTGAACCCGCAGCCAGCCGCGGCAATGCGGAAGCAAGGCGCGCTTCCGTCATTTCTTCGCCGTAGCGTTTGAATTCTGCTGATACGAGACGCCGCCCGAGTTCTGCGTATTGCGAGCGAATGGAATCCCGCACGAACCGCCTGATCGCCCCGCGCGCGCGCCCCGTTACCGCAATCGCTTCCCATGCCGCCGGCGGTGTCGCCGTCTTCGAGGTCACGATACGTACCTCATCGCCGTTTCTGAGCCGGGTATCCATCGGCACCTGACGCCCGTTGACGAAAGCCGAATGCGCCTGATTTCCGACATCGGTATGCACTGCATAGGCAAAATCGATCGGCGTTGCCCCATGCGGCAGCGCGATCAGACGTCCGTTGGGCGTGAAACAGAACACCTGGTCCTGAAACAACTCGAGCTTTGTATGTTCCAGGAATTCTTCCGAGTTCGATCCTTCGAGAAGCGTCTCCACCAGTTGGCGCAACCACGCATAGGGTCCGTGCTCCTGGTCGAGCCCGGGGGCAGACATCTTCTCCGACCCCAGGTCCTTGTAGACCGCGTGCGCCGCCACGCCGTATTCGGCGATATCATGCATCTTCTGGGTTCTGATCTGCAGCTCGATCCTTTGATGCTGCGGGCCAAGAACCGTCGTGTGCAGCGACCGGTAGCCGTTACCCTTGGGCGTTGAAACGTAGTCCTTGAACCGCCCCGGCACCTGCCGCCAGGTCGTGTGGATGACCCCGAGGACGCGGTAGCAGTCCTGCGCATCGTCCACGATCACCCGGAAGCCGTAGATATCCGAAAGCTTCTCCAGGCTGATCTGCTTGTTCTCCATCTTGCGCCAGACGGAGTAGGCTTTCTTTTCCCGACCCTTGACTTGCGCCACAATGCCGACGTCGGCGAGTTTCACCTCCAAAGCCAGGGTAATTTCGTTGATCAGCCGCTGGTTCTTCGACCTGAGCTGCTCGAGCTTGTTGGAAACCGTCTCGTAGGCTTCCGGATTGAGCCATCGGAAGGCCAGTTCCTCCAGTTCATCGCGCATCGCCTGTATGCCCATGCGCCCTGCCAGCGGCGCATAGATATCGAGCGTCTCCTGGCAGGTGCGCCGGCGGCTCGACTCGCGCTTGTGCTCCACGGTGCGCATGTTGTGCAGGCGGTCTGCGAGCTTGACGAGCAACACCCGGATGTCGCTTGAAATCGCCACCAGAAGCTTGCGGAAATTTTCGGCCTGTTCGGCCTTCTTGGACACCAGATCGAGTTTCTTGATCTTCGTCAGGCCGTCGACCAGCGCACCGATCTCCTTGCCGAAGAGCTGATCGATCTCGGTCCGGGCCGCGTCGGTGTCCTCGATGACGTCATGCAACAGCGCGGTGACGATGGTCGCGTCGTCGAGTTTCAGGTCGGTCAGGATCGCCGCAACTTCGAGCGGGTGTGAAAAGTATGGGTCCCCGTTGGCCCGTTCCTGATGATTGTGTGCCTTCATGGCGTACACGTAGGCGCGGTTCAGCAGCGCCTCATTGGCCTGCGGATCGTAACTCAGCACTCGCTCGACCAGTTCGTACTGGCGCATCATGGCGGCTCTACCCGTGAGGAAGAAGGAACGGATCGGGCAATAATCTTACGCAGGGATCGGACTCTATTGCTACATTCCCTTTTAGAGATAAGAGCGGCGAACAACCGCACAAGCCCTAAGGCGGCCCATTGATGAGTGGCCACAATGGCGACGGCGATACCATGCGCACCAACCCCAATCGCCCAACAAAAAGCCGGCGCTGACGAGCGCCGGCCAATGAACCTGGTAACCATGCCGACCGCTTTTCCTGCAGCGGGTTCAGCGGCTACCGCGATCGCGCGGGTTGTTGCCGATTTGCGCCGACGGTTCGGTCGGCGTCATGCTTTCCAGACCGCGCAGCAGCTGCTCTTCGGTCAGCACGTCGATCTGCGTATCGCTGGAATGGTCGTCGCGGCCAAGCATCGGCAGGCGGCGCTCGCTTTGCACGACAGGCGCAGCACCTGCTTCCGGCTCGTCGACCTCGACGTTCTTCTGCAGCGAATGGATCAGGCCCTCGCGCATGTCTTCGGTCTGCACCGTTTGCTCGGCGATTTCGCGCAATGCGATAACCGGGTTCTTGTCGCGCTCGGCATCCACCGTGATCGCGCTGCCACCGGAGATGGCTCGGGCGCGGTGCGCGGCCAGGAGCACCAGTTCGAAGCGGTTTTCGACCTTGTCGACGCAATCTTCCACCGTGACGCGTGCCATGTCGCAAGCAACCTTTCTAGACTAGAGTTGTCGGGAACAGCGGGTCTTCGGCCATCCGCTCGGGTCCGCGGGTAAGAACATTACCGCCCACTTTGTCAAGCCGCTTCTTAGCGGAATTCGTGCGGCGTTGCAACATCGCCTGCACATCGCGACAATTCAAACCCTGGCGGCCCGACTGTTGCCTGCGGAGCACGCGTTGCAGATGCTACACTAATCAGCATCCATTCATTCAATGGCACGCGCCAGCCTGCGCCGTGTTGGCATAATCAGCCAACACAAGCCGCTGCGGTGTTGGCATTATCACCCAACACAAGCCTGTGCAGTGTTGGCATTATGTGGCCTCGCGGCACTTGAGCGGCAACCTTCACCGCAGTAACCGAAGTCCATGAGCGACAAACCGATTCTCCCCGGCAAGGGCCCCATCGAGCCCGTCCCCCTGCGCCAGGCGCTCGAAGAGCGCTATCTGGCCTACGCCTTGTCCACCATCATGGGCCGGGCGCTGCCCGACGTGCGTGACGGCCTCAAGCCGGTTCACCGCCGCATTCTTTATGCGATGCGCGAACTGAAGCTGCACCCGGATTCAGCCTACAAGAAATGCGCCAAGATCGTCGGCGAGGTGATGGGTAACTATCACCCCCACGGCGACCAGGCGATTTACGACGCGCTCGTGCGCCTCGCCCAGGACTTCATGGTCCGTTATCCGCTGGTCGACGGCCAGGGCAATTTCGGCAACATCGACGGCGATAGCGCCACCGCCATGCGTTATACCGAAGCCCGACTCGCTCCGACCTCGTCGCTGCTTCTGGAAGCGATCGACGAGAATACCGTCGATTTCAAGCCGACCTACGACGGGTCGAACATGGAACCCGTCGTGCTTCCCTCGGCGTTCCCCAACCTGCTCGCCAACGGATCTTCCGGCATCGCCGTCGGCATGGCGACCAACATCCCGCCGCACAACGCCGAAGAACAGTGCAACGCACTCCTTCACCTGATCAAGCACCCCAACGCCACGACCCAGAAACTGGTCGAGTTCATCCCCGGACCGGATTTTCCGACCGGCGGCGTCCTCGTTGAACCGCGCGAACAGATCCTGGAGGCCTACGAAACCGGTCGCGGCGGCTTCCGCCTGCGCGCCAAGTGGGAAAAGGAAGACCTCGGGCGCGGCGGCTACCAGGTCGTCATCACCGAAATTCCCTATCAGGTACAGAAATCGAAACTCGTCGAGCGGATCGCCGAACTGCTGAGCGAGCGCAAACTGCCTCTGCTCGGCGACGTCCGCGATGAATCGGCCGAAGAGGTCCGTCTCGTCATCGAGCCCAAGAGCCGCGTCGTCGACCCGCTCATCCTGATGGAAAGCCTGTTCAAGCTGACCGACCTCGAAGTCCGCTTCGGGCTCAACATGAACGTCCTCTCCGCCGGCCAGATCCCGAGCGTCTTGTCGTTGCGCGAAGTGCTGCGCCAGTGGCTTGAGCACCGTATCGACGCTCTCATCCGCCGCTCCGAGCACCGCCTGAAGAAAATCGAGCATCGCCTTGAAGTGCTCGACGGCTACCTGATTGCCTACCTCAACATCGACGAGGTGATCCGCATCGTCCGTTTCGAGGACGACCCCAAACAGGCGCTGATCGAGCGCTTCAAGCTCAGCGACGTCCAGGTAGAAGCCATCCTGAACCTGCGCTTGCGCGCCTTGTCGAAACTCGAAGAAGTCCAGATCCGCACCGAGCACGACCGGCTTTCCAAGGAACGCAACGAGCTGCTTGCCCTCCTCGAATCGGAAGACCTTCAGTGGCAGCACGTCGCCGATGAAGTGAAGAAGACTCGCGAACTCTATTCCAAGAAGACCGATATCGGCCGCCGCCGCTCCTCCTTCGGCGAGGAGCCCGACATCGAGATCGATCTCGAACAAGCCTTCGTCGAAAAGGAGCCGGTAACCATCGTCCTGTCCGAAAAGGGCTGGGTGCGCGCCATCAAGGGCCACGCGAGCGACCTCAAGCGCGTCGACTTCAAACAGGGCGACCAGCTGAAGCGCGCCTTCCACGCGCACACCACCGACAAGATCGTCCTGTTCACCACCAGCGGCAAATTCTACACCCTTGAAGCAAGCCAGCTTCCCGGCGGCCGCGGCCACGGCGAACCCGTCCGCCTGATGGTCGACGTCGACGACAATCACGACATCATTACCGCATTCGTCCACCAGCCGGGCCGCAAGCTCCTCGTCGCCTCGACGGCCGGCTACGGCTTCGTCGTCCCCGAAGACGAAGTGATCGCCTCCACCCGCAAGGGCAAGCAGGTCCTCAACATCTCCGAGCCCGACGAAGCCCGCCTCGTCGTACCCGTCCACGGCGACTACATCGCCACCGTCGGCGAGAACCGCCGCATGCTGGTGTTCACGGTTGAGGAAATCAATGAGATGGGGCGCGGCAAGGGTGTCATCCTGCAGCGCTTCAAGGATGGCGGACTGGCCGACGCGCGGACCTTCGATTCCGAAGCAGGCCTGACCTGGGTCGATAGCGCCGGCCGCACCTTCACCCTGTCGCTCGGCGACCTTGAGGACTGGATCGGCGCCCGCGCCCAGGCCGGTCGCAACGTACCGCCCCGTTTCCCGCGCTCGACCTCGTTCGGTCCGGTATTCGACAACTTGGCCGGCTAGTGTGGCGTCGCGCCTTAATTGACCTGTTGGTGCCGCACAGGAGTTGTCAATTGAGGCGCGCTGAACGCCACACTAAGCCATTGTTTTCGCTAGTGGCCTTCATGTCTCGCCTAAA
>Ga0180009_10004687_pt1 | contig 14950 bp, 16 predicted proteins | sample OS_PC_MetaG_FD_123537 | JGI IMG/M metagenome (GOLD analysis project Ga0180009, IMG submission 123537) | Groundwater microbial communities from the Aspo Hard Rock Laboratory (HRL) deep subsurface site, Sweden - OS_PC_MetaG | ecosystem: Environmental > Aquatic > Deep subsurface > Groundwater...
CAGCCACATGGACACCGAGGCGCCGGATCCTTTTTCAAGCCCCACAAGGAGCAGCACAGGCCCCAGGACTCCGCCAAAGCCGATGGCAAAAGCCAGGCGGCAGGTGTTTTTCCGGTCAAGGCGCGCCATGCTGAGAGAATTGCGGCCCAAAAAGGAAAACGGCAGCACCCCGATGGCAGCGCCAAGATACAGAAGGCCTGCCAGTTGAAAGGGGGTAAGGGTTTCCAGCAGCATCTTTCCAATGGGAGTGGATGCGCCGAATAGAATGGCAGATAAAAAGGCTGCAAGAATAAACTGCATGATTAAAACGTGACCCCTGTCATTTTTTCTGATATGTCCCACAGTTTTTCCGCAAGGTTTATATCCCTGGATTTTTGATTTGAAGACACTTTTTTGGGATATCCCTTGATTTCCATAAATCCGGACGGGCCAAAAAAATCAGCGCCTCTGACAGTTGTTTCTGTGGCAGCATAAAGGGTTGGCAGTGCTCCCATGGGAATGGTCTGGGCAAAAACAGGGTTTAGCCTGGAAAAAATGCCGGTATGGCGCTGGAGATCGGTTGCCGTCCATCCGGGATGGGCTGCTGCGGCAATAACAGGAGCCTTTTCTTTCTCAAGCCTTTTTTCAAGGGCAAAGGTAAAATACAGGTTGGCAATTTTACTGTCGCCATAGGCTTTCCATTTCTTGTAGTTTCTTTTTTCCCAGTTTAAATCATTAAAATCAATATTACCGGCTTTATGGGCCATGCTGCTGACCGTGACAATACGGCTTTGGGGGGTTGATTTTATGATATCAATCAAACGGCCGGTTAAGGCAAAGTGCCCGAAATGGTTGGTGCCCATCTGCAATTCAAATCCATCTGCTGTTTTTCCATAGGGCGGGACCATGACCCCGGCATTATTGATCAGAAGATCAAGGCGGGAAAAAGCAATTTTAAAATTATCTGCAAAGGTTTTAATTGACGATAAATCGGCAAGGTCCAGTTCCATTGTGTGGATATCTGCGTCTGGAAATTTTTCTTTTATCCGGTTTAAAGCAGCCTTGTTTTTTTCAAGGTTTCTTGCCGCAATAATAACAATTGCATTTTTATGAGCCAAAACGGTTGCAGCTTCAAGTCCGATACCACTGTTGGCACCGGTGACAATAACGACCCTGCCGCTCTGGTCACTGATGTTCCGGCTGTTCCATACGGGTTGTGCCATGGGATGTTCTCCTAGTTGTTTTGTGTGATGTGTGGTTGATTTGTAATCTTTTCCCACCAGTGAGTTCCAAGTTCGCCTGTGGCATAGTCAATGGATTGCCCTGCCATGGGAGTGGCAACCCGGATGTGGTTAGACTGTGCCGCAGTGATGAGCCGCTGCATGGGATCGTACCAGGGATGCAGCGCCAGGTTGAAGGTTCCCCAGTGAATGGGATGCAATATCCCCCCTCTCAGATCCAGATGGGCTTTTGCAGTTTCCTCGGGAAACATGTGAACAGGCCGCCAGAGTTCGTCATAGGCACCGCATTCAAGAAAGGTCACGTCAAAGGGGCCCAATGTATCACCAATGGTTTTAAATCCGTTAAAATAACCGGAGTCCCCACTGTAAAAAATGTTAAAATCAGGCGAGGTAATTACCCAGGAGGCCCACAGAGTTGTATTCCTGTCCCCTATTCCCCTGCCGGAAAAATGCTGGGCAGGGGTGGCGGTAATCCTCAGATGATCATCAAACTCAACGGTTTCCCACCAGTCCAGTTCAATGATTTTATCTTCAGGAACCCCCCAGGAAACCAGCCGCTTTCCAACGGCTAAAGGAACGATGAATCGTGTTGTTACAGGGGTTAAAATCTGTATGGAAGTTTTGTTCAGGTGGTCGTAGTGATCATGGGAAATAATGACCACATCAACACGGGTCAATTGCTTAGGGTCAAACGGCAGCCCTCCATTAAATCGCGTGGGTCCCACCATGGATACTTTTTTTTCAAACACGGGATCCGTAAGAATTTTATATCCGTTCATGTTGATCATCAGGGACGAATGCCCAAACCATGTGCTGTTTAATTGATTGTGATCTGCTGTATTAAAACAGGAAAGATCCACCGGCTGAACCGGCAATGGTTGATCCGGGGTCTGGTTGTTTTTTTCAAAAAGAAACCGCCAGGTGGATGAAAGATAGTCTTTGGCAGTCATTGTCAGTGCATCTATCTCACCCTTGAATTTGCCGTTGTGATATTGCGGGGAAAGATTTATTTTCTCCATGGCTGACGGGTTTGATCCCGCAACTTTTGTGCAGGATGTATGGGTAAACATCATCATCGCAGCTCCTGTTACTAGTATGAATGTTAGTGTTGCAGTTTTCATCATGATTTTCAGTTTATCCGGTCTGTTTTTAAAATGAACGTTCATTTACCAATTGATTAAAATTTTTTAAAGTTTTATGGCATCCCAGGCCAGTGTAAAGGCAGCCTCTATGTTTTCATCATTCAATTCAAAGTCCATGCATACCCTTGCGTTTGAAAGGGCCATGATGGGATAGAACATAAATGCCGTTAAAATGTGAAAATCCACATTTTTAATAATCCTCTGCTCTATTCCCCTGTAAAGCACAGTGATCACAGGATCAAAATACCGTTCAATTTCCTGTTTATCCACAAGGGATTGATAGGGTGAATTTGAAAATTGTTCGGTATATTGGAAATAATTTGGATATCTTGCAATATAGTCAAACATTTTAATCCATACATTTTTCAATATGTCCCTGATGGGAAGGCTGTCATCAAAATCTTCATGAATAGCTCTGCCGATATTTTTTTTTATTTCAATATAGGTTGATACCAGAAGATCCTCTTTATTTTTAAAATAGACATAAATCGTTGCAGGAGATATCCCGGCCTGCTTTGCAATTTTGGAAACAGAGCTGGATGCAAACCCGATTTCATTGACCAGTTTTACCGTTGCTTCAAACAATGCATCCTGTTTTATCTCATCTTTAATTCTCATGTTTCTAAAATAAACGAACATTCACTTATTGTCAACCCTGATATTTAAAAATTATTGGGAGCACATAAATGACCTCAGCAACGTTGAAGATGGCAATGACTATGAGGGGGGCATTAGGGGTAAAACAGCATTTTAGCGTGGGATGCGCAATTTTTTGACATAAAAAAAGGGTCTCAAGAAACGCTTGAGACCCTTGAATTTATTATGGAGGCGGCTTCCGGATTTGAACCGGAGAATAACGGCTTTGCAGGCCGTTGCCTTACCCCTTGGCGAAGCCGCCTTGTTTTATGGAGCGGGAAACGGGATTTGAACCCGCGACTTCGACCTTGGCAAGGTCGCACTCTACCACTGAGTTATTCCCGCCCAGCAAACAAAAGAGATTTATATACGTGAACATTGAATTTGTCAATATCAAATTTAAAAAGGCAGGAATTTTCTGGCCTTTATAAAGTAGTCAAACCCTGACCAGACGGTAAAAATCAATGCACCATACAAAAAAAACTGTCCAATGGCATTGAAATTGATTCCAAGGTAATTGTAATGCATTGTCAAGGGTATGATTGCAGCAATCTGAAACCCGGTCTTGTATTTTCCAAGCCATGAGGCTGCAACATCCTGGCCGTTTTCAATTAAAACGCATCTTAGTCCGGTCACAGATAGTTCCCTTCCAATGATTACACAGGCGATCCAGGCCTCCATAAATCCTAAGGACACCAGCATCACCAGGGTTGACGAGACCAGAAGCTTGTCTGCAAGCGGATCAAGAAGCTTGCCTAACTTTGTAACCAACCCCCTGGTTCTTGCAAGATATCCGTCAAGATAATCTGTAATGGATGCAACAGAAAAAAGCGCGGCAGCAATAAATGTTGTGATCTTTGTATCAAACATTAAAAGTATCACAATTGCAGGGACAGCCACAATTCTGGATAAGGTCATGAAATTAGGCGTCAGGACTACTTTTTTTACCTTATCAAACCCTGTCATCTTAAATTACCCATTCTTTTTGTTCCAGTCTGCCATAAAGGCATCAATTCCTTTGTCTGTCATATGGTGGGAAGCCAGTTTCTTTAATACCTTGTAGGGGATCGTGGCAATATCAGCCCCCAGAAGCGCTGAGTCCAGCACATGGAGCGGGCTTCTGACGCTGGCCACAATAATCTCGGTATCAAAATCATAGTTGGCATAAATCTGGGCAATTTCTTCGACCAGTCCCATGCCTTCCTGGGCAAGGTCATCCAGCCGGCCGACAAAGGGACTGACAAAGGTTGCGCCTGCCTTTGCCGCCATCAATGCCTGGAGTGCTGAAAAAACCAATGTCACGTTGGTTTTTATACCTTCATCGGAAAGGGTTTTTACCGCTTTTAATCCTTCAACCGTCATGGGGATTTTAACGGTTATGTTGTCGGCTATTTTTGCAAGTTCTCTTGCCTCTTTTACCATGCCGCTGTACTCAAGGCTGATAACTTCAGCACTGACAGGGCCTTTGACAACCTTACAAATGTCAGCGATAATCTGCTTAAACTCGCCGTCTTCTCTTGCAATCAAAGTAGGGTTGGTGGTCACGCCGTCAACCATTCCCATATCATTGGCATCTTTAATTTCTTCAATATTGGCCGTATCTATAAAAAACTTCATTTTAATCCTCCTCTTCCAGAAGAATGACCTTCTGGGTTTCTTGTTTTTCAATTTTTTTTAACAATTCATCAGACCGTAATTTTAAGACTGGATGTATTATATGGGCTCCTATATCACAAATGGGAATTAATACAAAGCACCTTTCATGCAGTCTTGGATGCGGAATCTCAAGGTGTTCGGTTTTAAGGATCAGATCATCATAGTAAACAATGTCCAGATCAATGATTCTGGGACCGAACCTGAAGGATTTCCCATCCTGGTCCAACTCTTTTTCCAGGGTTTTTAAAGCCAGGAGCAATGCCTCTGGTGGTAATGCCGCCTTGATTTTTACCGCTGCATTTACAAACCAGTCCTGGTCTTTAAAATTCTGGGGTTCGGTTTTATAAAACCGCGACACATCAGTCACCTCAATTTTATCATGGCTGCGCAAACGGCCTAGGGCATCTTCAAGGTTCTTTTTCTTGTCACCAATATTTGATCCAATACTCAAATAAACAATATGTGGATTCATTTTTATTTATAGTCAAATTGAATTGTTTTTGAATACTCGCTTCTCATATTGTCATCACCTGTGGCCTGGATCCTGAAATAATATTTAAATCCCTTTTTAATTTTAGCATTAAATTCCATGGAGGGTGCTGCCACAAACCCAATCGTCTTAAACTCAAAGGGGCAGCCTTCACAGGCTTCAAATGTTTTTTTAGCCATAAAGATTTCATAGCCTTCAGGTTTTACAGCCGCTGTTTCATCATCAATCTTATGGTTCCATGAAAGCATCATGCCGGTGTCGCCCAGTGTATATTTCAGATCATAGGGGGCCAGGATTTTCTGACCTTTTATTTCAGGCGGTAATGGCGGACCTTTTTTCCCGCACCCTGAAAACGCCAGAAAAAAAACAGTGCCCAACACCATTATCAAGACCGTTGCAACGGCTCTTTTATTTTTCATTATACCCCCAGCTCCCCGGCAGCTTTGCCGACAGCCGTTTTAACATTATCAAAACCGGTTCCCCCATAAGAGATACGCCGTGCAATGGTTTTATCAATGGCAATAAACGCATAGACATCCTGGTCTATCAGCTCACTTAAGGTTTTAAACTCTTCAAGGGCCATATCATTGAGTTCTTTACCCTGGTTCAGGGCATAAGAAACCGCCTGTCCTGCAACTGCATGGGCCTGCCTGAACGCCATCCCTTTTGACACCAGGTAGTCGGCAAGATCCGTGGCATTTAAAAATCCCTGTTTGCAGGCAGCATACATCTGGTCTTTGTGGATCTGAATATTTTCAAACATCCGGGTATACACGTCTGTACAGATTTTGAGGGTATCCACCGTATCAAACAGCGGCTCCTTGTCTTCCTGCATATCCTTATTATAGGCAAGGGGCAATGATTTCATCACGGTGAGAATGGCAACAAGGTTACCCACCACTCTGCCGGTTTTACCCCGTACAAGCTCTGCCACATCAGGATTCTTTTTTTGCGGCATGATGCTGGAGCCTGTGGTAAAAGAATCTGAAATGGTAATAAAGGAAAACTCTGAAGAAGACCAGAGAATCAATTCTTCGGAAAGCCGTGAAAAATGGATCATGCAAATGGCGGCATGGGAGATGAACTCCATGACAAAATCCCTGTCGGAAACAGAATCAATGCTGTTGTCCGATACCTTTGAAAACAAGAGCACCTCTTTGGTGAATTCCCGATCCAGAGGATAGGTGGTACCGGCAAGGGCTGCTGCGCCAAGCGGCATGACATCAATTCTTTTTAAACACTCTTGAAATCTTTCAATGTCCCGTTTGAACATTTCATAGTAGGCCATCAAATGATGTGAAAAAAGAATGGGCTGCGCTCTTTGAAGATGGGTATATCCAGGCATGATCACATCAAGGTGATTTTGAGCCATTTTGACAAGGGCTTTTTGAAACCCGGTCAAAAGATCAATGATGATGCGGGTCTCTTTTTTTAAATAAATCCTGACATCCAGAGCGACCTGATCATTTCTGCTCCGTCCGGTATGAAGCTTTCTTGCCACATCACCGGTGACTTTTCCCAAAGCATCTTCAATGTGCATATGAATATCTTCAAGGCTTGCGGAAAACGTTATCTCATTGTTCTCAATTTTCTGTTTTACTTTCCCAAGCCCGGCAATCAGGGTGACGGCTTCATCCTGGGGTATAATGCCTTGTTTTGCCATCATTTTCAAATGGGCAATGCTGCCTTCAATGTCACTTTCGTAAAGTCGTTTGTCAACATCAATGGAGGCATTGAATTTTTCCACCAGTTTATCCGTGCTCTGGGAAAATCTTCCGCCCCAAAGTTTTTGATTCACTGTTTCTTGATTCCCAACGATTTCAGTCATGGTCCGTTGAGGTCCCCTTTTTATTTTCTTAAGATTAAACTTTCCAGGATGGCTTTATGCATATGTCTTTTGTTTTCAGCCTGATCCCAGAAGACGGAATTTTTATCCTCCAGAACATCTTCTGCAATTTCCTCACCCCTGTGGGCCGGCAGGCAGTGCATCACCAGCGCATCATCTTTTGCATGGGACAGCAATGCCTTATTGACCTGAAATCCTTTAAATGCAATGATCCGTTTGGACAATTCATCTTCGTCTCCCATACTGGCCCAGACATCTGTATAGACCACGTCTGCATCCTTGACCGCTTGTCTGGGATCATTTGTAAATTCAATATGGGTTTTTCCTTTTTCCAATGCCGCCTCAACGATATGAGGGTTTACCTGGTAATTATCCGGGCAGGCCACGACCAGATCAAGTCCTAAAACACTTGCTGCATTGATCCATGAATTGACCACATTATTCCCATCTCCCACCCAGGCAATTTTTACATTTTTATATCCGCCCTTGTGTTCAATGACCGTCATAATATCGCTTAAAATCTGGCAGGGGTGAAAAGAATCTGTCAAAGCATTGATTACCGGTATGGTCGAACTTTTTGCAAACTCTTCGACCAGGGCGTGATCAAAGGTTCTCATGGCAAGGCAGTCAATATATCTTGACAGAACCCGTGCCGTATCCTTGGCCGGTTCATTCCTGGAAATCTGGGTATCCTGGGCGCTCATGTATATGGGGTGTCCGCCAAGCTGGATCATTGCCGTCTCAAAAGCCACCCGTGTCCGTGTGGATTTTTTATCAAAGATCAATCCCAACGTCTTTCCGGTCAATAATTTATCAAGGATACCCTTGGCATATCTTTCCTTGAGCTGGATCGCCCGGGTAAAGAGGTGTTCAAAGTCATCTTTTTCAAGGTCTAAAAGTGATAATAAATCTTTTTTCAAAACAAACTGTCTCCTAAGTTATAAAAGGCTGTCCAATGCTGATATAAGCCGGTCAATCTCTTTTTTCTCAATAATTAATGGTGGCGCAAATCTTAGTACTTTATCCTGAATTCCATTTATTATAAAGCCTTTTTCCATTAATGCCTTAACAAAAAAACCAGCATCCTTATCCACTTCCAATCCCAGCAAAAGACCTTTTCCCCTGACAGCCAAGACTCTTGAATGTTTTTCGTTGAGGGCTTCAAGTTTTTCCTTGAAATACCGGCCTTTTTCACGAACCTGGTCTAAAAACGAGTCTTCACTGATAATAGTGACAACTTCAAGGGCTGCTGCAGTGGCAAGCGGTGTTCCGCCAAATGTTGTGGCATGACTTCCGAAATCAAATCCCTGGGCCGCATCTGCCGTTGCCAGCATGGCACCGATGGGAAGGCCGTTGCCAAGCGCCTTTGCAAGAGTCATGATATCCGGTGTGACATCATACAGCTGGTGGGCAAAAAGCGTTCCGCATCTTCCCATGCCGCACTGGATCTCATCAAAAATCAATAAAACCCCTTTTTGATCGCAAAGATCTCTGACCGCTTTTAAATATGCGGGATCAGCAGGGATAATACCGCCTTCTCCCTGAACAGGTTCCAGCATGACGGCACAGACTGTTTCATCCATTTCATGTTTCAACGCATCAATATCATTAAAGGGAACATAGGAAAATCCTTCAAGAAGCGGATAAAACCCTTCCTTGATTTTATCCTGGCCTGTGGCCGTCAATGTAGCCATGGTCCGCCCGTGAAAAGATTGCAGCATGGTAATAATTTTATACCGGTTCTTCTCCCCTTTTTTCTGGAAATATCTTCTGGCAAGTTTAATGGCCGCTTCATTGGCCTCTGCACCGGAATTTGCAAAAAACACCCTGTCTGAAAAACTTTTTTCACACAGTTTTGAGGCAAGATCTGCCTGGGGAAGGGTATAAAAAAGATTGGATACGTGAACAAGGGTTGATGCCTGCCGGATAATGGCTGCCGTGATTTTCGGGTGGCAATGGCCAAGGCTGCACACTGCAATCCCGGCTAAAAAATCTGTATATTTTTTTCCCTCCTCATCCCAGAGATAAGATCCCTCTCCTTTAACAAAGGCTTTGCCTTGTCTCAGGTAGGTTTGAAATACAAAATTATCTGTTTTTTGAATTGAATCCATGTTTAACCCTCTTTACTTTCATCCTTGTTACCCCAGAAACACCTGGGTCCCAATACCGGAATCGGTAAATAACTCTAACAATACCGCATGGGATACTTTTCCGTTAACAATATGGGCCTTTTTCACCCCGTTTTTCAATGCATCCAAAGCACATTCAACCTTGGGAATCATTCCGCCGACAATACCGCCTGCCTGGATCATTTCTTTAATGGTTACCGCATCTACAGAAGAAATCAGTTTTTTATCCATATCCAGCACGCCATCCACATCCGTCACAAGTATCAGGCGCTCTGCATTCAAAGCAGATGCAATCTTTGATGCAACAACATCTGCATTGATATTATAGGTTTCACCATTTTCTCCTAACCCCACAGGCGCAATAACGGGAATAAACCCTTTGGCGGTCAGGGTGTGAATAATATCAGGATTAATATTCGTCACATTGCCGACCATACCGGGATCTATGATTTCAGGCGGTTTATTTTCATCGGCCTGGTGATAGATGGTCATTTTCTCTGCCGTAATCAGCATGCCGTCTTTTCCGGTCAACCCGACGGCTTTTCCTCCCTGGCGGTTTATCCTTGCCACAATATCCTTGTTCACCTTGCCGCCTAAAACCATTTCAACCACATCCATGGTTTGATCATCCGTATATCTCATGCCCCGGATAAAGGTTGAGGTAATGCCCATGGCATCCAGTACTTTATTGATCTGGGGGCCGCCCCCATGAACAACAACCGGATTGACCCCGATGCATTTTAACAATGTGATGTCGTTGGCAAAATCCTTTTTCAGGTTTTCATCCACCATGGCGTGACCGCCGTATTTTACCACAATGGTCTTGCCGGAAAAATTTTTTATGTACGGCAATGCCTCAATGAGTATGTCTGCAACACTGTTTTTCATAGGATATACCTTGTTAAATCTTCATTTTCAACTATGTTTCTCAATTGCTTTTCAACAAATGATGCGTCAATTACAATCTTTTTTTCTTCAATATCAGGTGCTGCAAAAAGAATATCTTCCAAAAGCTTTTCCATTAAGGTATGAAGCCTTCTGGCCCCGATATTCTCTGTTGCCGAATTAACCTCAACGGCAATGGCGGCAATTTTTTGAACCGCACAGTCGGTAAACTCAATTTGAACCCCTTCTGTTCTCAGCAGGGCCATATACTGAAGGACAAGCGCATTTTTAGGCTCCGTTAAAATTCTTCTAAATTCGTCAGCACCCAGAGAGTGCAGTTCAACCCTTATGGGAAACCGTCCCTGGAGTTCAGGAATCAGGTCTGAGGGTTTTGATACATGAAACGCACCTGACGCAATAAAAAGGATGTGATCGGTTTTCACGATGCCATACTTTGTCGGCACTGAACTGCCCTCAACAATGGGTAAAAGATCTCTTTGGACCCCCTCTTTTGAAACTTCAGGTCCATAACTTTTATCCTTGCTGGCAATTTTATCGATTTCATCAATAAAGATGATCCCGGACTGCTCCACCAGGGTTATGGCATCTGTCTTTACCTGTTCCATGTCCACCAGATGACTTGCTTCCTCCTGGGTCAACAGTTTTACGGCATCCTTGATCTTTACCTTGCGGCGCTTGGTGTTCTTCGGCATCAGGCTTCCCAGCATATCCTTGACATTGATCCCCATTTCCTCAATGCCGGTATTGGAAAAAATCTCAACCATGGGAGAAGACTTGTCTGCCACTTCAAGATCCACCTGTCTTGAATCAAGCTTGCCTGCTTTAAGCATTTTCCTTAATTTTTCCCGGGTGGATGCTTTGGGCCGGCCGTCTTCATCAGCCGGCCCGGTTGTAATAATATCAAGATCATTTGAAACCGCTGCAGAGCTTTGAGACGTCGGCGGCAGTAAAATATCTAAAATTCTTTCTTCTGCCATGGCTGCGGCTTTTTCCTGGACCTCATCCTGCTGTCTTGCTTTCAAGTTGTTTACGGTCAGCTCCACAATATCCCTGATCATGGATTCAACATCCCTGCCCACATATCCCACCTCGGTAAATTTTGAGGCTTCCACTTTATAGAAGGGGGAATCGGTCAGATTGGCGAGCCGCCTTGCTATTTCCGTCTTTCCCACACCTGTGGGGCCGATCAATATAATATTTTTCGGAGCAATCTCTTCTTGAAGGTCTTTGTCCAGCTGCCGGCGTCTCCATCTGTTTCGAAGGGCAATGGCAACCGATTTTTTTGCATCTTTCTGACCGATAATATATTTGTCCAGCTCTGTAACAATCTCTACTGGTTTTAAATCTTTCATTTTTTTATTTTCTCTTGTTTTTTAAATTCTAACGGTTCAATCGGTTTATAATTCTTCCACAGTAATCTGATGATTGGTATAGATACATAAATCCGCAGCTATTTTCATGGCTTTTTCCACAATCACCCGTGGATTCAACGCCGTATTTTCAAGAAGTGCGACAGCTGCAGCCTGTGCCGCCGTGCTGCCAGAGCCGATACTGATCACCCCGTCATCGGGTTCAATAACATCCCCGTTTCCCGACAAAAGGTATATTTTGTCCTTGTCCACGGCAATCATCATGGCTTCAAGCCGTCTTAAATATTTATCCGTTCTCCAGTCACGGGCCAGCTCCACACAGGCCCGGGTCAGGCTGCCGTTATACCGTTCCAGCTTTTCTTCAAGTTTTTCCGACAAGGTCAATGCATCTGCCGTGGCCCCTGCAAACCCCACAATAATCTTGTCATTATAAATTCTTCTGACCTTTTTAGCCTTGTGTTTTGTGACGATACTGCCCAATGTCACCTGTCCGTCTCCTGCAACTACAACAGCGTCTTTATGCCGTAAAGCAAGAATGGTTGTCCCGTGAAATATTTCTTTGTTCATATGAATCACCCTTTTATTGTCAACTTCTTGGATGTGCCTTGTCATAGACCTGCATGAGCCTGTCCATACTCACATGGGTATAGACCTGGGTTGTTGAAAGGCTTGCATGCCCTAAAATTTCCTGAATCCCCCTTAAGTCGGCACCGGAATCCAGCATGTGCGTTGCAAACGAATGCCGCAGCGTATGGGGAGAAACAGGGATATTCAACCCGCAGGCCCTTACGGTATTGTCAAGAATCCGCCGGATGGACCGGGAACTTAGTCGTGCAAAATCTTTATTTACAAAAACCGGAACAAATTTTTCCTTTAATGATCCCCTGTAGTCTTTGATGGCATTCAATGCTCTTTTGCCAACCGGCACAATCCTTTCCTTAGACCCTTTTCCAAAGACTTTAATCATTTGCCCTTCAAAGTCAATGTCATCCATATTCAGGCCTTCCATTTCCGATACCCGCATGCCTGTGGAATAAAAGGTTTCAAACATGGCAAGATTGCGCTTATCAAACCAGGTATCTGTCTTCATGGAATCTAAAAGATAGAACAGGTCATCAATGCCTAAAAATTTGGGAATGCTTTTCTCAAGTTTTGGAAACGGCACCATATCAGCTGGATTTAATTTAATCTGTCCTGATTTGACCAGATAATCAAAAAAGGCTTTTAAGGCAGACAACTTTCTTGCCATGGTCCGTTTGGCTTTTTTGGATCTGACAAGATGGGCAAGATAATTTCTGATAGCTGTTTTATCAATGGTTTTCACCGTCTTTAAAAATAATTTCAAACACTGGGCCTCATCTGTGGTCTGATCTTTTAACGTAAAATAAATAAACCCTGAAATATCTGAACGATAGGCACGGCAGGTGTGGACAGAATATCCTTTTTCAGCCATAAGCGTATCAATAAAAACATCAAGAACCATGTTTTAATCCTGATACTTCCATGACAAGTTTCATGTCCTCCCAGACCTGGCGTTTATATTCAGGCTGTTTTAACAGCTGGGACGGGTGAAAAGTCGGCATAACCCTGATGCCGTGATAGTCATGAAATTTTCCCCGAAACTGCTCCAGGGGAATTTTCATATTTAACAAACACTGGGCCGCCTTTGTTCCAAGGGTAATGATAGTGTCGGGAGACATAAGTTTTATCTTTTGATGAACCGATCCTGCATCTTCTGCATTACAGATAAAGACAGCGTCAGGCGCAAGTTTCATGGCATTAAGAATTTTTATGAACAGCTCGCCGCTCTCTCCTTTTAAAAAACCTGTTTCACTGTCTATGATAAAAATTTTTGCAGTTTCAGGGCCTTGAAAAAGAAAAGGACTCTGCTTTTTTTGGCTTTTGATTCCCCAATTTTCCATCAGGGCCTTGGATGATTCTGAAATCTCAAGAAATGTGTTGCCTGTTTGTTGCAGGCAAAGCAGATAATCGGAAAAATCTTTGAGCACCCGGCTAAAATCCGCCTTGATGGATACCGGGTTATTTGAAATATCCGATTTCATCTTAACGGCTATCCCATTTTTTCAATTACATGATCCAGGAGGATATCCGCAACCTTGTCTTTTTCCATTAAAGGAATATCAAAGGATGATCCGTCTTTGAAAAAAAGCTTTACCTTGTTGGTGTCTGCCTTGAACCCGGAATCCGATGCGCCCACCAGATTGGCGGCAATCATGTCCAGATTCTTTTTTTCAATTTTTAATCGTGCATTTTTTTCAAGATCATCTGTTTCTGCTGCAAACCCGACCAGGAACTGATCTTTGGTCTTCTTTTTCCCGATAAGCTTTAAAATATCAGGTGTTTCAATCATTGAAAGACACAGTTCTTTGGTCTTGTTATTTTTTTTTATCTTGCCGGCTTTAGGGTCTATGGGTTTATAATCAGCCACTGCTGCAACCTTTATAATGATGTCTGCCTGATCAAGGTTGGCAATCATTTGATCCTTCATCTCTTCACAGGTTTCCACATTGATACGCTCGACACCCACCGGCGGTTCAAGACCGACAGGCCCGGATACCAACGTAACCTTTGCCCCTCTTTTTTCACAGGCCCTGGCAATGGCATACCCCATTTTACCCGAGGAGTGATTGCTGACAAATCTGACCGGATCTATTGCCTCCACCGTGGGACCTGCTGAAACAAGAATTTTTTTGCCGGACAAATCCTTTTGGGTCATCATGGCCTCAACCCTGTCAAAAATAAACCAGGGTTCCGGCAGTCTTCCCGCCCCCACGGTTTTACAGGCCAAAACCCCGGAGTCCGGATCTAGGATATGCCAGCCGTCCTTTTCAAGAATATCCAGATTCCTTTGCACCCGGAGATTCTGGTACATGTCCGTGTTCATGGACGGACAGATCATCACAGGGCAGGTGACGGCAAGCAGTGTGGTGGACAAGGCATTGTCTGCAATGCCCCAGGCAAGCTTTGCAATGGTATTTGCCGTTGCAGGGGCAATAATGACGGCATCGGCCCGGGCGGCAAGATCAATATGCCTGACAGAAGAGTGGGTATCAAAATACAGATCCGACAGCACCGGATTTTCAGATAAAACTTCAAAGGTTGTCCTGCCCACAAATTTTAGGGCACTGTCCGTCAAAAGAACCGTCACGTTGGCTCCGGCCTTTTTTAAAAGTCTTAAAAGCTCAACAGACTTGTATGCCGCAATCCCGCCTGTAACCCCAAGAAGGATATTTTTTTTTTCAACGCCCATTATTCAGACAGGACAGACTGGGAAAGCCCCGGCTCTCCTGCAACCGTCGGTGCCACACCAATCTCAATATAGGTATAGATCTGTTCATCCCTGATGGTAATCACGGCAGTTCTGGCCGTTTTCTGGAACACCATAATCGTTGTGCCCGGAGATTTGATCTGGCTGAGGACCGTCCAATTGTCTTTTTGCATGTTATTGGTAAAAAAATTAAACAATGACCGTCTTTCAACCCTGCCCCGCAGAGTAATTATGCCTGAAGTAAATCCCGGCGTAGACACAACAAC
>Ga0180009_10004689_pt1 | contig 14948 bp, 14 predicted proteins | sample OS_PC_MetaG_FD_123537 | JGI IMG/M metagenome (GOLD analysis project Ga0180009, IMG submission 123537) | Groundwater microbial communities from the Aspo Hard Rock Laboratory (HRL) deep subsurface site, Sweden - OS_PC_MetaG | ecosystem: Environmental > Aquatic > Deep subsurface > Groundwater...
AAAACAAGAAAAAAAGTTTATTTAAAAAGTTTACAATTGTTAACAATTATTTACACAAATTTACAAGATTTTGAGTAATTCATGCTCATCTGGCATAAGCATTGATTGCAGGTATTTTTTATGAGTTTCTATTTCTTTTCTCTTGATTTTCACAAAATCAGTTAGAAAACGCTCTCCAATAACACTTTTTACAAGTTCACTCTTCTCAGCCAGATTCACAGCTTCTTCAAGGCTTCCTGGCAGGCTCTTGATGCCGAGCTCGTTTCGTCCTGTCTGGTTTAGTTCATAAACATTTAAATTGCTGGGCTTAGGTTTAGGAAGTTTTTCTTTTATTCCTTGCAGACCTGCTGCTATCATCATAGCACTTGCTAAATAAGGATTAGCTGCAGGGTCAGGGCTTCGAAGTTCCAATCGCATTGCTTTTTCACTGCCAGGCTCGTATTGAGGAATTCTTATAAGGTTTGACCTATTTTGCGGGTCCCAACAAATGTATACTGGTGCTTCATAGCCAGGAATCAGTCTTTTGTATGAATTTTCCCATTGATTGAGAAAAACAGTTATCTCAGGAACATATTTCATTAATCCTGCCATATACTGATATGCTATTTCTGACAAGCCAAATTCAGCACTCCTGTCAAAAAACAAATTTTTGCCTTGCTTAAACAAAGATTGATGCATATGCATACCACTTCCATTTACACCTGGCAAAGGTTTTGGCATAAAACTGGCAAAGATTCCTTTGGCCTTGGCCACTTTTTTCACAACATACCTATAAAGCATCATAAAATCTGCCATGTCAACAGCATTATTATAATGCACATCTATTTCGTGCTGGCCAGGAGCAGCTTCATGATGGTCATATTCAAATTTATAACCCATCTCACTCATCAGGAGCTGAACTTCTTTTCTAAGCCTACCTTTTCCTCCAAGTTTAAAATAAGTTCCACTGTCCAAAGGCACAGGTTGATTATTTTTTATAACTGGTTTTCCTAGCTCATCCATTTGAAACAAAAAAAACTCCATCTCAGGACCAAGGTAAATAGTGTCTGCACCTGTTGTTTTTGTTGCATCTTTAAGAACATTTTTCAACTTGCTTCGGGAGTCATAAACATATTCTTTTCCATCTGTATCAACTACATCTCCAAAGACAATGACTTCTTTCCATTTTTTTTCAAATCCCGGCGTGTCTGTCTTGTATGTCACTGGGAAAATTCTTGCAGTGGTCGGATCAAATTTTGCAAGCTTGTCGCTTTCTTTAATTCTTTCAGGATATAGAGAGGACGCGTCAAAACCTTTTTCTAAGTTTCCTTTAGAAAGAGTTTCTTTAGGAACAGTAAAGCTGCATTCTCTTTCTCCAAGCATATCTGCTGTTATAAATCTAACAAACTCTACTTCTTTATTCGTTTCTAGCATTTGAAGAAACTCAACTTCATTTTCAAAACCAAAATTCTCCGTCATAAAAACCACCTCTGCTTTTGTTGATTTTATGCTTTGATTGATTTTATTGTGTTTGCGGATGCAATTCATGCCAAAGCTCAATAAAAGTAGCTGCACTCCATGCCTGGCTTAAACAGCCTTCACTCTTCATATGCTTTGCACTGCTAAGTTCTGCACAACAGCCAATAAAGCCTGAGAAAAGCATTTCTTCTTCACTGGCTTTAAGAATTCTCTTAATCTGTTTTGAATAATAATTACTGTCAAGCCTGTGCATTGCAATAGCAGCAAAATTATTTACATAATACCACGAATCACCATTATGATAACTTAAATCATCTGTACCTGTATATTCTGACTTAAACAAAGGACTCTTGTGCCCAATTGACGACAAGCCGCCCCAGTCAAGCCATAAATCATTTAAAACAATATCAAATGCTTTTTTCCATTCTTTTTTTGAGAGCAGCTCTGGGTAAATATAATAAGCAAGAAACATATTGGGCCTTGGTGTCTCTTTTGGAAGCCTGCCATAAACATTATCGTAAAGCATGCCTGTCTGCGGATTAAAAAAGATTCTTCTCACATTTTCTTTTACATCTTTTTCCAGGATTTTAAAGAGCTGCTTTGACCTTGTAATTCCAGCAATATAATTATGCAGCTTAATCATTGCAAGAAACAATGCCTGAACTTCAATGCCTGCTCCTCCTCTTTGAGCAGCAGCAGTGTCCATCCATGTTTCCTGTTCATTATTCATAATAAATCCTTCTTTAGCATGCCAATGTGCAAGTGCCTGTATTGTTTTTTCCAGGGTTCTCTTAATTGTTATTATTTCTGAAACAGACAAATATTCGTTAAGGAGTTTTTTTAAGACAAGAAAATCCATATAATCTTTTAACCTTACAAACAGCCAGCCAATAGCATCAACACTTTTTACATCTCCCTTGTTAAGCGGCAGCCGGCTTGGAAGAAAGCCATCAGCAAAAATGTTATGCATATATTTGAAAAGAATGCTTTTTACAAGATAATATTTATGCTGGTGTAACAGAGCTTTTATGCTTATGAGTTCGTCCCGAGCCCAGAATTGATAAAACCAAGGAAGTCCTGCAAATATACCTACACTTCTTTCTTTTCTGTCAACACTCATTAGCAAATCATCAAGAGATTTTTTTGCAATGCTCAAAGGAAAGTCTTTATTTGAAAAAGAATGCGTTACATAACTCTTATACGAATTCAGCAAGTACTCTCGATTCTCAAATATTTTTTCAGCATGAACCTTGGCAGTTTCCTTGTCTTTTGCAAAAGAAAAAGCCAGATTAAGGTGCTTATTGACTTTAATGCTAAGTGCATTGTATATATAGAATTCTGATTTTGATTTTCTTCTTGCATCATAAGTATATTGTTTTTTTATCCATTCATTAATAATATTAAAGTTTTTTGCACCTTTAATAGCCATAAACCTTGTCTTATCCAGCACAGACAAACTATCATCTATATATTTTTCATATTTTATAATTATAAAATCATCTTCCTGCGTAATTGTGTATATTCTTCCTTTGTCATCAAAATCAAACATTGGCCTAAAATCCAGCTCCAGTTTGATTTTTCCATTATAATTTTTTATAGAATAAATCATTGAATCATTAAAAAGATTAAATTTCTCCTCAGCACCATCTCTATACTTTCTCTGAACATTGAACAAATTGTTCTGAATAACACTCATCTCCTGGTCAATTCTTATGTCTTCTATTGTTTTAAAGAGATTCCAGTCTTCACAATCAAAAAAAAACAATCCTTGCGTATGAGAGAAATTTTCTTTACCAAGAGAAACATAATTTCCTTTTTTATTAGTTATAAAAAAGCCTGTTTCTCTGCTTGTGTGTTCATCAACAACTTTTTGATTAAATGAATGTATTATATGCAAAAACCATCAACCTCTTTTTTCTTGCTTAGTTTCTTTTTTTTCTTTTTGCCTGAATTATTTCTTAATTATAATTATTTTTTATATGGCTCGCCAACCACCACAGAATGGTCTCCGAGCATTAGTTCTTTGAATTTGCCTGTAAGCTGAACATCTTCTCCAATAATTGCTTTCTCGACAAAAGCATCTATTATTTTTGTTCTCTCATCAATAATAGAATCCTTGACAGTGCTATTATTTATCTCAACACCTTTTGCTATTGTCACATATGGTCCAATCTCTGAATTTTTTATCTTAGCACCATCTGCGATGTGAACAGGAGGAATAATCTTGCTGTTTTCTGTTTTTATGGTCTTGTTCCTGCCTTTATCCAAATAAATTCTATTGGTTTCAAGAAGAGTGGCTGGAACACCAAAATCATGCCAGCTACTAATCTCAGGGCATTTGAATTTTGCACCTTGTTTTATCATATGGACCATTGCATCAACCACATAATATTCACCTTTAATTGTAATTTTATTATCATAAATATGTTTAATGCCTTCAAACAAAGCCTTGTAATCCTTAATATAATAAACACCTATGCTGCAAAGATCTGAAATAAATTCCTTGGGTTTCTCAACAAACTTAGTTAGGTAACCTTCTTTATTCAGGACACACACACCCATTCTATTCCAATCTTTTCTTGTCTGCACCCAAATAAGACCATCTTCATCATCTTTTAATTTATTCATCAAGCTAAGATTTGTGTCAAAGATAGCATCAGCATAAACAAGAAAAATCGGCTCATCAACATAAGGTTCTGTCAGCTTAACAGCACCTGCAGTCCCATCTCTCACTTTTTGCTCTATAAATCTAAATTTAAAATCAGGATACTTCTTTATCACATATTCTTCAATCTGTTCTTTTAAATAGCCTGTTATAAATATTATTTCTGAAACATCATGTTCTTTAAGCTCATCTAAGATATAATCCAAACCTGGTTTGCCAGCAACTAAAAGAAGCGCTTTATGCTTGGTGTATGTAAGAGGAAAAAGTCTTGTTCCTACACCTGCTATTGGTATTATTACCTTCATAATCCCACCATCCTTAACTATAAAATAATCAAATAAAGGATATTTATAAACATTATGGTATAATGCGGGTATATATTGCCACTTGGGAAAGAAGCACAAAGTTTTTATAAAGAAATCACAAAAATTAGATTTATGCCTTCAATCATTGGACTGCCAGAGATGCTTAAAAATCTGAATAAGAAAAACAAAGATTTATTTAATCGGTTTTTCTCTGTCCAACGAAGCACAGGCCGCCTTGTTCTGCCAGAAAGCATGAAAAAATGGGCTGAAAATACTTTTGGACATCAAAACCATGTGGAAGAGCAGGTCATTGTAAAGATTCTTGACAAATTAGTTTTTGAAGAAGCTCTTTATAATGAATTAAGAGCCAAAAGACCTATTCAAGCTAAAGAAAATGAGGATTTTGAAAAAATTATAAAGCAAAGCGCAGGAGGACCTTTTAGCAAGCCTTTGCAATTAACTCCTGAAGACATGTTTGGCAGAATCAAAGGCAAGCATTGCGTCACAGCAAGTAATGTTGCAAAATACGACGGCATGCATGGCCTGGTTGTATTTAAGAAGCATAATCCTCTTGATTTTAATCAAGAAGACCTTTATGATTACTTTGACACAGCTCTCAAATGGTTTGAAAAAGCCCATAAAACAAATGAAAAAGCTATTTATCCTTTTCTCTTATGGAACTGCTTGTGGCGCTCAGGAGCAAGCATTATCCACGGTCACATACAAATGGTGCTTGGAGAAGGTTTTCATTATGGTGATGTTGAAAAAGAAAACAAAGTGAGACTGGAATATCACAAGAAGTATAAAAGTGATTATTTTAAGGATTTTTTTAGGATTCACAAACAAATTGGTCTTGGTTTTGAAGAAGAAGGACAGCAAATATTTATGAACATTGTTCCAAGAGAAGACAAAGAAGTGACTATCATTGCAAAAAAACTTGACAGAAATTGCGTGCGTGCTATTTACAAGATCGCCAAATGCCTGACAGATGATTTTGGAGTTGTCAGCTTTAATCTGGGTGTTGTTTTCCCTCCATTAAAAAAAATGCAGAACTGGAAAGACTTCCCTGTTATTGTCAGGATTGTTGACAGAGGCAAACTCAGCAGCAAAACAACAGACATTGGCGGCATGGAAATCTATGACATGGGTAATGTTATTTCTACTGACCCTTACAAAGTTTTTGAAAAGATAAAGAAAAGCTTTGCATAATAAGTTTATTTCTTCTTCGCGTTTACAAGAAGAAACTTACAACTAAAAGAATAATTAAGCCCTGTTGTCTGGACTTTATCATTTATAACTCCTGATTCATATATTTTGAGCGCGTAGTTCTTTAAAATGTTTTTAAGGAAGGCTCTTGCTTCTTCTAATTCATAGTTAGGACTATTCTCTTTAAAATACAATGTCCCATCAGGTATTACTCATTTAATATCTGTAGCAAAATCAAATATAATCTCACTGCATGGTTTCAAAACACGATTTATCTCAGAAAGTATCTTCTTCACGAACTCTTTAGGAAAAAGATGCAATACGCCTGTGCAAAAAACTCCGTCAAAAGATTCGTCTTCAAATGGGAAACGATTAATAATATTAAATACTTTGATTTCTAATTTAGATCTCTGTTTTTTAGAAGTATTATGCCATAATTTGCTCAAAGCACTTTTATCAATGTCAGAAGCTACAACAAAATCTGCTTTTTTTAAGAGAATATTATTGTAACGCCCATCGCCCGCAGCTAAGTTTAACCATTTCCCAGAAAAAGATTTCTTATTCAAGAAATCCAGAGTCAGCTTTTCTCCTTCACCCCATATAGATTCTTTGCCTGTTTTAAAATAATTTAATCCTTCTGTAAAAACACATTTTTTCTCATCTGATTTGAAAGGTTCTGTGATTTTTTCCATATCATTCAAAATAAAGCAGAAAGTATAAATATTTTTCTCATTATTATTGTTTCTCCAAAGCAAGGTTATGCGCCACTATGTAGAATTTTACAAAATGTTTCCAGTCTGCAAGGTTGGACAGGTATTTGGCATTTATTTTGTTCTGAACTCTTTCTGAATGGTCAAGCATTGCATATTTATACATTATATCTGCCAGGTCTTTGACTGATTGTTCGTCTGTCATGCCAAAGCGTTTGAGAACATAAATACCTGCTTGTTCTTTTAACAGTTTGTTTTGTATGAATCTACCAAAGCCTGCTAAGTCACTTGTTAATGATGCGATTCCCATTGCTGCTGATTCAAGAGGAGTATATCCCCATGATTCATAGTAAGAGGGAAATATTCCAAAATGGCAGCCTGCCATTGCATCATAAGCAGGCAGGTCAAGCAAACCGTCATTTCCTGAGAGATAAACAGGGTAAATAATTATTTTTACTTTATCATCTGACCTGTTGTCAAGACCCTCTAACAATAATCCTTGAACAATTGCATCAGACTCTGCATTTGCAATATTATGAGTGAGTATAGGCGGGTTTCCTTTTCTCTGAAAATTAAGTATATTGCTTCTAACTTCTTTCATAAAGTCTTTTTCAAAAAAGCTTTCATTCATCTGAAGTTTTCGGGAAATAAAATCATCAATTATTTGCTGAAGAATCTGGTTTGATTTTGTATCTACTAAACTTTTTATGTGCCTGTAATAATTTTTGTTTTCTAAAAGCTCTACTTTCACACCATATGTTTTCATGGGCACCCAGAAAAACACACTTACAGTACGCAGTGTATCTTCTTTTTTTAGTTTTTCATTAAGAATACCTAATGCTTTGATAAGTATGTCCATTCCTTTATTGTGAAATTCATATCTGCTTGCAAAAAAGAACATAAGATTATGCTCTAAATCAAAGGTATGATATGGGAAGAAATAATATTTTAGGAATTCTCGAAGAATATTCTTGCATGTTACGTGCTTTATTGAAGTCTCTTCAATTGTAGGATAGTTCTCAATATCAATTCCATTTAACACCAAAACATCTGCTTTTTTACCCAGTATGTGTTCTGCTTCAATGCTTGTTATTTCACTCACAGTTGTAAATGCATCTGCATTATGCGCGCATGCCATTTCCATTGTGTGCTTGGCAAGCATATTGTATTCTCTGGCTTTTTGAATCGAATCAAAATTTCCCAGTTGATGATATAAATCAAAACCAGAACCTGCAAGCGTTCTGCCCAACATAGTTGCGTGAGTTGTAAAAACTGTTTTAACTCTTGATTTCTGCCTTTTAAGATATAAAAGCCCTGAACCACTTAGCCATTCATGAAAATGAGCCACAATTTTCATCTTAGGAATATCCTGGCTTATGCTTTCTAATAATAATCCTGTACACCATGACCAGACAACTGGCTCGTCAAAATCAGAAGGGGCAAAAAGCGAGTCAACTTGAAAAGATTCCCACATCTTTCCCTTAATATCATTTGTTTTATTATACATGCTTTGGAAATCAATAAGAATAACTTTAGGATCTCCTCGAATCTCCCAGGTTCCATAATGGCAAATAATCCCCTGGCTTTTTAATTCAAGGAACGCTCCTTTAAGAAAATCAGGAACTTCTTCTTTTCTTAATTCAACGTCTGCTTTTTCCTGAAAATAAGGCCCGATTAAGAAATAATTAGTATAATAATCAAGCATGTGAGGAGCTTTTGTCTTGATAACAGTATTTATCCCTCCTGTCTTATTGCACACTTCCCAGGATACTTCAAAAACATAATCTGCATTTGGTCTTATCACTCTGCTTACCTCACATCTTTTTTTATCTCAATCTCTTCTTTTTCAGTTTATCTTAAAGTTAAATCATCTTAAAAGTTAAATCGCACCAATTGAATTATATATGATGCCCAGCAATATGAAGCCAAAAATCAACCCTAAAACAAAACCATAAATGAATTCCTTTACAATAAACTTATGATGTTCATGTTTATGGATTTCATGTTCATGATGCCTTAAATCGCTTAATTTCGGTTCATGCTCAGACTTGTGTTCTTTTTCACGCAGAACTTCTTTTGCTTCACCAACCATATCTTTTAATTCCTGCTCTGTTAGTATTTTTTCTTCATGCTTAGGATACTCAAAAATCTTAATCTCGTCAGGCATGATAACTTTTTGATTTTCTTCCGTAGGTTTATGTTCCTGATTTTTATGCTCAGCAAGGATGTGTTCCTTATGAAGTTCATGATGTTTCTGCTCGTAGTGCTGATGCACTAAGTCCTTATTCTTTAGAAATTCTTCTAAAATAATAATCAAGCCTTCTCTTTCAGAAACTTCTCTCATGCTTTGCGCAAGAACTGACTCTCCAAACACCCCTTCAATCCAGTTTGCAAAATCATTTCTGTTGATGTTTACATGATGTCCAAATGTTGATTCATCCATGTGTGAAAGTTCATTTTTTAATTCTTCAATGCTTTTTATGCTTCCTCCTCCTTCAAAGAAGAACCATTTATCTTGACTAATCATACTTGACCACCTCTTTTTTCAGTTTTGATTTGAATTAATTTGAAAATTTAAATTTTGAAAACAAAAAATTACCACAACTTGTGTGTTATGTGCTTGTAAATCACAAGCTGCATGTGCTTCTTCTCCTTTGCTCCTGCAAGTTTTTGTGCCAGTTCCATATCCTTAAAAATGTCTTCTATCCAATTTGCAAAGTCATTTTTGTCAGATGTTACATGATGGTCAAACACATGTTCCTCAATCTCATCCATCACATCTGCCAGTTCTTTGACATTTTTCACAGGCTGGCCATTGCACAGAACAAAGTAATTCATTTCTGGCGCATCTTTGCAAATATCTGGTTTTTTCTGTATTGTCGTCTTTGTGTCAGTTGTCTGTGTTGTTGGTTTCTTTTTGCCAGTTGTTTTCTTTTTAGGAGGTCGTCCTCTTTTTCTTTTCTTTGTTGTTGTAGGCATACTCTTTTACCTCATCTCAATTTTTTCAATTTTTTAATAAACTACTCAATTTTTGACAAGCTAATTTCAGGATCAATAAGTGTTAAACTGGGAGTCTCGCTTATCATATTGTGTGAAAACTCCACTTGTGTTGTTTGAGCATAAGTAAGCTTCTTGTCTTCACTTTGCTTTTGTTTTTGCAACTCTCGCACTCTGATAATAATATCATTCAGCACATTCATAAAAGTGATAAAACCTTCATAAGGCGTATCATAGGGATTAAAGTATTTGTGAACATCTCCATCAGAAAACCACTTGATGCACATGTAATAGAAGTGGTCACTTGTTGTGAGCTTTCTCCAGTCACTTAATAATGCAGGGTCGCCTGTTTTTTTTACAATAGTCCCAATCTTATAGAGTTCTTGAGCAGCAGAGTTCTGCAAAGAATTTCCAAGCCATGCACTAAGGTCTCTTTCAACATCGGCCCAAGACATAAAATTATGAATATCAAGCTCTGCCACAGAAGGATATTTCTCAGCCGCCTCACTCACTGTTACAAAATCATTATCAGGATGTTTTAAGATTTCTTCAGGCAGTTTTTCCATGAATTCAAAGATTCCTGTATCTTCCCACTGGTGCTCTCCAAAAGTCTCATAATCCATGAATAAATTGATTAAATGCCCCTTTCCATTATTTTCAGATATCCAGCGTCCATATTTCTCAACTGTTAATGGATGTTCGTTCCATCCTTTGTTGCTAAATCTAAATGCAACATCATCACTAAGCTTGTAGTTCTTTAGCAGAAGTTTCATGTTTTCTGCTGTTTTAGGAGTATAAATAAAATTTGGGCTTTTCCAGCCGAGAATATGGTCTGCGCCTTCTGCTAAAATCGCATTATAACCCATGCCTTGCACAAAATTTGCCAACTCATTATTATAAACCAACTCTGTATTTCTAAAAACTTTTGGCTCCTGATCAAACAAATCTTTTATTTTTTGCTTGTGCATTAATACCTGCTGTTTGAATTCTTGTTTATCAAAGAGAAATGATAATGAGTGATGATATGTTTCACTTAAAAACTCTACTTGGCCTGTTTTTGCCAGCTCTCTGAATGAATGAAGCACTTCAGGTGCGTATTTTTCAAATTGTTCAAGAGCAACCCCTGAAATTGAAAAACTCACTTTAAATTTTCCTTCGTGCCTCTTTATGAGTTTGAGAAGCAGTTTGTTTGTTGGCAAATAGCATTTTTTAGCTACTTTTTTTATTATTTCCTTGTTTTTTTCTTCATCAAAATAATCTGAATTATTACCTATGTCAAATACACTGTATTTTTTCAGCCTAAAAGGCTGGTGTACTTGGAAATAAAAACAAACCGATACCATATTTAATTGTCACCTTTTTTATTGTCTTGTTTATTATTTATTATCATATTACCGGTTACCTGCTAGTTCTTTGTAAATATCCATGCATTTTTGTGCGGGTCCTTCCCAAGTCATGTTTCTGACTTCCAAGGCTCCGTGTTGTTTGATTTGCTGATGTAATGACCTGTAATGTAATAGTGCTAATGTTTTTGCTGCGATATCATTCACATCCCAAAAGTCAACCTTAAGTACATGGTTAAGGACTTCTGAAACTCCTGACTGTCTTGATATTATTGCTGGTGTTTCCTGCCACATTGCTTCAAGCGGCACCAATCCAAATGGTTCTGATACAGATGGCATAACAAACACATCAGCAATCTTGTTAAGCTTTGCAACTTCATCTCGGGATACAAAGCCAGGAAATATGAATTTATTAGCAATACCAATCTCTGCTACGCGCTCTATCATTCTAGGAAGCATGTCTCCTGTGCCAGCCATTATGAACTTAACATTTTGGTCTTTTTCAAGCACTTTTCTGGCTGCTTCAACAAAATAATCAGGTCCTTTTTGTAGAGTTATCCTACCAATAAAAAGCACGATTTTGTCTGTTTCTTTTATTTTGCTTGCATCATGGTCTGCGGTTTCATCCATCATCTCTGCTGCGTTGTGCACAACCCTAATTTTTTCTTCTGGCACACCATAATTGTTCATAAGCCGTTGTTTTACGAAATTACTGACAACAATCACTAAATCTGCTGCATGCATGCCTTCGCGCTCCATATCATACACTCTCTGGTTAACTCCTGTGCCTCCGGTTTTGTCAAACTCAGTTATATGAACATGAACAATCAATGGCTTACCAGATGCTTTTTTTGCTGCTATTGCAGCTGGAAATGTCCAATGATCATGCGCATGAATCACATCAAAATCTTCATTAAATGCAATTAACCTTACTTTTCTTGCAAATAGCTGAGCTTCTTGAAATACATTTGGACCATACAATGATTTTGAGCGGTCTTTGGATGAAAGTGAAGCAAGGTATTTCTGATAATCTTCCCCATAACTCTCAGGTGTTGTATAAGCTCCAATCAGTGTTTCAACTTCTTTTAGCTTAAATCTCAGCTTTGGAAATAAGTGGTCTGCTACCATTATTTTCATGTAGCCGCTGCATATCATCCGCGGACCAAATGGCATGACATAAGTCACATCAACTCCATGATCACATAGAGCTTTGGTCAGATGATAGCAAACCATTCCTACTCCGCCTGCAAAAAAAGGCGGCAATTCCCATCCTAACATTAATACTTTCAAATTTATTTCTCACCCTCTTTTTCCTGGAAAAAATCTAAAAAAATGATTTTTTAATTTATTTTTCTTTTTTGGAAAAATATTCAAAAATCTTTGATTTTTGTTTTGTTTTTATTTGAGTTAATTGTTTTGTTTTAATAGTTTGAATTTAATAATTAATTAAGTATTTTTTATTGACTTTTTGTTATTTTTTTATTATTTTTATCGACGGTAAAAAATCAGTTATTTTTTTATTTATTTCTTTATTTTATTTATTTTTATTCATTATTTATTTATTGTTTATCATGATTTAATTATGGCTTGATTTTTATTTTTCATAGTATTATCTTTAGATTATTTTTTATTAATATAGCTCTTTTTTTTAATAATAACTTATTCACCTGCACCCCGAAATCCGATTATTAATAATTATTAATAAGATGTATTTATTTCTTTATAAATGTTGTTTATATAGACGACATATAATAATTTTGAAACTTATTAAGTTATTAAATAAAGTAAAATCAAAAGATTTATAAAGAAGAAGAACAAAAAAATTATATCGTGGATACTGAAGAGTTGTTGTCAAAAAGCAGATGGAAGATTCTCAAAGAGCTAGCTAAAGCACCAAGGTCTGCTGTTGAGATTGCAAAGAAAACAAGCCAGAGTGTTGCTAATGTCACACAGCAGTTGCAGCTGCTAGAAGCATATCATCTGATTAAAAAGGCAAGTGATGAAAAAGACCCAAAAGAGCATAAACCAGGAAAACCAAAGACAAGATACTTATTAAGTCAGGAAATACTGCTAACAACAGTGCTAAAGTCTGGAATAGCTGAAAAAAAAGTATTAAAATTCAAAGAGGCAGATGACTTTCAAAAATTCCTTATAAACCTGTTTTTTATTATTGATCCTGAGTATCACAATCATCTTATTAAGTTCGTTAGCATTACAGATATGATACAAAAAGCAGACACAATAGCATATTTGAAATCAGGTGAAAAAGAAATCGAGATAATGATAATCACAGAACACATCAAAGAAGTTAGGGAAAAATACAGCAACATGAATGTTGTTGGGTTTGATGGCAAAACCAAAAAGATTATAAGCTGGAGTCACAATAAAAAAGAAGTCGAAGAAGGGTTGGAAAGAAAAGAAGAATATTTTATTAATTTAGTAAAAAACAGCATTGTGCTGCTTGATAAAAAAGACTATTTAGCAGAATTAAAGCAAAAGCTGTAGATTTTTTGCAAAACTAAGAGGTGGGCGGAGCAGAATACCATGAATAGGCTTGCAAAGCTCATAGACCGTCTTGATAAAGAAGACTTAGCACTGATTAAAAAAGACCTTGAATTTGGAAATATAGAAAAATTAATAAACAAAAAGCTATTAGAAAAAAGAGAGGAATACTCAAATCAGATATGTCCTGTTTGTCAGTCAGACAACATGGAAGAGGGCTTTACATTAATATTTGGGCCAAAAGGCTTGCGAAAAAAAGCAAGTTTTTGCGCTCTTGATTGCTTGGAATATTTTTTGCAGAAATTAAAAGCTGATAAAAAACAGTGAGGAAAAACAACATGTGGGAACTTAAAAAAGAATTAGAAATGCGCAAAGAAAACCTGATTTATACTTTGCAAAGCAAAAAAGACTTCTTAGAACTAGAAAAACAACATCAAATATATGGTGCCATTAAAGAACTTGACCATATTTTAAAACTCTTTGAGAACTATAGAGAAGAGGAAATGCTTACAAAGCACAGAGCCATGGTTCTAAACACATCTGAAACACATGAAGAGCCTGTTATGAAAAAAGTAGAAGAAAAAACAAAGAAATTTAAAATTCCTATTAGATTTAAGTTTGCAAAAGACGACGCTTAGCACGCATAAAAATTCTTCCATTGCGGGTTTCTAATTGCCTGTGGCAGACAGAATGTTCTTTATCATTTACTGTAATAAAATTATAAATTCTAGAATTATTACTCTCTTGTAATGTTATAAATTCCAATTTTTACCCCTAAACTATGCTAGCAAACACGTATTTGTTTTTAAAGTTTATTGACTAGATATACGGAAAGGTATGTTAAGAGCGAAAACTATTTATATGATAAAAAAGTCCTTATTTACAGGGGGTGGAGGTAATATTCTCCAATTAGTTAAAAAACTCCTTGGCTAAAAATGGATGAAGCTGAATTTGAAGAACTGATGCGAATACAAAGAATGACCCTTCGCACAGTCACAAATGAAAGTGAGACAGATGATAAAATAAAATTAATGAATATAATCAACGATTTAGTTACTGATAAAAACAAAAAAATCCAAAAAGAAAGCATACTTCTAGAAGCCCAAGTTGAAGGCATGGCTGAAACAGAAATTGAACGAATTCTTGGGCTTTTGAAAAGTGATAGATTTATAAGAGAAATTGAAGATGGATTCATAATAAGAATTTGAGCTTAAACTACTGTTCCTGCTTATTTCTTACCAAACCCAAACAAAGTCTGTTGGCTGCTGCCAGCAAGTATGTCATCAAAGGATTGGCCATAGAATCCAAGAACACTGTCTGCCAATGGCTTGATTTGCTTTTCAATATAATGCTCATAATCTATTTTATGCTTTTGCTTCTGGATTGGCTCAGGACCTGCTGTTGTCATCACATATTCAATCAAAGTTCCATCTAATTCTTTGCCAAGCAGCCGCGCTGCTTTGACATGCGGAGGAGTTGTTTTTGTGTATTCTGCAACACCTTTTCTAATTGATTTTCTATAGATTAAGGATTTATCATGCTTGCCATTTTTGATTTCTTCAACAATATTTTTTACATATTCTGCTACTTCTTGTTTTTTGAAAATCCTGTCCAAGAGTTCCTGCTGAAATTGTTTTGCAATATCTGTCCAGTCTTTGCGCACAAATTCAAGCCCTACAAAATCCATCTTTGTCTTGCCTTTTTCATCTTCAATAAAGCCTGCATATCTTTTTTTGCTGCCTTTTTCAGAATGCCTGGCCAT
>Ga0180009_10004690_pt1 | contig 14945 bp, 14 predicted proteins | sample OS_PC_MetaG_FD_123537 | JGI IMG/M metagenome (GOLD analysis project Ga0180009, IMG submission 123537) | Groundwater microbial communities from the Aspo Hard Rock Laboratory (HRL) deep subsurface site, Sweden - OS_PC_MetaG | ecosystem: Environmental > Aquatic > Deep subsurface > Groundwater...
CACCTACCAGGGGGACGGGGACCTGGCATCGATCGGGACCAACGAGATCATCCACGCGGCCAACAGGGGTGAGAAGTTCACCACGGTCTTCGTCAACAACGCGATCTACGGCATGACCGGCGGGCAGATGGCGCCCACCACGATGCCGGGTCAGGTGACCACGACCTCGCCGGCGGGGCGGGATCCGGCCATGGTCGGCTACCCCATGCGCATGTGCGAGCTGCTCTCCACGCTGCGCACGCCGGCATACGTGGTGCGGACGGCGGTCCACACGCCCCAGCTGATGGTCCAGACCAAGCGGGCCATCCGCCGGGCCTTCGAGCTGCAGGTCCAGGGGCGCTGCTACACCTTCGTCGAGGTGCTCTCGACCTGCCCCACCAACTGGGGCATGACGCCGGTCAAGTCGCTGGAGTGGGTGCAGCAGAACATGGTGCCCTACTACCCGATCGGGGTGTTCAAGGACCCCGATCTGCCCGAGACCCAGGCCGGTCTGGTGCCATCACCGCGCAAGCGGCAGGTCCCGGACGAGCAGCAGTGATCGCCGAAACCGCGGAGCTTTGCAGATGCAGAATGAAGTGATGTTCGCAGGGTTTGGGGGGCAGGGGATCATGCTGATCGGGCAGATGCTGGCCTACGCTGGCATGAACGAGGGCAAGAACGTGGTCTGGCTGCCCTCCTACGGCCCAGAGATGCGCGGCGGCACCGCCTACTGCACGGTGGTCGTTTCGGACCGCGCCATCGGCTCGCCGATCATCGACCGGCCCAGCTCGATCGCGGTGCTCAACCGACCCTCGCTGGACAAGTTCGACTCGAAGGTCAAGAGCGGGGGGCTGCTGATCATCAACACCTCCCTGATCGACGTCAGCTCGCAGCGGGAGGACGTCACCAGGCTGCACGTGCCGGCCAACGAGATCGCGCTCGAGTGCGGCACCGGCAAGGCGGCCAACATGGCGGTGCTGGGCGCCTTCGTTGGCTTCAGCGGGGCGGTGAGCTTCGACTCGCTGCTCCCGCTGGTCCGGCGGCAGTTCGAGAAGAAACCGCAGTTCATCGACGTCAACATCAACGTGCTGAAGCGGGGCTTGGAGCTCGGGCAGCAGGCGGCCAACAACTAGCATCGGGAGAGCGGATGAAGATCGAGGTCGATATCAAGCCCACCGAACAGATCCTGGCCCGCTACCCGGCACAGCCGCGGTTCTTGATCTCGGTGATGCAGGACATCCAGCTCGGCTATCGCTACCTGCCGCGCGAGGCGCTGGAGCGGGTGGCCGGTGCGCTGGGCGTGCCGCTGGCCAGGGTCTACGGCGTCGCCACGTTCTACAAGGCCTTCTCCCTCACACCGAGGGGGGAGCGGGAGCTCAGGATCTGCACCGGCACCGCCTGCCACATCCGCGGCGCGCCGCTGATCCTGCATGAGCTGCAGACGCGGCTCGGCATCAAGCCGGGGCAGACCACCGAGGATCTCGTGTTCAGCCTCGAGGCGGTCAACTGCGTCGGCGCCTGCGCCCTGGCCCCGGTCGTCGTGGTCAACGACGTGGCACACGGCAACGTGTCGGTCACAGGCGTGCGGCGGTTGATAAGAACCCCGAAGACCCCCAAGACCCCCAAGGGCAAGGACGTGGGAGCAGACAACTGATGGAAACCGTGCGTTACGACTCCGTCGACGACTTTGGCAGCCACGTCAAGCGGCTCAAGGCCTCCGGGCTCGCCCGGCGGCGGCGCGTGCTGGTCTGCTGCGGCACCGGCTGTCTGGCCGGTGGAGCGCGTGGGGTGGCCGAGGCGTTCGCCGCGCAGCTGGACCGGAGCAGGCAGGCCGAGCTGAACCTGGTGGTCAAGCGAACCGGCTGCCACGGCTTCTGCGAGAAGGGTCCGCTGGTGGTGCTGATGCCTCGCGGCACCTTCTACAAGGGCGTCAAGCCCGAGCACGTGTCGCAGATCATCGAGCGTTCGATCGTGGGCGACGACGTGATCGAGGAGCTGCTCTACGTCGAGCCGGGCAGCGGCAAGCCGGTCGCGGGCTACGGCGAGATCGAGTTCTACGCCAGGCAGACGCGGGTGGCGATGCGCAACATCGGCCACATCGACCCGGCCGACATCGACGACTACCTGCTGCGCGACGGCTACGCCGCGCTGGCCAAGACCCTGTCCACGATGACCCCGGAGGATGTGCTCTCCACCATCGAGAAGGCCAGGCTGCGCGGGCGCGGCGGGGGCGGCTTCGACGCCGGGCGCAAGTGGCGCTCCTGCAAGCGCGCCGCCGGCGAGAAGCGCTACGTCATCGCCAACGGAGACGAGGGCGACCCCGGGGCCTTCATGGATCGCTCGATCATGGAGGGAGATCCACACGGCGTGCTGGAGGGTATGGTCATCGGCGCCTACGCGCTGGAGAGCCACGAGGGCTACATCTACGTCCGCCAGGAGTACCCGCTGGCGGTGGAGCACCTGCAGCGCGCGATCGACGACGCCCGGGCGCGCAACCTGCTGGGGGACAACATCCTCGGCAGCAACTTCTCCTTCGACATCGAGATCAGCCGCGGCGGCGGCGCCTTCGTCTGCGGCGAGTCCTCGGCGCTGATGCGCTCGGTCGAGGGCAAGGTCGGCGAGCCGCGGGCCAAGTACGTGCACGCCACCGACAAGGGGCTGTGGGACCAGCCCACGGTGCTGAACAACGTCGAGACCTGGGTCACGGTGCCGCGGATCATCGAGCAAGGGGCCGAGTGGTTCGCCGGCCTGGGCACCGAGGGCTCCAAGGGCACCAAGGCCTTCTCGCTGGTGGGCAAGGTCAAGAACACCGGCCTGGTCGAGGTGGAGATGGGGACCACGCTGCGCGAGATCATCTTCGGCCCGGGCGGCGGGATGCTGGAGGAGGGTGAGCGAGGTCGGTTCAAGGCGGTGCAGACCGGCGGCCCGTCCGGGGGCTGCCTGCCGGCGGCCCAGCTCGACCTGCCGGTCGACTTCGACACCCTGACCAGGGCGGGTTCGATGATGGGCTCGGGGGGGATGATCGTGATGGACCACTCCACCTGCATGGTGGACGTGGCGCGCTACTTCCTCTCCTTCCTGGTGGACGAGTCGTGCGGCAAGTGCGTGCCCTGCCGCGAGGGCCTGTTCCAGATGTACCAGATCGTCTCGCGCATCTGCGAGGGCGAGGGCACGGCCGGGGACCTGGACCAGATCGACGATCTGAGCCGGGCGATCCTGGTCGGCTCGCTCTGCGCGCTGGGCAAGAGCGGCCCCAATCCGGTGCTCTCGACGCTGCAGCACTTCCGTGACGAGTACCGGGCGCACATCAACGAGCGGCGTTGCCCGGCCGGCGTGTGCAAGGCGCTGATCACCTACCGGGTGGTCAACGAGGCCTGCGACGGCTGCGGGGCCTGCCTCAAGGCCTGCGCCTCGAGCGCCATCCTCGGTACGCCCAAGAAGGGGGACACCTTCAACATCGACGAGGCGAAGTGCGATCGCTGTGGCGCGTGCGTCACGGTATGCAAGCGCGGCGCCATCGCGGTTGGGTGACAGACCATGGAACAGACAGGACCCAGCTCGTTCAACATCACGATCAACGGCAGGAGGGTCGAGGCCGCGCGCGGCGAGGTCGTGCTGCAGGTCGCCCGACGCGCCGGGATCCAGATCCCGACCCTGTGCGACCACCCGGCGGTGGAGGCGTTCGGCTCGTGTCGGCTCTGCATGGTGGAGGTGACAAAGGAGGAGTGGAAGGGGTGGAAGGGGCTGATGACGGCCTGCCTCTACCCCGTGGCACAGGGGCTGATCATCGAGACCGACAGCGAGAGCGTGCACCACGTGCGGCGCAACGTGCTCGACCTGCTGCTGGCGCGCTGCCCCGACAGCGAGCTGATCCGGCGGCTGGCGGCCGAGTACGGCGTGACCCGCACCTCCTTCGTCCAGCGGGAGAACCCCGACCTGTGCATCCTGTGCGGCCTCTGCACCCGGGTGTGCGAGACGGCCGCCACCTCGGCGATCACGACCACGCGCAGGGGACACGACCGAGAGGTCGGCACCCCGTGGGGCGGTCCGCCGCCTGACTGCATCGGCTGCCTGGGCTGTGCCCATGTCTGTCCCACCGGCCACATCACCTTCGAGGACAAGGGCCTGACGCGCACGATCTGGGGCCGGGAGTTCGAGCTTCAGCGCTGCAGCGACTGCGGCAAGCCGCTGCCTCTGACCCGCGACCAGGTCGACTTCCTCGCCCGGCGGCAGCAGCTGGATCCGAGCTACCTCTCGCGCTGCGCCGACTGCCAGCGCAGGAGCGTGGCGCAGACCATGGGTCGCATCGCCCGCTGGCACCAACTCGGACTGGTCCAGGAAGAGGCTGAGGTGGCCCAGTGAGCAGCCTGCGCCTGGTGGTACAGCCACACTACTGCATCGGCTGCCGGGCCTGCGAGATGGCCTGCGCCTTCACCCACGGCAAGGACGGCCAGGTGGGCGCCTCGCGCTGCCGGACGCTCACCGTGGGCAAGGACGAGTACGTGCCGGTGCTCTGCCTGCAGTGCGACCACGCGGCCTGCGTCCAGGTCTGTCCGGTCGAGGCCATCACCCAGGACCCGGCGACGAGGATCGTGCACGTGGACCAGGACAGGTGCGTGCGGTGCATGGCCTGCACCGTGGCCTGCCCCTTCGGCAACATGCACTTCGACCCGAACGGCAACCACGTGCACAAGTGCGACCTGTGCACCGATCACGGCGACTACCCGCGCTGCGCGATGTTCTGCCCCACTCGTTGCCTGTCGGTGGAGCGAATCGAACAGGGGGCCCCATGACCACGACGGCCAAGGGAGTGACCACGCTGGTCCGCGCCGGGGTCCGCTTCGACAAGGTGCCGCGGCCCGTGCAGTCCGAGCTCGATCGCTTCGTCTTCGCCGCCATGGCTCGCAAGGCCCGGGCCAAGGCCGCCGTCCCCGGAGCCGAGCGGCGCCTGGCCCCGCGCGTGGAGATGGGCCAGCGAGAGAACCTGCACGCCGAAATCCTCCCCGACCGTCCGCTGGGCGCGCTGTCGGGCAGGACCGCCGACGGCGCGCCGCCGCTGTACCCCGGAGCGCCCCGACAGGGGCGCGAGGACCGGCGCGCCCGGTTCAAGGTGTTCGACATCTCTACCACGGGCTGCAGCTTCTACTGTGCGCTAACCACCTGTCAGCGCGGTCAGCTGATGCGCCTGCGCCTGGTGGGCGAGGGCCTGGATGTGGAACTCGCGGCGAAGGTGGTCCACCTGCTGTCGTGATCGTCCCGACATCCCCCACCTTCGGTGCCGTGCTACAGCAGCCGCGCACCGAACATCAGCCGGCCGCCGTAGCCCGCGAAGCTATTGCCCTCTCCAGCCGCGGCGCCCAGAGCCATGCCGTCGATCCGCAGGACAAAGGACCCAATGTCGAAACCAATGCCCACGACACCGATACCACCGATACCCGCACCTGAAGACAGCTCCTCGGTAATGGTCACGCCGGGGGGGCTTTCATCATATGCATTGGACCAAACGCCGGCCAGCAAGAGGCCCACTCCCCCGTGGAAGTAGACCGCCCCGTCCGTCCGGGCAGCTGCCCCGGCGTAGAAACCAGCAATCGCGGCGAACCCGGGGTGGTCGACGGTTACGGAAGCGCCATCCTGGTATCCGCTGACCGCACCGAACCACAGGCCGATGGGATAGCTCCTGAGGGGAACCTCGACCTCGATGGTTGCCACGGCGCCCCAGCCGGCCTCGGGGCGTGGCACGAAGCCTGCGCCGGCCAGAAGAACGCCCCTGTGCGGCTCCTGCTGCGCGGTGGATTGTTTAGGGATGAGCAGCCCACCGAGAACGAAGGCAATCTGTATGGTCTGTCTTTCCAAGTTCGTCCCTCCTGGCAGGTCTTACAGCGGCAACGGTGAGTCTCGACCACTTGGCGCGATTCGGCAAGGGCACAGCAGACGATCGGCCGACAACGCGACGACAGATCGATCGTGCCATCCTTGTCAGGGAACCGGCTCCGCTCCGCGGCCACAGTCAATCCGCCGCCTTGCGAGCCTGGCCCGGGTGATGCAAACGGAGCGAGACAGGAGCAAGCATGCCGAGCAAGAAACGGTTTCGCGCCACGCCGACCACCTCCCAGCGTTATCCCTCTCTGCACGGCAGGCGCCGGTTCCTGCTGCTCGTCGGGGGCAGCCTGGCCACGGCGCTGAGCATGGGGGCAAGGGGAGGCTGCATGCCGGTGCCGCCGGCGCCCGAGGACCTGCGCGTCCCTGACGCCGGTCGGCCCGACGCCCGCCGGCTGGACAGCTGCGGCAGCGAGGCCGGGCACGACAGCTAGCCTACGGTGGGATGACTCCCTTCACCGGAGCCGGGCTGATGGTGGGCGTCCCGCCGTAGCTCCCGGATGTGGTCCGGATCGCGATGCGGCCCACGCCTCCTCCTCCTCCTCCCCCGCTGTCGCCGAGCACGCCGGGCGCCGCCGCCGTCGACAGCACGCCCCCCTGGCCCCCGTTGCCCGGGGGCACGCCCTTGCCCGCGCCGCCGGAGGCTGCCGTGGTCGACGCGAGCGCATCGGAGCCACTGGTACCCGGGTTGTTGGCGTCTCCCCCCCCTCCTCCTCCTCCTCCGTTCGCGGCCACCACGCCGTCGAGCGCGACCACCGGGGCCTCGATCAGGATCCCGCCGCCCGAGCCCCCGCCTCCTCCTCCATTCGCCATCCCCGGTCCGCCGCCCCCGCCTGCGTCGATCGTCCCTGAGGCAGTCAGCGTGAAGCTGGCGCCGGCCGCGATCTGCACCGCGCCACCGCCGCCGCCACCACCGCCCTTGGGCGTTGTCCCGTTGGCGCCCGAGCCCCCGGCCGAGCCGCCGTACAGCGGGACCAGGGTGGCGTTGCCGTAGACCGAGCCTCCGGCCATGCTCACGCTGCAGGGAGCGCCGCCTCCATCCTCCGGCCCGCCCGCCCCGCCGGTGGCGCCGAATCCTCCTCCTCCTGCTCCGGGGTCGCAGCCGGCGATGGCGGGCGTCTTGCCCACCCCGGGGCCACCAGCGCCGCCGATGGCGCCGCTGCCGCCGGCGGGCCCTGGCTGGTTGCTCGTGGCCTTGACGTCGATCAGCCCGCCGACCGACATGTCGCCTGCCACCCAGAGCATCAGCGCGGCCTCCCCGACGCCCTTCAGGGTGGCCCCCTGGGGCACCGAGAGCGACTGGAGCTGGAACACCCCGATCACCGGTTTGCCGGCGCCCTGGGAGATGCTGGTGAAACCGATGTTGGACTTGATCCCGGTCCCGGCTGCGCGCAGCGCACCGCTGGGGCCGGTGATCGCCCCGGTCACGGTGTCGAAGGCCGTGGTCCCGGCAGCCAGAGAGAGCGTGCCCACGGCGCCAAGCGGGTAGTCCTGCGTCGTGATGTTGGACGGCCGGAAGAGGCACTTGCCCGTGACGGGGTGGGCGCCCGCCGTGCAGATCGGCTTGCTGTCCGGCTTGAGGGTGTCCGGCTTGAAAGTGTCCGGCGTGGTGTCCGGCCCGGGCGCATCGAGCCCGTCGAGCCCGTCAAGTCCTGCCACGTCGGGCACGCCGTGCTCGAGGGGCTGAGCCGTCACGCATCGGTTGTCGATGCAGGCGGTGTTCGGGCCGCAGGGCTCCACGGGTGAGCAGGGTCGTCCCTCCTCCACCACTCGCACATTGAGACTGCAGGCTCCCAGCAGCAGCGCCAGAGCAAGAGCACCGACTTTTTTCGCATTCACTCCTTTCGAGTCTAGGTTTCGCCTCGTGAGGTGTCAATCAACGGTACCAGCCGACGCCGGCTGTTCGAGAGCGTTCTTGTTCTTCCACACAACCCGCCACATCGGGATCCCGAGGAGGACGGCGACAATGCCGTGGGGGCCTGGGCGCTGCTTGTTGAATCAACCCTTCGTTGTCGTTGTTTCGTTTCGTCCGGATACCGTCCGGCTCCGGACCGGCCAGCCGGATCCGTGGCGTGATGCGACCTCCAACGTCGCGGAAGCCTTACCTGTGGAGCAGGTACCGATCGTGCATCACACGGGCGCGCATCGACAACAGGAGGCGCCCATGGAGATTCACCACCTGACGTTCACCGTCAAGCGACGACACCCGATGTTCGAGAACACCGCTCGCCGACGCGAGGCCCTCCGGCGGCTGGCAGCAGCCGTCGGTCCCAGCCTGGCGCTCTTCGCCCTGGTCGACGAGCACCTGCACGCGGTCCTGCTGACCGGCATGCTCGCGCCATCGCGCGCCGCCCAGGCGACGATCAAGACCTTGTTGCCGATCGCGGCCACACCATTCCAGCCGACCGACATTCGGCCGGTGGAGGGCCGCTCCCACATGCAGTGGCTGGTGGGCTACGTGTTGACCCAGCTGTGGCACCACAAACTGCCAGGGCATCCGGCGCTTGACGATGGCTCGTGTTTCCTCGACCTGGCCGGTGCACGGCTGATCGAGGGGCTGAGGCTGCGCATCGGCGACGCACTGCAGCGGTTCAACATCTTCCAGGCCTACGCCGCCGTTGGCTTGCCGCTGGAGGAGCTTGAGCCGGCGAGCCGACAGACCGTTCGCGAGGCTGGTGTGGCCCGGCTGGTGTCGGCCACCACCGCGGCCCTGTGCGTTGATCCCGAGCTCAAGGGCAGGAGCCGGCTGGTCGTTCTGGCTCGAGCGGCCGTGGCTCGGCTGGCAGCCCGGGCAGATATCGCCAGCAGCGAGGTGGGCTGGGCACTCGGCGTGAGCCGGCGCACGCTCCAGCGACTGCTCAGGCGACCCGTCAGCGCAGACGTGTGGCTGGCGATCCGGATGCGCCTCTCGCTGGAGAATCGTGTGGCTGCCCTTCCGAGGCAGCTGCCGGCCTCGGATCGATGAGGGCCGCGACGTAACCGTCGGATTGGCGGGCCAAAACGCGGACAGTGTCGCCCCAGCCGGACACTACGGCCGGATTGGCGGGTCAATCCGACGACAGTGTCGCCCCAGCCAGACACAACGGCCGGATTGGCGGGCCAAAACGCGGACAGTGTCGCCGGCTGCTGGGTCGGATCGATGAGGGCCGCGACGCAACCGTTGGATTGGCGGGCCAAAACGCGGACAGTGTCGCTCAGAGGCCAAAGCTGCCGCCGACCATCAGCATCGGCCGGACGAAGCTGTAGCTGAAGTCGCTCGAGGCGGTGGCTCCGGTGTCCGGGGTGACGTAGTCCAGCTGGCCGGCGGCGTAGGCCTCGATCACCAGCCCCATCGAGACCGAGATGCCGAGCTGGAAGCGCTGGCGCAGGGTCCAGTACATGTGGTCGAAGGTCAGCCGCGGGAACAGGCGGAAGCCCGCGGCCAGGCGCTCGCCCTCGCTGAGCAGGAACGAGGGCCCGAGGTCCAGGGCGGCGCCGAACCAGAAGCGCCGCGTCGCCCGGCCCGCCAGGCGGGCCGAGAGCCCGACCGACAGGTCGTGCACCACCTGGTCCACGCTGAAGCGCAGGCCCTCGGGGCGGGTCGTGGTCTGCTGGCTGTCGGCGAACAGCAGCATCTCCGTCCCCTGGTAGGACAGGTAGCCGCCGATGTGGAGTCGCTCGCCCGGAAACACGTAGTTGCCCGACAGGTAGAAGCCGCCCGTCGAGCTGGTGGAGAAGCTGGGGTCGGACAGCGACCCCAGCCGGGGGTCGCCCTCGAGGGCCGAGATGCTGGCCCCGCCCCAGGAGTGCAGCCCCATCAGCCCCTGCAAGGTGGCGTAGCCGCGCAGCGAGTCGCCGGCCCACGCCGGAGTGGCCAGCATCGAGACGAGCGCTGCGGCGCTGGCGAACAGATGTCCTTTGATCATGGTCATGCTCCCTCGAACCGCAGGCACCGTAGCCACACGGAGGGCGCAGCGTCAACTGCTCAGGGCTCGGGATCGCCCTTGTCCGGTGAGCCGGGACCGGCATCCGCCCTCTGCGTGGGCCCGGCCGGGCGCTCGGGCTGCGTCACGGCCGGCAGGTCCGGACGGCTGCCGGTGGGGGCCATCATGTGGCACCAGTAGATTCCGCCCGCGCCGATGGCCGCGGTGGTGATCGCGGCGCCCACCAGCAAGCGGCCCGGACGGATGCCCTTGATTGGCGAGTCGGGCCGGATGCCGAGGCTTGGCAGGTCGGGGCGGATGCCGCGCGTGACCTCGTCGGGTCTTGGGGGCTGCGGTTCGGGCCGGGGCGGTGGCACGTCGGGGCGGATGCCCGCCGGCGGCGGGACGTCGGGACGGATGCCCTGGATCGGCGGCGGATCGGGACGGACCCCCTGGGAGGCGATGCCGGTCGGGGGCTCGATCGCGACCGGCCCAACCGGCCGGCTGTCGAGGACCGACAGCAGCTGGGCCTCGGATACGGCCTCGAGCATCGCCCGCTCGCTCGGGTTCAGGGCGTAGCCCTGGCGCTCCACCGCGGCCAGCCGGTCCGCCAGCAGCTCGCGGCGGAACGTCTCGTCGGCGGCCGCGTGGGCCAGGATCCGCTCCAACGTCAGCGGCAATCCGCTCTCACCCGTTTGCTCGCTCATCTTCTCCATCTCCCTCTGCTGCGCCACTGTACCACCAGCGGCACGCGGTCGGTGCGCTGCGCTGTCGGCTCGTCGAGATGACGCTCACCGGTCGCGGGCCAGCCTCATCACCTCCCGCTTGTCGGAGTAGGCCGCGCGGGCGGTGACGTACTCCTGGTGGCCCAGGCCGACCTCGTTGGCGACCTGCCGCACCAGCGCCTCCTCGGCCGAGGAGATCGAGTCGTCCGCGGCGGAGACGGCGAACAGGCAGTCCAGCAGCTGCAGGCGCTGCTCCTCGGAGGAGAGCCGCTTGAACTCGCGGGTGACGAGGAAGTCCTCGGTGCCGCCGAGCAGCTTGTTCTGGCTCTTGGCGATCTGCACCACCAGCACCGCCTGGTCCTCGGAGAGCTCGCCGTGCCGCTGTACCAGGCGCTCCATCTCTCGCGTCTCCTCCTCGCTGATGTCGAGGTCGGCGTTGGCCACGCGGCCGAGGATGTAGGCGAAGGCGGCGATGTAGCGCGCCTGCTCGGGCTCCATCGCCTCCAGCTTGCCCACGATGCGGCGCACGGTGGCGGTCTCGCCGACGTTGCGCTCCGGCTCTTTCTGGCTCCCCAGCCCCAGCCACTTGAGGATCGACATGGTGTTGGCTCCTGACCCAACCTTACCCGCCCCGATTCGCGGGGCAACTGCTAACTGGCGACGGGCAGCCGGACGCTCCAGGGCAGCAGCATGGCGACCATCCGCTGCGGCGCCCGGACTCCCTGGCTCGCCATGTACTCGGCGGCTCGCGCGCTGTCACGGCCCTCGAGCCGGGCCAGGACCTGCCTCGCGGCGGCCGCGTGCAGCGCCATCTTGCATGCCTCGAGCTGCTCCAGCGCTCGCCGCAGGTGGGCCCGCGTCTCGTCGAGATCGCCCGTGACCACGGCGGCCCCCGCCCGCAGCAGGGCCGCGAGGCCGTCGGCCCAGCCCCGCTTCTGCCGCTCAATGCGGGCCGCGTCGGAGCGGACCCGCGCCAGCAGGGTCGATGCCTTCGTGTCGAGCGGCGCGCTGTCCGTGGCCAGCAGCGCCAGGCGGCAGCGGCTGCGCAGGTCCAGCATCAGCACGCGCATCAGCTGGTTGAGCAGCAGCCGCGAGCGAGCCAGACGGGGCCAGAACTCCGTGATCCGGCGGTAGGCCGCCAGCGAGTTGCCGCTGTACAGATCGATGTCGGCCACCGCCTGGTGGTAGAACACGTGCTGTATATGCACATTGCGCTGCGACCAGCGCTCGATGCCGCGGTTGGCGGCCTCCAGCGCGGCGGCCGGGTCGTCCACGGTCAGCCAGGCCCAGCTGGGCAGGCCCACGGCCACGCTGACGCTGGCGTAGATGTTGCCCCGCTGGCGGGCCTCGTGCAGCAGCACCGGGACCCGGCGGGCGAGGGCCCCGAGCTGTCCCAGGAGCGCCTGGGCCCACAGGTGGGAGATCTCGGCCGTGCCGAGCTCCCAGGCCGTGCCGAGGCAGGCGGTGCGAAAGATCCGCGCGGCCTCGCGCAGCTGCTCCTCCGCCGTGGACCAGCTCCCCTGCTGCAGGGCGCCCAGGCCGAGGCACGCCGCGGCCAGGCCCCGCGCGTAAGGCATCTCGGTCCGCGAGGCCAGCTGCTGCACCATCTCGACCAACTGGGCCGTGCGTCGTTCGCCGCCGCGCCCGCGGGCGGCGTGGAACGGGATCTCCATCGCCAGGGCGCGCAGGATGCGGTGCGGGTCGCCGCAGCTCAGGGCGAAGGTGGTGTGCATCGCCTGGAAGTAGACGCCGCGGATCAGGTCCACCATGGCGAGCCCCACGGTCGCGGACCAGCAGGCATCCACGCGGCGCAGCTGCTCGGCGGGCACGGCCACCGGTGTGGGCGCGCTGTGGTAGCGGCGCAGGCCGAGGCGGGTCCAGCGCATGGCTGTGCCGGCCAGCGCGCCGACGGGGCCCCGGGGCATCGTGACCCCGACCGAGGCCAGCACCTGCTCGAGCAGCTTCAGGCCCCGGTCGACGTGGCCGCTGCAGAGCAGCTGCTCGGCGGCGTGGCGGCGCAGATCCAGGGCCTCGAGCGCCTCCGCCCCGTCGGCCGCGTGTAGGAAGGCCTCCGCCGCTGCGGCACCGCGGCCGGCGTTCTGCAGGGCGTGGCCCCGTCGGATCTCGATCCGTCGGAGGTCCGGCTCCGCTTCTGGGAGGGCGGACAGCGCCCTGCCGTAGAGCCGGGCTGCCCGGTCGAACGCCAGGGCGGCATCGGCCTCTGTCGCGGCTCGCAGGGAGTGATCCGCGGCGCGCCGCTCCTCGCCCGCGCCCTGCCAGTGATGCGCCAGCATCGCGGGGTCTGCCCAGCCGTGGTGCTCCAGGGCCAGGGCCAGTCGGCGATGGAGTTCGGGCTGCCGGGTTGGGTCGATCTGTCGGCGCAGGGCCTGGCGTACCAGGTCGTGGTAGGGCTCGACCTGTGCGCCGTGGGCCTGCCGGACCATCCACTCCAGCTGCAGCTGCACCAGATGCTGCTCCAGCGCCTCCGGGCTCGTGGCGAGGGCCCGCTCGAGCGCACGGATCGGCAGCGGCGCCTCGGCCAGCGACAACAGCTCGAGCGCCGCTCGAGCCTCGGCTGCCAGGCCGCGCAGCCTCTGGTCCAGCGCCGCTTCCAGCGTCGACCGGCAGTCGGCGGCGGGGAGCTGCTCCGGCGTCTGATCGAGGGCGTGGTGCGCAATCTGGAGCAGGCCGAGCGGATGGCCCCCTGCCTGGTCGGCGATCTGCCGGGCCATCTCCTCCGACGTGCGATCGCCAAGCAGCGCGGTTGCGAGCTCGATGCTCTCGTCCTGGCCCATCCGCTCCAGGACCAGCGGGCGCACCTCGCCGGGCAGGCGGTCGGTGGAGGCCACCTGGTCGTGGGTCTCGTCGCTCAGGCGCAAGGTGACGATGGCCAGCAGCGGCGGCGGGTCGGGCGGCGCCAGCAGCTGTTCGATCACGGCCCAGGTGTCGGCTCCTCCCCAGTGCAGGTCCTCGAGGACCAGCAGGGTGGGGTGGCGCTGCGCGAGACGCACCACCCACCGCCGGAGCGCGGCCACCGCCTCCTGGCGCCGCTGTCGCGGGTCCAGCGGCGGGGCAGACGCGGTGACGCCGCGCGGGGCCAGAGCCTGTACCACCGGAAACACGCGGCCGACGAGGTGGGCATCGTGGGGCTCGAGCAGCTGTGCGGCGAGATCGGCCGGTTGCCGTCGCGTTGCAGCACACAGCCCGTCGACCAGACCATCGATGCCCTTGTACGGCACGACCTCGTGCTGGTAGCAGCGCCCACGGCAAACCACCATCGTTTGCGGCAGCCGATCGAGGAACCGCTGGACCAGCGCGGTCTTGCCCACGCCGGGCTCGCCGAGGCAGGCCACGGTGACCGGCCGGCCGGCCTCCACATCAACGAGGGCGCGGTCCAGGACAGCGAGCTCGCGCTTGCGGCCGACGAACGGAGCGGGCCGCGCCGGTCCAAGCTGGACGTCGTGGAGAGGGGCTTCCAGCTGGCGTAGCACCATCTGGGCCGAGGGACGCGCCGCCGGATCGATGCGCAGCAGCTCGGTGCATAGCCGGTCCAGGTCCGCAGGGATCCGGGGCGCAATGCTGCTGGGTGCGGCGGGCTCGCGCTGCTGTTTCTCGAGCAGCACCTGGAGCGGGCGACCGGCGAAGGGCTTCTTGCCGCACAGGGCCTCGTAGAGCATCACGCCGACGGAGTACCAGTCGGCTGGCGGTCCGGCATCGCCGGCGGCCTGCTCCGGCGCCATGTACTCCACCGTGCCGAGGACCCCCTGCTCTGGCGGCTCGTGGGGGCCGCCAGCGGAGGTCGTGGTCACCAGCCCGAAGTCCAGCAGCACCACGCGCCCTCCCCGGCTCACCATCACGTTGCCCGGCTTGATATCCCGGTGGACCTTGCCGCTGCTGTGCAGCGTCAGCAGGCCGCGAGCCAGCTGGCGCAGCGCCTCTCGTAGCCGCTGCTCCTCGAACGGGGTCGTGTGGCGGACGTGCTCGAGGAAGTCGACACCACAGACCAGCTCCATCGTCAGGAACCAGTGGCCCCCCTGCTCCAGAAGGTCATAGAGCGCGATCAGGTTGGGATGGTGCAGGTCCTGCAGGCTGCGAAACTCGTGCTTCAGGCGGGCCACGGAGTTGGGCAGGACGCTACGCAGCGTCTTCAGCGCGACGCGGCTCTTTCGGTCGCGGTCAAAGGCCTCGTAGACCACCCCGATGCCGCCCTCTCCCAGCCGGGATAGGAGGGCGAACCGCTCGGTGCCGGCAAACTCCATGCTGAGGCAGCATACTGCGGCGCGCTACTTTTTGTGAGGGCAGTCGCACTTGGCGCCCTTCTTGGCGCAGTCGCACTTGGCGCCCTTGTGAGGGCAGTCGCACTTGGCGCCCTTCTTGGCGCAGTCGCACTTGGCGCCCTTGTGAGGGCAGTCGCACTTGGCGCCCTTCTTGGCGCAGTCGCACTTGGCGCCCTTGTGAGGGC
>Ga0180009_10004691_pt1 | contig 14944 bp, 12 predicted proteins | sample OS_PC_MetaG_FD_123537 | JGI IMG/M metagenome (GOLD analysis project Ga0180009, IMG submission 123537) | Groundwater microbial communities from the Aspo Hard Rock Laboratory (HRL) deep subsurface site, Sweden - OS_PC_MetaG | ecosystem: Environmental > Aquatic > Deep subsurface > Groundwater...
AAAAAAATATATCCCCCGGCCCGGACCATGTATCAGGCAGCCTGGTGAATTCGATGAAACGTCATGCGAACGGCCACCTCGCGTCTCAAGCCCTGATGCCGAATTTCCACCGCCTTAACAGACCGACTCATCAACCCTCCAGTTCAGACCTTGTCCCGATCGAGAATCATCCGGACCGGTTCGAAAAAACTATCCCCGTTGAACTGCTCGGGCGGTATGAATTCCTTGACCGCAATGGCCAGGAAGTAGTTGCCGACGAACAGGGAGGCCAAAAAGCGGCTATCCACCTGGCTGCGGAGCAGCCCCTTCCCGATGGCCGAATCGATGACCCGGGAAATGGACTGGATGCTCCTTTCCATGAGTTCCCGGTACACGGCCTTGAACTCGGGATCGTCCCAATAGCTGAGCATATGGATGATGAACATGCTTTTGTCCGGGTTATTGGCGACGAAATCGATATAGACGTTGAACACTCCCTTCAGATACTTGAACTCGTCGTCCCGGTATTCCCGGTACAGACGCCGGTATTGACCGAAGAGTTCATCGGCGATGGATTGAAAGCAGGCCAGAAACAGGGCTTTCTTGTTTTCGAAGTGTTTGTACATGGTGGGCTCGGAGATCCCTGCTTCCCGGGCGATTTCCAAGGTTTTGGCCCCATTGTAGCCCTTGGCGTTGAACAGCCGGATGGCGGCGTCCAGGATATCCTGGTGCCGTTTTTCGTATTCGAGATACCGTTCCTTGGTTTTTTCCACGATGTTTTGGTCCATACCCGATGCCATGCTCCCAGCGCTTTTCCTGCCGGTCGAACTAATATTCACCAGCAATTTGTTAGTGACTACTATCTTTCTTTTATTCCGTCAAGACCTTTTTCCGCCCCTCGGACGATATATTTATAACAAATTGATTTCAATAATATAATCAATAGCCACCGGCAGAGCCGGTGGTATGGGGAAGGCCCCTAAAAGGGGCCGAATGACTCGGGCTATGTCACCTCGCGCCAGGCAAGGCTTCACGAGTAGTGAAAAGGATACGCATGGATTATTAAAGACCCTCACCCCTGGTCAGGCCAGGGGCAGGCTCCTTGCCCTCTCCCAAAGGGCGAGGGACCCCCATCCCCTCAGTATAAATAGTAAAAGTCGCCATACAAACTCCCTCTCCCCGCCAGAGGCAGACAAGCCTGAGGGAGCAGCCTGCGCGCCATAGCCGCTTCGGCGGCGGCGCGAGGGTCGGGCGTGTCCGCCGAAGCCTTGGCGGAGGTGGAGTGAGGGGGATAGGAGGCACAAAGCCCGGAGCTTACTTCCAGCCGACAGGCGGGTTGTCCAAGTGAGACCTGCCAGGAAAATTCCATCACTCATACCGCGGAAACGGCAGAGCCTTATCAATTCTCACCGGCAAAGCCGGTGTTTTATTAAAGAAATTAGAGGCGGCCGAGCCGCCCTGGCCCATCCGGCCCGGGTCCGGTCCAGGATGACTAGCCGATATGGATTGGCTTTCACGATTTACAGGTTCAGACCGCCATTTCCCGTATGAACCCCATATTTTTTACAGCCCCCTTATCTGTCGAAGATTCCCCGCGGCAAGGCCGCGGGGAGCTTCAATAAATCGGGTCAGGGCATGATCCCGTGTTTGGTCATGGGCCCCAGGGCCTCGGTTCGACGCCGGCGGGCGATCTCGAGATGACGGATGATGACCGGCCGGGTCTCGCGGGGATCGATGATATCGTCGACCCGTAAGGAGCCGGCGGCCAGGTACGGACCTTCCCGTTCTTCGAGTTGGTTCATCAGGGCCTGGCGTTGGGCCCGGGGGTCGTCCGAACTATCCATTTCACTGCGTCTGGCCACGGCGGCGCTGCCCGCGCTGGGCAACGAAGCAAAATTGGCCGAAGGCCAGGCGGCGACAAAGACCTGGCCCGAACCGATCAGTCCCATGGAGGTGCCGCCGTAGCCGAAGGCCTTGCGCAGGACGATGGACATGATGGGCACCCGGCAGGCTGCAATCGCGTTGGCAATGGTCAGTCCGACCCGAAGCGTGCCGGCCCGCTCGGCGGCCCGGCCGGGCAAAACCCCGGGAACGTCGGCCAGGAAGACGATGGGGACGTGAAAGGCGTTGCACAGATCGATGAAATGCCTGGCTTTGTGGGCCGCGTGGGCGTCGACCGCGCCGGCCATTTTCATGGGCTGATTGGCGATAAAGCCCACGCTGTGGCCGCCCATTCGCGCCAGGGCCGTAATGATGTTCGTGGCGTGATCGGGCAGAAGCTCAAAAAACTCGCGATCGTCGGCTATACAGCGCAGGACCCGTTTCATATCGTAGGGGGCATGGAGGTGCCCGGGTATGATGTGCAGGAGTTCCTCGTCCATGCGGTCGACCGGATCGCTGGTCGGTACGAAAGGCGGGGCCTCCCAGGCATTGGTCGGCAGGTGGGACAGATACCGCCGGACCAGGCCGAAGCACTCGTCCTCGGTGGCGACCTCGTTGTCCGCCACGCCCGATTCCCGGCAGTGGACCTTGGAACCGGCCAGGTCCTCCTTGCTTATTTCCTCGCCGGTGGCCGTCTGGACCACCCGAGGTCCGGCAATGCCGAACATGCTGATCCCTTGAACCATGACGATGAATTCGGCCAGCACGCCCAGCAGGGAGGAGTCCCCGGCGCAGGGCCCCAGGACGCAGCTTACGATCGGAACCAGGCCGGAAAGCGCGGCCAGCGCGCCGTGGTGAGGCGCCCAAGGCGGCCCTTCCACGATCTCGAGTTCGGCCCTCGCTCCGCCTCCGTCCAGGAGCATGATGATCGGAACCTTGTCCTGGGCCACCCGTTCCAGCATCCGCATCTTCTTGCTGAAATGGCTGTACCCCAATGAACCGCCCAAAACGGTGAAGTCTTCTCCGATAATGCAGACCGGACGGCCGTCGATCTTGGCGAAACCGGTCACCACGCCGTCGGCCGCCGCGTATTTCTCTTCCTCGGGGCTCCGCCCGAAATAGGTGGCCAACAGGCCGTATTCAAAAAAGGTCCCCGGGTCGGTCAGGCGGTCGATTCGTTCCCGCACCGTCAACTTGCCCAGGTCGTGCTGCCGCCGGGTCCGCTTGGCCCCGCCCATCTCGCGTGCCCGCGCCCGAGCCCGGTCCAGTCTTTCGATTTCCTTGTTCCAGTCAAACATGATGATCGATCTCTCCTCGGCGGTCGGACGCCGAATACCGGATGCACCCGCCAACATCCGGTCCGAAACAGGGTTAGAACTTGGTCGGCCAGTTGGCCAGTCGGTGTTCGCTTATTCCCTTGTTCATGCCGCCCTGAAAAATCTCCAGGGCCTCGATGATGACGTCCCGGGTCCGGCGCGGGTCGATGACGTCGTGAATCAGGTGACGGCCCGCGGCGGCGTAAGGCGACGCGTCCTCGAGCATCTTTTGGGTCATGGACTTCATTTCTTCCGCATCCATGTCCTTGCCGCCGAAAACGACCCGGGCCGCGATTTCCGGGTCCATGAAGCTCATCTCCGCCGTGGGCCAGGCCACCAGCAGGTCCGCGCCAGCGCCCGAGCCGCACATGTTCCAATAGGCCTGTCCATAGGTCTTGCGCACGATGATCGATATCTTGGGCACCGTCACCTGGGCCAGCGCGTTCATGTAGTTCATGACCCGGGCCCCGACCCGCTTGAGTTCCGCCTCCCGGCCCACCAGAAAACCGGGGATGTCATGCAGGAAAACCAGGGGAATGTTGAAGGTGTCGCACAGGACCATGAAGCTGATGACCTTGTCGATGCCGTCGGTGTCCATGGCCCCGCCGCCGTAAAGCGGCTGATTGGCGACCAGGCCCGCCACCCGGCCGTCCACCCGGGAAAGGGCCGTGATCACGTTCCGACCGAACAAGGGCTTGATGGGAAACAGGCTGTCCGGGTCCGCGATGCATTTGAGCAGCCGGGTCATGTCATAGGCCCGGTTTCGCTGCTCGGGCAGAAAGTCGAGAATCCGCTCCATCCGGTCCCCCGAGCCCTCGGGCACGTCGGCCAAAGGCGGCAGTTCGCTCCGGTGGGACGGCATGTACCCGAGGTAGCGCCGGATGATCCGGAAACAGTCGTCCTCGTCTTCGGCCACGGCGTCGGCCATGCCCGTGGTCTGGGCGTGGACCTTCCAGCCGCCCAGTTCCTCGTCCGTGATCTCCTGGCTGAGGGCCAGTTCCAGGACCCGGGGACCGGATACGGCCATGGCCGCGCCCTTGACCTGGACCACGAAGTCCGACAGGCAGGCCATCCACGTCGGCATGCCGTAGCACTCTCCCATGATCGCCGTGACCATGGGCGTCTGCCGGACCCGGCTCATGCCCATCAGGAACGTATCCGTGCCCCCGCCGCCAAAGGAAGCCAGCCCGGCCGAGCCCATGATGTCGGGCATCCGCGCCCCGCCGGCCTCACCCAGATAGACGACCGGATACCCCCGGCGGGAGCCGGAATACTTGAGGTCGATCTCCTTGCGGCCCGCGACCCGGCTGGATGTGGCCGACAGCACCGTGAAGTCGTTGGCCACGACCACCACGGTCCGGCCGTCGATCCGGCCGTAACCGGCGATCTTGCTGTCCGCCGGGGTCTTGTCCTCCATGCCGGGCACGTCCGAATGGTTCAGCATGCCCTGTTCCACGAACGACCCGTCGTCCAGCAACCGCCCCAATCGTTCCCGGGCGGTCAGCCGACCCCGGTCGTGCTGGCGGGCCGTCTTGTCCGGACCGCCCATCTCCAGGGCGCGATCCTTGCGCCGTTGCAGTTCCTCAAGCTCTTTTTCAAAGGCCACGGGCAACTCCTTCTCGATGGCCACCGGTCCGCCGCCGAAGCGTTCGGCCGGCGTTCGATCATGATAATGATCCGTGGAACGGGGGCGGTCCTGAGCACCCCCCGTCCGGTTGTTTGGGTTCAACGATTATCCGCTGCTTGCTTCAAATTATCAACCGCCTTTTGGGCAGTCGACCCGTCATTCTTCCTTCAACAATCGTCTGAGGACCTTGCCCGCGCCGGTGGTGGGCATCGAGTCACGAAAAACCACGGCTCGCGGATACTTGTACGCCGCCATGTTCTCTTTGGACCAGGCAATGATGTCTTCCGGCGTCACCTGGTCCTTGTACTCCGGTTTGAGCACGATAAACGCCTTGACGCTCTCGCCCCGGGTCGGGTCCGGGACCCCGATCACGGCCGCCTGAAGCACGGCCGGATGCTTGAGCAGCATGACTTCCACGTCTTCCGGGAAGACGCTGTACCCCGAGCATTTGATCATTTCCTTGAAACGTCCCAGGAAATAGAGGTATCCCTCTTCGTCAAACCGCCCGACGTCGCCGGTGTACACCCAGCCGTTACGAAGCGTGGCCGCCGTCCCCTCCGGGTTGTTCAAATACCCTTTGAACACGCCCGCGTTCCGGATAATGATCTCGCCCTGCTCGCCGACCGGCTTTTCCTCGCCCGTGGCCGGATCGACAATGCGCATGTCGGTCTCGAAGACCGGTATTCCGTTGGGGCCGTACCGGATTTTGTCCATGGGCATGAACACGTCGCAGGTATGGGTCTCGCTCAACCCGTATCCGGCTTCCGCAACCGGGGCCCCACCCGAAAAATCCCTCCACGACCCCGCGATCTCTTCGGTCAGGGCGATGCCGAAGCTGGTGATGGTGCTTCTTTTAATGGAACTCAGATCGTATTTCCCGGCATCCGGATGCCCCATCATGGCCAGGAGCATGGGTGTGACGCCGTAGAAATGAGAACATTTATATCGGTCCACAACCGCCATGACCACGTCCGGTTCAAACCGGGTCAGCAGGACCACCGTACCGCCGGAATAGGCCGGCATGACCACGCCGAGCACGTTGCCGGCAATATGGCAGATGGGCATCACCGCAAGAAATACTTCATCCTGCACGACTTGATAGAAAGAGGAGGCCGCCGCGCCTTTGAACAGCGCATTCCCGTACGTCAGCATGGCCCCTTTCGGCCGGCCGGTCGTTCCGGACGTGTATACGATCATGGCCACGTCCTCCCGGATGTCGATTTCCGGTGCCGGGTATTCGATCGGTCCGTTTTCCAAAATATCCATCAAGTCCCGGGTCCGATCGAAAGCACGTTTCTCATGCTGCAACTCCTCGGGAACCCGGCATGGCGATTCCTCACCGGCCATGTCGCGATAATTCGTAATCACCACTTCCTTGATGCCGGTCTGATCGCGCACCTTTTCCAGCGTGGGGTACAGGTCGTCCGTGGTCACGATGACAGCGGCCCCGACATCGTTGGCCTCGTATTCCAGCTCCATCTCCTTGAACATGGGATTGGCCGGCACAACGATGGCCCCCAGTTTCTGGGCGCCGAAATGGGCCACGACGTATTGGGGGCAGTTCTGCATGAACAGCATGACCTTGTCCCCCTTGCCCAGTCCCACGGAGGACAGAAACGCGGCAAAGCGGTCGGTGTACCGGTCCAGTTCGGCCCAGGTGATCTCCCGGCCGTAAAAGATGTAGGCCGCCTTGTCAGGCGTCTCCCGGGCGTTATGTCTCAGGTATTCAAAAAGCGGTTTCTGCCCGATGCGATACGTTAATTCGGCCGGAACACCGCTCGGCCAGTTCTTCATCCATATCCGCTCCATATTGCCTAACCTCCAGGATGATATGGTTTAAATGCGAATTTTGCAGTTGCCTTCTACCGCGGCGCCGAAATGCGTGCCGCAACGCTCGGGTCCCGGTTTTCGGCCTCGGTGGGGCATGGTCACCAGGTCGCCCGGAAAGCGTCCGCTCAAACTTGCATCCATGAAAAAACCCTCGCTGTTTTGTTTGAAAAACAGCGAGGATTTTTTTCACGGGCTATCCGCGTAATGACCGCAAAACGTGGTTCTGAAGCCCGCCCTCAACGGAGGCTTAGTCGAAAATCCCGTCAGGAACAGGCAGGGTTGCAGCAAATACCGGTTCCCCGCCCTTGACCTGAAGGATGGTTATCGGGGCCAGTAGCTGGCGCTTGATGCCGAATATCTTTTTGCCGCCGAAGCGGTGCACGCCCTGTGGAGAATCCCAACTCATATCCTCCAGATGCTTGGCAAGCACGTCCGGGTCAAAGCTTTGAGTTTCCTCAATGGCCTTGGTCAGACAAGGGATGACCGCATGGTGAGTATAGTAATTCGGATCCCATTCTTCCTTTTTATATTTGGTGAGAAATCTTTCATAGAGGGCTTTTTGAGCAGGCGTACGGGGTTCGGGCGGGCCGCTGGTTCCCAGATACGCCCCTTCCGCATGCTTCCCGGCGATCTTCAACACCTGTTTCGGATCAGGCCCCCAGATCAATAAAATCGCGCCCTTGAATCCCAACTCCCTGGCCTGTTTGCATATCAGGGCCGAGCTGGTCGGATCGGTATAGCTGGTATCGATCAGATCGGGTTTTTTGGCCAGAACCCTGGTGAGCAAGGGAGCGAAGTCTTTTGAGCCACGCTCGAAGAACTCTTCGGAAACGATTTCTATCTTATTGATATCGGTGGCAATTTTTGCAGACCACAACCCGCTTTTACCCGTAGCGTCGTCGGGATTGATCGTGGCCATTGTCTTGATCCCGTCATTCTTCTTGATCCAGGGCAGAATGGAAGCATAAGCCGCGAGCAGGGAGGGATTGTACCGGAATACGAGCGGGTTGTCAGGATTCGTAACCGCCTTTCCTCCGGCCGCATCGTTCAGTGAAAGCATGTTGTTCTCTTTCAACAGCGGTATGCAGGCCAGCGTAGGGCTGCCGCCCATGATCTGGACAAAGTCGACCTTATCGGAATAGATCGCCTTGTTGAGGGCCTTGACCGCATCGGCCGGGACGTATTTGTGGTCATACGTAATGGTCTTCCATTTGTAGGTGACTCCCTTGACTTGGAAGCCCCCCTTCTCATTGATTCTGTCAGCACCCATCATGATGGTTCTTGAATTGGGAATGCCCCAGGGGGCAGCCGGCCCGCTGAGCGCCGTCAGAATCCCGTACGTTTTGTATTCATCTTTCGCAAAGGCGGAGCCCTGTCCTCCACAAAATCCGGTCGCTAACAGAAATGCGGCGATGATAAAAACGGTGATCAAATTCTTCATAATTCACCTCCAGGATTTAATAGACTTTATGATTCTGAACGGCAGAACCTGCCAATAAAACCATAAGCTGTTTATCAATATGATCCAACTTCCAATTTATTATAAATGATGTCTGCCTAAAAGTGGCCCGGTTATACGCCTTTTGAATCCTTTATTCATAAATTGCTTTTCCTTACTGCACCTCCTGAAATAAATGGATTTAACGACTCTGCATAGTGATGTTCATCATTATGCTCATAAGCTGGTGTTCAATCTGTCCGGACCTCGAAGCAATAGTCGAAGTCCTGCCCGATAAAATAAACCGGTTACATTCCCGGCCTGTTTCGAATCCGAAATTATCGGACGTTTTCTATATCTATCCGCCTAAATAAACTTTTTTGACATGTTCATCATTCAGGAGTTTTTGGGCATCGCCGTGGAGAGCGACAAGGCCCACCTCCAGAACGTAACCTTGCTGAGCTATTCCCAGACCTAATTTGGTATTCTGCTCCACCAGAAGGATGGCCACGCCCTGCTGGTTGATCTTTTTAATAATACTACCCAATTCTCGAACTATCAGAGGAGCGAGCCCAAGGGAAGGTTCATCCAGCAGGAGCAATCTGGGCTTGCTCATTAAAGCGCGGGCGATGGCAAGCATCTGCTGTTCTCCTCCGCTCAGCGTTCCGGCATCCTGATTCAACCGATCTCCTAAAATTGGAAATAGTTGAAAAATATCCTCAATGTCCTGGCGTATGCCGGCTTTATCCTTTCTAAGGTAGGCGCCCATTTCAAGATTCTCGTAGACCGTCATCAATGGAAAGAGCTTTCTACCTTCAAGTGAGTAAGCAATCCCTTTTTTTGCAATTTCAGGTGGTGATTTCCCATCTATTTTCTGGCCGCCAAAATGGATTTCCCCTGAAGTCGGCTTATTGAGTCCGAAGACGGCTCTCAGAATGGTGGTTTTACCCGCTCCGTTTGCGCCTATCAGGGAAACGATGGTGTCCTCTTGAACTTCGAGTGAAACGCCTTTAACGGCCTCCACCCTGCCGTAATGTATCCTGATATTTTCGATACCCAATAATCCCATCACTCATCTACTCCCAAGTAGGCTTCTATGACGTCCTTATTGTTCTGTATTTCCGAGGGTGTTCCCTGAGCGATCTTTCTCCCGAAGTTAAGCACCGCGATTCTGTCGCATAGCCCCATGACCACCCTCATGTCATGTTCGACGACCAGCACGCTGATTCCCTGCTCCCTGACCCGAAAAATCAGTTCCATCATGGTGGTTTTCTCTTCAGCATTCATACCGGAAACCGGCTCATCGAGCATCAGGAGCCTGGGTTTGGCGGCCAGGGCAATGGCGACTCCCAGCAAACGCTGGTACCCGTGAGCGAGGTTCTTGGCGGTTTCCCGTCGATAATCATGCATCCCCGCAAAATTGATGATATCCATCGCTTTTTCATCAACACGATCGCGTTTTTTTCGAGAGGAGGCCAAGGGGAACAGGTCTTCAAAAAAGCCGATATCCGCTTGCAGGTGACAGCCGAGCAGCACATTTTCCATGACCGTGAATTCCGGAAACAGGGTGTTGGCCTGAAATGTCCTGACAAGGCCTTTTTGAGCGATCCGATCGGGTTTGAGGTGGGTTATATCTTCCCCGTTGAACAAGACTTTCCCCTCAGTCGGCATCAACACCCCGCTTGTCAGGTTGAATACCGTGGTCTTGCCGGCCCCGTTAGGGCCTATCAGCCCCATGATCTCCCCCGTCTTTACCTCCAGGTCCAGCCCTTGAACGGCCACCAGCCCGCCGAATACCTTGGTCAGCCCGGCAAGTTCCAATATCTTCTTGTTCTTATCGGTTTTCAAGATTGTCTCCTGTTCCAGAGCATCCGTACGCGTTCGGGTACAGATATGATTCCCCCAGGCAGGTACAGCAGAATCCCGATCAAAATCACTCCGAGTATGATCGGCATGTACTCTTTGAACGGCCTGAGTAATTCATCGAGACCCAGCATGATGAAACAACCGATTATGGGGCCGAGAACAGTTCCCATTCCCCCCATTACCGCGTACATCAACATATAAAACGACGCGACAAAGGTAAAATCCCACGGACTGCAGTAGGTAAAATAATGGGCCCAAAATGAACCCGCGATGCCCGCGAAAAACGAACCGATCGCAAAGGCCGCGACTTTGTAGCCCATGATATTGACCCCGACACACTCCGCCAGAAGGTCCGCCTGAGGGATGGCCCGCAGAGTAAGTCCCATTCTGGACAGGTCAATGCGGTGCATGACGAAAACGGTTATCAGGAACAAAATCAGGGCGAGATAAAAGAAAGGGACCTTGCTGTTGAAAGCAATCGTTAAACCCGCCAGATGAATGGGCGCGGGCCTGGGGATCCCCAAAAGCCCCTGGGGTCCCCCGAACAAACTCGACCACATCATCCAGAGGTGCCGGAATACCTCGGTTAGGCCAAAGGTGACCATAACAAAGTAGGAGCCCTTGATTCTGAGGGTCGGATAACCGATGCCTACTGCCAGAAGGGCCGTTACCAGACCGGCCGCCGGCATGCACAACCAGAAGCTCCAGCCCAGACGCATGGCCAAAAGGCCTGAAGTATAAGCCCCCATTCCCATAAAACTCGCCTGGGCCAGGTTGAGGGGGCCGGCCAACAGGACGAGCCTTATTCCCAACGTGAGAATGCTCCAAATAAAAATGTTGATCAGGATATGCAAGAGGAACCGATCTTTTATACTAATCGGGAGCAGAAAACCCGCGATAACGAAAACAAGTATGATCCCATTTTTTATATTCAGCATTCTATTCTCCACGACCAAGAATCCCGGTAGGTTTGACCAATAACACCCCAATGAGAATCAGGAACACGACAATCATGGCGAGATGCGCCCCGACGTACGTGGTCACGAAACTTTCCGTCATCCCGATGATGAACCCGCCGATAACCGCTCCGGGCAGACTGCCCATCCCCCCCAGGATGACCACGACAAAGGCTTTCATCACCGGTTCGGCTCCCATGTAGGGGTTGACGTAAAATATCGGCCCCATCAAAGCCCCGCCTGCCGCGGCCAGCCCGCAACTGACAAACATGGTCACGGAGAAGATATGACCGATATTGACCCCCATAACCTGGGCTGCCTCATGGTCCTGGGCCACGGCTCTCAGAGCCTTGCCCATCCTGGTCCATTGGACCAGATAGTACAGGCCCAGAATAAAGACCACCGCGCAGATGATTGCGGCGATCCTTTCTTCCGAGAGGGATATTCCGCCTAGGCTTATCATCCCGCTGAATGGCGAGGCGACGGCTTTGTCCCTGGAACCGAAGGTGACCAGCGCGGAAGCCTGGAGTATAAAGACGATACCCAGGGCGGCTATGATCGTATTGGTGTGATTTTCATGTATCTTCCGGAAAATAAACCTTTCCACGAGCACACCCAGTATACCGACCAGGATGACGGTCAGGATGATCGCCAGGATATATTGCAGGGCTGGAGACCCCGCTATGGGGAGGGGGTGCTGGTCGAAAAACCACCAGACTCCAAATCCGCCCAGCATGTAAAACTCGCCATGGGCGAAGTTGATGATTTCCAGAATGCCGAAAACCAGGCACAATCCGGCGGCGATCAGGATAATACCAAGGGAAACCATCACGCCGTTTACGAATGTCTGCAGTAACATCTCCATATTAAGACGGCCTCTTCCGGATAATGATCCCGCCCCGGCTCTGCATCAGGCGGGATAAATTTCTGTTGATTGCCTGCCCCCTTCGTCTGCTGTCAGGCCGGAATGACATTCCGGGCCGGACCTCGTCGAGGCAGGTCACTGGCCCGACGCCGCATCCCATGCCTTTCCCGGCCTCAATGGTCATGGCGTCTCCTTCCTGGTCGCCCGGATATCTTCCCTGAATTTTTCGATACGTAATCCGCTTTCACCCGGGATGCCCGGGCCGCCGGCTTCACGAGGGCTATGGTCCCCCTGGCCGAAGAGAATTATCGAGCATCGTCCTTAACGTCGTATTCGTCGATGGCCAACTTGAGATACTCGCTGAGTCCCTGGAGCCGGACCCGTTTCCGGATGCTCCGCACAAACTCCCGCCCGTCCTGGCCGATGTGATTCAGGCCGCCCATGTCCAGGCGGACCCTCCGGCCGGCCTCCAAATGCCGCTGGCAAACAGCCCGAAAAGCGGGAAACGACTCCCGGTCCAGACGGCCCTCGATCCTCAACAGAACGGTTCTTTCGTCCGTGAAAGACTCTTCGACATGAATCATGGGTTCAAAAGGAGCAAATGGCGGGCCAAGACCGATTGAAAAATATAATGCAATGGTTTTAATTGGTTATAAAAGGCAACCCCAGTCGGCCTTCACGATGGTCAACGATATGTCGTCTAATCGACGAATTGCCGTTTGAACGGGCTTGACAAAATCCGGCGCCCCGCTTATCTTCAACCCGTTCAAGCAAAAACCAGACGCAATCAAACCCCGCGAGGATGCCATGGGCGAAACTCCGGCCACGCAGCACGAATCCGGCCCCGATGACCAACGTATTTTTTCCCTGGCCGCCCTGTTCGACGGCGACTTTTCCATTGACTGGCTCCAGGAGGTTTCACGGGAAAAGGCCTCCCGCATCCTCCTGGTCCTGGACCGGGGCCTGCGGGAAAACTGGCTGACCCAGACCGCTCCCGGTCTCTTCCGCTTCGCCGATCCTGAAAAGCAACAGCGCTTTCTCAAGACCCTGCCCCGGGCCGGCCGGGAAGACCTTCATCTGCGAACGGCCGGAATCCTGCTTCGGGAGCTGCCGGACGGTCCGGAAAAAGACCGCGTCGTGGCCCGGCTGCTTCTCCACGTGACCAACGACCTGGACGGCTGCCGGCGCCTGGCCGAAGAAGGAAACTACTTCAGAAAGATGTTCCGCCACCGGGAAGCCCTTCAGTTTTATGAAAAGGCCATCGAGGACCTCGATCGAATCAAGGGTGAAACAGCCGACCGGTTGTTGATCGAAGCCACCATCCAGTACTCGAAAATATCGGCGGCCACCCTGGATGCCGGTCGGGTCAACACGGCCATCCACACGGCCATCCAGCGGGCCGGCGCCCCGAATCATCAGCCCTACCAGGCCCTGCTCAAAATGCATCTGGCCAAACACGAATGGCTCCGTTCCAATTTCCGGACCGCCCTGAACCATTTCGATCAGGGCTGGGCCATGGCCAGTCGGATCGACGATCCGAGCATCCATCGGCCGGCCGTCATCTTCAGCATGTTTTTCCATTTCTGGCAGGGCCGATTTCGGGACGCGGTCGAGAGTTACGAAAAATACGCGCCCGAGATCGAAAACGTGCCCAAGGGCGGGTTCCCCCTGCTGGCCCGTCTGACCTTCGGGACCTGTTATGGTCATTGCGGACAGATATCCCAGGGTCTGGGCATGCTCGATTCCCTCCGCGAGCACTGTCTGAAGACCGGCAACATCGGCACGGCCGGCCACGCCTCCACGGGCATCGCCCTCATTTTTTCCGAAATCGGGCACTTTGCCGAAGCGGCCCGGCATTATGACATGGCCCTCGATGAAACCATCAAGGGACACAACAACTTCGGGCGCCTGGCCGCCCTGCTCGGCCTGGCCTACATGTCTCACAAGCTCGACGACAACAAAAAGGCGGTGGCCTTCCTGCGGGAGTTCCTGGAACTGAGCAGCCACGCCCAGATGTATTTCCGGTACCTGCCCACGATCATGGACCTGTGCTGGTCCATGGAACGGGGCCTGCTGCCCCGGGTCGAAGGCCTGTCCCTCCAGGACGAGATTGCCGAGACCCTCAAGAGCCAGAACATCTACATGCGGGGCATGGGCCATCGTTACCGGGCCCTGGTCAAAAAACGGGACGGCCACCCTTCGCGGGAAATCATCCGCGACCTCGATCAGGCCGTCAAATGGATCGAAATCTCGGGCCACCAGATCGACCTGGCCAGGACCCGGCTCGAACTGGCCCGGGAGTTTCTGCGCACCGGCCGGGAGGAACGGGCCCGGGCCCTGGCGGGTCCCTCGGCCAAACTTCTGTTCTCCATTAACGAAGCCCTGATCCCCGACGACCTGCGCTCCCTGGTCGCGGACCTGCGGGACCGGAAAAACCTGCTCGACGAGATTCTGAAACTCGGCCAGGAAATGGTCACCATCCGCGACAACCGGGAGGTGGCCGTGCGTATCATTTCCGCCGTCAACCGGGTCACCGGCGCCGAGCGCGGGGCCATGTTCCTGCGCGACGGCCAGAAGGAACGCTTGACGCTGCGGGCCGCGAAAAACCTGACCCCGGAAAGCCTGGCCGCCCCGGATTTTCAGGCCCCCATGAACATCATCGAACAGACCTTCCGCTCCGGCCGGGGACGCGTCCTGGAACTCGACCCCGTTCGGGCCGACGCCTCTCCCGCCCGGGAAGCCATCCGTTCCTGCGTCTGCGTGCCCATGACCCTCAGAAACCAGGTCATCGGCGTGCTCTATCACGACAACCGCCTGTTCCGGAGCGCCTTCCGGGAAGATGACCTGGAAATTTTGGGCTATTTCGCGGCCCAGGCCGCCATTGCCATGGACAACGCCCAGGCCTATGAAATCCTTCAGGAGATGTTCCGCAGGCAAAGGGAGGAAAAACAGTATTTTGAAGAACAGTACCTGGAAAGCCTGAACTTCGAGGACATCGTCGGCAAGAGCCCGGCCATCCGCCGGGTCTTCTCGCACCTGGACTCCGTGGCCGGCACGGACGCCACCGTGCTCATCCTCGGCGAGACCGGAGTGGGCAAGGAACTGGTCGCCCGGGCCATCCACCGCAACAGCCCCCGCCGGGAAGGCCCATTCATCCGGGTCAACTGCAGCGCTTTTTCCGAGCAC
>Ga0180009_10004692_pt1 | contig 14944 bp, 11 predicted proteins | sample OS_PC_MetaG_FD_123537 | JGI IMG/M metagenome (GOLD analysis project Ga0180009, IMG submission 123537) | Groundwater microbial communities from the Aspo Hard Rock Laboratory (HRL) deep subsurface site, Sweden - OS_PC_MetaG | ecosystem: Environmental > Aquatic > Deep subsurface > Groundwater...
GGTACGCCGTCCTCGGAAATTCTGGAAAACCTGGCCAGGGCCTCCCGGTATCGGGACCTGTATGTGGAATGGTCGTCCAACGAAAAGGTGGCCATGGAAGTGGCCGCCGCCGCGTCCTTCGCCGGTCTGCGGTCCCTGACGGCCATGAAGCAGTGCGGCGTGAACGTGACCGCCGACTTCCTCCTGCACCTGGCCCTGTCCGGCACCCGGGGCGGCATGGTCATGGTTCCCTGCGACGATCCGGGCGCCCTGTCGAGCATCAATGAAGGCGAGTCCCGGCAGTTCGCCCGCATGGTCGAAATTCCCCTGCTCGAACCCGGCGACTTCCAGGAAGCCAAGGACATGATCAAGTACGCCTTCGATCTGTCCGAACACATCCGCAACCTGGTCATGGTCCGAAGCGTCACCCGGCTCTCCCACGCCAGCGGCATGGTCGAACTGGGAGACCTGCCGGATATCCGGCCCCGGGCCCAGTACCGATGCGACGGCTTCGTCCTCGACCCGGACGAGGGCATCATGATTCCGGCGCCCGTGGAGTACAAACACCGGCTCCAGCAGGAAAAGCTGGACCGGGCCGTGGCCTGGTTCGAGGACTGTCCCTTCAATACGTACAGCGGTCCGGAACGACCGGACCTGTTGATCGTCACCAGTTCCGTCTGCCATCTGTACTCCAAGGAGGCCATCCACCGTCTGGGGCTGGGAGACCGGGTCGGGCTGCTCAAGCTGGGCGCCACCTGGCCGCTGCCGCCCCGGCTCATGGAAACGCATCTCGGCCGGACCGAACGGGTCCTGATCGTCGAGGAGGTCCTGCCGTTGCTCGAGGAGAGTGTCAAGGTTCTCGGGATGGAGCTGGCGTCGCGGATCGGGGTCAAGACGTTCTTCGGCAAGCGGGACGGGCTGCTGCCCAAGGTGGGCGAAATGAACGCGGACCTGGTGGCCGGGGCCCTGGCCCGGATTTTCGAAATGGAGTACCGGCCCGCGCCCGAATCGTACGTCGAACGCGCGCGCCAGGTGGCCTTTTTCGGCGCCCCGGCCCGGGACCTGACTTTTTGTCCGGGCTGCCCGCACCGGGCCTCCTTCTGGTCCATCCGGAACGCCCTGGAGCTGGACAACCGGCATGGGTTCGTCTGCGGCGACATCGGTTGCTACGGCATGGCCCTCTTGCCCTGCGGCTTCCAGACCCTGAAGACCATGCATGCCATGGGTTCGGGCACCGGGCTGGCCAGCGGTTTCGGCAAGCTGGACGTCTTCGGTCTGGACCAGCCCGTTCTGTCCGTCTGCGGCGACTCGACCTTTTTCCACACCGGCATGCCGGCCCTGGTCAACGCCATTCACCATCGTTCGGACATCACCATGGTCATCCTGGACAACTCGGGCACGGCCATGACCGGTTTCCAGCCCCACCCCGGTCTGACCGTTGATGCCTCGGGCCGGGAGACGCCGGCCATCGACATTGCCGCCGTCTGCCGGGCCATGGGCGCCCGGGTCGAGATCGGCGACCCCTTCGACCTGGATGGAACCCGCCAGACCCTCCTGGACCTTCTCGGCCTCAAGGAGGGGGTCAAGGTGCTTGTCCTCAAGCAGATTTGCGCCTTGAGCCCGGAAAAGAAGGCCCGAAAGCAGTTCGAGGTCCGGGTGGACGATACGGTCTGCCTGGGCGAGGACTGCGGCTGCAATCGGCTGTGCACTCGCATATTCCGCTGTCCCGGCCTGGTCTGGGACAAGGCCCGGGGCCGGGCTCGGGTCGATGAGGCCCTTTGCGCCGGGTGCGGCGTGTGCGCTTCGATCTGCCCCCAGCATGCGATCGAAAGGAAGGAGGCGGCCTGATGAACGGCGACCGTCTGTCCAGCGATCCTTACAACGTGATCATCACCGGCGTGGGAGGGCAGGGCAATGTCCTGGCCTCGAAAGTCATGGGCAACATGCTGGCCCGACAGGGACTGTTCGTGACCATCGGCGAATCCTTCGGCGGCAACCAGCGGGGCGGCTCGGTCTCCAGCCATGTCCGGGTTTCCGAGGATGCAACCTGGTCGCCTCAGGTGCCCAAAGGGGCGGCCCACGCCATCGTCGGCCTCGAAGCCACCGAGACCTTCCGCATCCTGGTCGATTACGGCAATCCCGGGGTCAAGGTCATCTGCAACACCCGCCCGATCCACTCGGTGGGCGTCATATCCGGCGAACTGAACTATCCCGACCCGGAGGACGTCCGAAAATGGATGGCCGAACTCAGCGCCCGATGCTGGTTCCTGGACGCCACGGACGAGGCCATGAAAATGGGCGGCCCGATCTTCGGTAACATCGTGCTCATCGGGGCCCTGGCCGGTATCGAGGCCCTGCCCCTGTTCCGGGAGGACTTCGAGGCGGTCATGGCTGAGACCATGCCGCCGGAAAAGCTGGCGGTCAACATGACCGCGTACGACCTGGGCGTGGACCTGGTCCGGAGCGGCGACGCGGCCGCCTCATGAGCGTGCAGTCCGTTCATCGGGCCCTGGAAATCCTGGCCCTCTTTTCGCCGGCCCGGCCCCGGCTGGGCATAACCGAGATCAGCCAGCTCATGGGCCTGCCCAAGGCCACGATCCACGGCCTGGTCCGGACCCTGGCCGATTTCGGGTTCCTGGCCCAGGACCCGGAGACCCGCCGCTACACCCTGGGACTGAAAATCTACGAGCTGGGGACCATGCTGGCCGGGAGCCTGACCATCAACCGGATCGGCGCCGGTCCGGCCCAGCGATTGAGCCGGCGGGCCGGCCTGATGACCCGACTGGCCATCTGGGACCAGAACTCGGTCCTGGTGACGCTGAGCATCTTTTCTCCGAGCCAGGAGGTGGCCTTTCATCAACTCGGGCCCCGGGTGCCGGCTCATTGTACGGCCATCGGCAAGGCCATTCTGGCCTTTCTGCCTCCGACCGAGATCGAGGCCCACCTGGCGGGCCTGAGCTATGCGCCTTACACGGCCAACACGATTACCACGGAAAAGGAACTGCTCGAGGACCTCGAACAGATACGTCTCAAGGGGTACGCCATCGATCGGGAGGAGTTCATACCGGGCCTGGTCTGCATCGGCGCGCCGGTCTTCGACCGCAGCGGCCGCCCCACCGCCTCGATCAGTCTTTCCGGAAAGCCGTCCCGGCTGACCGGACGGGGGCTCTCCGGGCTGGCCGACGATCTGGTTCGCACGGCCATGGAAATTTCGCATCAATCCGGTTTTCTGCCCGAGCTTCCCGCCGGCCGGAAAACCGTCATGCAACAGTCGGGCTCGGGCCGCGCGAAGGCGGGGGACTAAACGGTTTCAAGGGCCGGGGGAATACCTCGCCCCAGACGACGAGCAGTCGATCCATCCGCCGCATGGAGCGGATGGTGGCCGCAATATCCGGATTTTGGGAAACGCATTTAACCGTTCACCGTAAAAAAAGATCGCGAGGTGGTGCTGTATGCAAGTCTTTGGACCCAACGAACTGCAAGAGGACGTCCTGAAAAAAGGCCTGTGCGTTGGATGCGGGGCCTGCGTGGGCCTTTGCCCTTATTTCAAGACCTACAAAGGCAAGACGGCCATGCTGTTTCCCTGCACGCTGACCCAGGGGCGGTGCCACGCCTTCTGTCCCAAGACCGAAGTGGACCTCGAAGAGTTGGCCCAACGCTACTGGGGCAAGTCCTACGAAGGCACGCCCCTGGGCGAGCACCAGGAGATCGTCCGGGCCCGGGCCGGGGATCGCATGGGGCCGGGGCCCTATCAGGCCGGAGGCACGGTTTCCGCGCTGCTGGCCCAGGCCTTCAAGTCGGGACTGGTCGAGGCCGCAGTCCTGACCGACCGCCAGGAACTGGTCCCGGTTCCTCGCCTGGCCAGGAGCCTCGAAGAGGCCGCCCGTTGCGCCTCGTCCAAATACATGGCCGCGCCGACCCTGGCCGCTTACAACCAGGCCCTGGCCGAGGGGCTGAGCCGGGTCGGGGTCGTGGGCACGCCCTGCCAGGTCACGGCCCTGGCCCAGATGCGGGCCAATCCCTTGCAGCGGGATGACTTCCGGGATGCGGCGGCCATGGTCATCGGCCTGTTCTGCACATGGGCCCTGGACACCCGGGGGCTGATCCGCCTCCTGGCCGATCGCCTGGATACGGGACGGATCAAAAAAATGGACCTGCCGCCGCCGCCGTCGGAGATCATGGTTCTCGAGACCGAGGACGGCCGGGTCGAAGTCCCCTTGAGCGAAATCCGGCCGCTTGTTCCGGCCGGCTGCCATATCTGTCCGGACATGACTTCCGAATGGGCCGACCTGTCCGTGGGCGTGGTCGAAGGCCAGCCGGACTGGAACACCCTGATCGTCCGCACCCGGCGAGGGCGTGATCTGGTCGAGCAGGCCAAGGCGGACGGCATGCTGGTCACCGAACCCATGCCGGCGGACAACCTGGCCAATCTGAATCTGGCCGCCGGAAACAAGAAGAAGCGAGCCTGGGCCAGGACCCGGGAGGACGGCCTGCTCAACAGCGACGGGGAAGGCCGGCGCTCCGCCATCCGTGTCCCCGTGCGGGTGGTCGAGAGCATCGACTCGTAGATACCAGGCCCAGACAGGAGATGAAACATGTCGATTATCGTTGAAGGACAAAAAGGACAACGTTATCTGCTCATGGGCAACGAAGCCATTGCCCGGGGGGCCCTCGAGGCCGGGGTGAGCGTGGCCGCCGGTTATCCCGGCACGCCCTCTTCGGAGATCATTGAAAACCTGTCCAAGGTGTCCAAACAAAGACCGATATACGTGGAGTGGTCGGCCAACGAAAAGGTGTCCATGGAAGTCGCCGCGGCGGCCTCCTTCGCCGGGCTCCGCGCCTTGTGCGTCATGAAACAGAACGGCGTCAACGTCGGTTCGGACTTCCTGCTCCATCTGGCCCTCTCCGGGACCCGGGGCGGCATGGTCATGGTCCCCTGTGACGACCCGGGCGCCCTGTCGAGCATCAACGAGGGCGAGTCCCGCCAGTTCGCCCGGCTTCTCGAGGTCCCGCTGCTGGAACCGGGCGACTTTCAGGAAGTCAAGGACATGATCAAGTGGGCCTTCGACCTGTCCGAGGAGATCGGCAACATGGTCTTCGTCCGTAGCGTGACCCGGCTTTCCCACGCCAGTGGAAACGTGTTGTTCGGCGAACTGCCCGAAGGCCGGGCCCGGGCATTTTTCAAGCATGACGGATTTATCCTGGATCCCAAGGAAGGCATCATGTCCCCGGCGCCCGTCGAGATGAAACACGCCTTCCAGCATCAGAAATTGAAAACCGCCGTCGAGCGGTTCGAAACTTCGCCCTTCAACACCTACACCGGACCGGAACGGCCGGAGTTGATCGTGGTCACCAGTTCGGCCTGCAACCTGTACAGCCGGGAGGCCATCCAACTCCTGGGGGTCGAGGACCGCGTCGGACTGCTCAAGCTGGGCACCACCTGGCCCCTGCCGCCCAAGCTGATCGAAAAGCACCTGCGCATGACGGACCGGTTTCTCGTCGTCGAGGAAGTCATCCCCTTTACCGAGGAGAACCTTAAAATCCTGGCCCAGGAACTCGGGCCCCAGGTGGGGCACAAGACCATCATGGGCAAACGGGACGGCCATCTGCCCATGGTCGGTGAACTGAATCCCGACCTGGTCGTCAACGCCCTGGCCCAGGTCCTGGGCATGGAGTACAAACCGGCGCCCGAGGCCTATACCAAGCGAGGGCAGGAACTGATCTTTTTCGGCGCGCCCAACCGCGAGCTGACCTTCTGTCCCGGCTGCCCGCACCGGGCCTCCTTCTGGTCCATCCGCAGCGTCCTGGAGATGGACAACCGGCAGGGTTTTGTCTGCGGCGACATCGGATGCTACACCATGGCCATCCTGCCCACCGGCTTTTCGACGCTGAAGACCCTTCACGCCATGGGCTCCGGCACCGGCGTGGCCAGCGGCTTCGGCAAACTCAAACCGTTCGGCCTGGATCAGCCGGTCCTGTCGGTCTGCGGCGACTCGACCTTCTTCCATGCCGCCCTGCCGGCCCTGGTCAACGCGGTCCACAACCAGTCGGACATCACCATGGTCGTCCTGGACAACAGCGGCACGGCCATGACCGGCTTCCAGCCCCATCCCGGCCTGACCGTGGACGCCATGGGCGGCGAGGTGCCGGCCGTGAGCATCGAGGCCGTCTGCCGGTCCCTGGGAGCCCAGGTCCGAACCAGTGACCCCTTCGATCTTCAGACCACCCAGACGACGCTGATGGACCTGATCGACGAGCCCGGGGTCAAGGTCCTGATCCTCCGGCAGATTTGCGGGCTGAGCCCGGAGAAGAAGATGAAGAAGAAGTTCGACGTGGCCGTCAACCCCGAGGTCTGTCTGGGGGAGAGCTGCGGCTGCGGACGGCTGTGCACCCGCATCTTCCGCTGTCCGGGGCTGATCTGGGACAAGGCCCGGGGCAAGGCCAAGGTGGACGAGGTCATCTGCGCCGGCTGCGGCGTCTGCGCCTCCATCTGTCCCGCCGGGGCCATCGAGAAAGTCGAATTCAAGGAGGTGGCCTGAGCCATGAGCAGCGTCCAACTAGCCCACGACCCGTACAATCTGATCATCGCCGGCGTAGGCGGACAGGGCAACGTCCTGGCCTCCCGCGTGGTGGGGAACATGCTCTCCCGCAAGGGACTGACCATTACCATCGGCGAGACCTTCGGCGGATCCCAGCGCGGCGGTTCGGTCATGAGTCACCTGCGCATTTCGGACCGGCACTATTATTCCCCGCAGATTCCCAAGGGCAAGGCTCACATGATCCTGGGCCTCGAGCCCACGGAAACCATCCGCGTCCTGGTCAACTACGGCAATCCCGACGTGCGCGCCGTGTGCAACATGCGGCCCATCCACCCCGTTCAGGTCATTTCCGGCGAACTCGGCTACCCCTCCCTGGACGATGTCCGGAACTGGGTCCGGGAACTGAGCCGGGAGTCCTGGTTCATCGACGCCACGGACACGGCCCTGACCATGGGCGCCCCCATTTTGGGCAACGTCATCATGGTCGGCGCCCTGGCCGGGCTGGGCGAGCTGCCCATGGACGAGGCGGATTTCGAGCAGGTGATGGCCATGACCATGACCCCGGACAAGGTGGCTCTCAACCTGAAAGCATACGAAAAGGGCAAGGAGATGATCGCCTCGTGAAAGGCGTCCGCCGTCCCGGCGAAACCGGGACGGCGGACGTTTCAAACTCGCTTCCCGTCGTCGCGCGCCACGGGGGCGGACCGATCGGGACCCCGGAACAGGAGCGCTCCGCTAATGGAACTGAGAAGCAAGCAGCGGTTTTCAGAATTAAACGGGTTGATGTACGCCTGCGGCTTTACCGAGGCCGAACTCGGCCGCCCCATGGTCGGTGTCGTCAATGCGTTCAGCGAGGTGGTTCCCGGCCATATGAACCTTCGGCTCCTGACCGATATGGTCAAGGCCGGCATCCGCATGGCCGGCGGGGTGCCCATCGAGTTTCCGTGCATCGCCATGTGCGACGGCGTGGCCACCGGCCGCTACCAGATGGCCTCCCGCAACCACATCGCCGACTCGATCGAGATCACCATCGAATCCCACATGCTCGACGGCATGGTCCTGCTCTCGGGATGCGACAAGATCGTGCCCGGCCAGCTCATGGCCCTGGCCCGGTTGAATCTGCCGGCCATCATGGTCACGTCCGGTCCCATGCAGCCGGGCTGCCGCAACGGCCGCAACTTCGCCCTGTCCGATTACGTGGACAACCGTATGGCCGAACTGCTGGGCAAGGTCCGGTTCGCGCCCCGGGAGAAGCGGGAGCTCATGGAACAGGCCTTTCCCACGATCGGATCCTGCCAGGGCATGTACACGGCCAACAGCATGGCCATTTTCGCCGAGGCCCTCGGCCTGACCCTGCCCGGTTCGGCCACGATTCACGCCGTGGACACCCGCAAGATGACTCAAGCCAAAATGTCCGGCATGCGGGTGGTCGAGATGATCCAGGAGGACCTGCGACCCTCGTCCATCCTGACCGGGGAGGCCTTTGAAAACGCCATCCGGGTCGGCATCTCGACCGGCGCTTCGACGAACCTCTGCGCCCATGTCCCGGCCATCGCCCGGGAGGCGGGCCTGGAGGTGACCATCGACGACTTCGACCGGTTGAGCCGGGAGACTCCGCATTTGAGCGAGATGTGTCCGGCCGGCGAGCACGCCATGCTGGACCTGGACCGGGCCGGAGGCGTGGCCGCGGTCATGAAAGAACTGGCCTCCCTGCTCCATCTCGATGTCACGACCGTGACCGGGCGCACCATGGCCCAAGAGATCGCCGAAGCCGAAGTCCGGGACCGTGAGGTCATCCGTCCCTTGAACGATCCCATCCGCCCCGAAGGGGGAATGGTCGTCCTGCGCGGCAGCCTGGCCCCGGAAGGGGCCATCGCGCGGTCGGCCAGTTTCCCTCCCGGCGGGCTGGTTTTCGAGGGCCGGGCCCGGTGTTTTTCCGACGCCGACCTGGCTGCCTGGGCCGTGCTGGCCGGCGAGGTCAAGGACGGGGACATCGTCGTGGCCCGGTACGAAGGACTCAAGGGCGGGCCGGGCGCCCGGGAGGTAGCCCTTCTGCCTTACATGCTCAACGCCCTGGGCGCCGATCGCATCGGCATGATCACGGACGGCCGTCTGTCCGGATCGAACCGGGGCGCGCTGGTCTGCCACGTGACGCCCGAAGCGTACGAAGGCGGGCCCTTGGCCCTGGTCGAGGACGGCGACCGGATTCTGATCGACATTCCGGGACGGCGTCTGGACCTGCTTGTGTCCGGAGAAGAACTGGAAAAGCGGCGGCGGGCCTGGAAGCGGCCCGAGCATTCGGACCTGCTGAGCTTCATGCGCCGTTTTGTCAGGAACGTCGGCACGCTCCATCAAGGGGCGCTGGAAGAGTGAAAGGAGAAGGTCGATGTCGGACCTGAATATGGTATCCCTTCCGACCCGGGCCTGGCATGGGGACGTCATGCTGGACCTCGAATTTCCCCCGGCCTGGGAGGTTATCACTTGCGCCATGAACGGCCATGACGCCCCGCCTCTGGACGAGGCCGGCCTGCGGGCCGCCTTTGCCGACCCCATCGGAACGCCTCCCATCCGGGAACTGGCCCGGGACCGGAAGGAGGTCGCCGTCATAATCGACGACATGACCCGTCCGACCCGGATCGCGGATTTCATTCCCCTGGTGCTCGAAGAACTGCACGCCGGAGGCATCCAGGACGAGAACATCCGCTTCGTCATGGGACTCGGCGCCCACGGTGCTTACACCCGCACCGATTTCGTCAAGAAACTCGGGGAGGAGGTCGTGGCCGCCTACCCGGTTTACAATCATAACATCTACGAGAACTGCACCCTCATGGGCAAGACCAGCCGGGGGACACGGGTCATGATCAACGCCGAGGTGGCCAAGTGCGACCTGAAGATCGGCATCGGCTGCATCGTGCCTCACCTTTACACGGGCTTCGGCGGCGGGGCCAAAATCCTCCTGCCTGGAGTGTCCTCCGTCGAAACCATCGAAGCCAACCATGAATCCCTGCGGCACACGCTTATGCAGACGCCGCTGGGCGGAGATATCGCCCTGGGCAAGTACAAGAACAACGTCATGCGGCTGGACATGGTCGAAGCGGCCCGCATCGCCGGCATGGACCTCATCGTCAACACAGTGGTCAACACCTGGCGCCGGACCACGGCCCTGTTCGTGGGCGACGTGGAACAGGCCTACCTGGCCGGCGCGGCCCTGAGTGAAACCCACTACGCCACCGAACTGGTGGCCGGCGCCGACGTCATCGTGGCCAACTGCTACGGCAAGGGCAGCGAGGCCCTCCTGTCCCTTCCCGCCTGCCTGCCCTTTTTCTTTTCCGAACCGGCCAAGGACTTCGTCATGATCGTAAGCGCCCCGGAAGGCCAGGTGACCCATTATCTGTACGGCCCCTTCGGCAAGACCACCGGCGGACGACACTTCCAGAATCTGCCCCCCGTTTCCGCGATCCCGGGACTGGCCCGCATGATCGTTTTCTCCCCCTGCGGGGACAAGGCCGGTGAAAAATGGATCGGGCTGCCGGGTAGCGAGGTGATCCGCGAGTGGGGCCGGGTAATCGACCGACTCGAACAGGTCCACGGCGACCGGACCCGGGCGGTCGTTCTGCCCGACGCCACCATCCAGTACTTTCCGGAGGGTCGGAACGATCCCGTGGCCGAGTTGGGCCGCGAGTAGAAGTCTGGGCGGCCGGCCCGGCCGGCGCGCCGTCTTTGATCGAACATAAGGAGTGAGCCATGAAAAAGCCCAAGAGCATCGCCGTTTTCAATGAGCGGGATTTTCCGGTCGGCCTCGCACGCATGACCGTGTTTCAGGGCACGGGCGTCGATCCCGAGGAGGCCAAAAGCAAGCCGATCATCGCCATCGCCAACTCCCAGACCGACATCAACACCGGTCACATGCACCTCAAGACCCTGGCGGAACGGGTCAAGGAGGGCGTCCACGCCGCCGGCGGCCTGCCTTTCGAGTTCAACGTGCCCGCGCCCTGCGACATCCTGGCCATGGGCAACGAGGGCATGCGCTATGTTCTGGCCCAGCGGGACCTGATCGCCGACATGGTCGAGGTGCACGTGCGCAGCATGAACTATGACGGCCTGGTGCTCATCGCCTCCTGCGACAAGATCGTGCCGGGAATGATCATGGCCGCCGCCCGGCTGGACATGCCCGCGATCATCCTGACCGGTGGACCCGGAACGTTCCAGATTCGATTCCGGCCCGGGGCCGACGCCGGGGTGCACCACAGCGGGTACGAAGACCTGGCCGACAAGATGGCCACGGCCACCTGCGCCTCCTGCGGCTCCTGCGAACTGATGGGCACGGCCAATACATTGCAGAGCCTGGCCGAGGCCATGGGCATGACCCTGCCCGGCACGGCCAACATTCCGGCCTACCACTCCGAGCGGCTCCTGGCCGCCCGGCGGACGGGGAAGCGCATCGTGGAACTGGTCGAGGGGGAAGTCGACAGTCGCAGGATTCTGACCCGGAAGGCCGTGGAAAACGCCCTGATGGTCGACCTGGCCATCGGCGGCTCGACCAACTCGACCCTGCACCTGCCCGCCATCGCCGCGGAGCTGGGGCTGGACCTGCCCTTGTCCGCCTTCAACGACTTCAATCGCCGGATACCCACCCTGACCCGCATTTCCCCAAGCGGGCCGCATGGAATCACAGAGCTGTACATGGCCGGCGGCATTCCGGCGGTCATGAAAAGGCTGGCCGGGGACCTGCACCTGGATGCCTTGACCGTGGACGGTCGGACCGTGGGCGAAATTATCGAGCAGGCCGTGGTGCTGGACGAGGCCGTCATTCCGGACCGGAGCCGGGCCTATTACCCGGAAGGGGCCACCGTGGTGTTGTACGGGAACCTGGCCCCGGACGGCGCGGTGGTCAAGCAGTCGGCCGTGGCCAAGGACATGCGCGTCTTCACGGGCCCGGCCCGGGTCTTCGATTCGGAGGCCGACTGTCTGGAAGCCATCCGGGAAGGCACGCTGAACGAAGGCGAAGTTCTGGTCATCCGCTACGAGGGGCCCAAGGGCGGGCCGGGCATGCCGGAAATGCTGGCCGCGACCATGGGCATCGACATGGCCGGGTTCAAGCGCATGGCCCTGATCACGGACGGCCGCTTCTCCGGTGCGACATCCGGGCCCTGTGTCGGCCACGTCTCCCCCGAGACCCATGAAGGCGGCCCCATCGCTGCGGTCCGGGACGGAGACCCGATCACCATCGACATTCCCGGCCGGAAGCTCGAAGTCGGTCTGTCGGACGAGGAGATTCGCAAGCGGCTCGAAGGCTTCACGCCCATTCAACGTGAGATACCGGACCGATACATGCGGCGGTACATCAAACTGGTCGGTTCCGCGGCCAAAGGCGCCATACTGGAGTAGACAAGCCGGGCCCAAGAGGAGTCAATCCCGATGAAAGACGTATCGTTATTCATACCCTGCCTGGTGGACCTGTTTCTGCCGGAGATCGGCGAGGCCACCTTCAGGGTACTGAGGCGGTTGGGGCTGAATCCGGTCTATCACCGGGAGCAGACTTGCTGCGGCATGCCCGCTTATCACGCCGGCCACTTGGAAGAGGCCGGAAGGCTGGCCCGCCATTTCATTTCGATTTTCGAAAAAGACGAGGCCGTGGTCTGTCCTTCGGGGTCCTGCGTGCTCATGGTCAGGCGCCGCTACCCGGTCCTGTTGGAGGCCCATCCGGCCTGGCGCCGGCGGGCCGACGCCCTGGCCGGACGGGTCCATGAACTGTCCGAGTACATCGTGGACGTCCTGGGCCGGGACGATGTCGGGGCATCCTTTGCGGGCAAGGCGGCCTATCACGAGTCCTGCCAGCTCAGCCGGGGGCTGGGTGTGATCGAACAGCCCAAGCGGCTGATCCGGGCCTCGGCCGGGACGGAACTGACGCCATTGAACGCGGCGGACGAATGTTGCGGATTCGGGGGCGACTTTTCCATGAAATATCCGGAAATATCCGAGGCCATGGTCAAGGACAAGGCCGACAACTTCATTGCCGGCGGCGCCGACGTCCTGGTCATGAGCGAGCCGGGCTGCCTGTTGAACGTCCGGGGATACCTGGAGCGGCACCACCCGGGCCGGAAGGCGGTCCACATCGCCTGCTTCCTGGCCGGGAACGAGGAGGCCCCATGAAGATAAAAACCGACCAGTACGCCGAAACGGCCCGGCGGGAACTCGGGAACCCGAACTCCCGCGTCTTTTTGAATCTTCTGCCCGCCTTTCTCTCGGTCATGCGCCAGGCGGCCATGCAGAGCTTCCCCGATCCGGCCGCGGCCCATGCCATGGGCGGCGTGATACGGGCCGAGGCGCTGGACCGGTTGCCCGAACTGCTCGAACAGTTCGAACGGAACGCCACGGCCGCGGGCACGAAGGTCTTCTGGGCCTGGGACGGCCATGCGGCCAACGGCTATATCCTGGACCTGGCCTTGAAGCACGGCATTGGGTACGTGACCAAGGGCAAGTCCATGATCACCGAGGAAATCGGTCTGAACGATCTGCTCGAGGAAAACGGGATCGAGGTCTGGGAGACGGACCTGGGCGAGTTCATCGCCCAACTTCTGGGCCGGCCGCCCTTCCATATCGTGGGACCGGCGGTCAACGTACCGGTCGAGGAGATACGGGACCTGTTCATGGACCGGATCGGCCTCGAAAAACCGACCACCGACCCGGTCGAACTCGGCTTGGCCGCCCGGAACTTCCTCCGCGACAAGTTTCACCACATGGAAATGGGCATCACCGGGGTGAACATGGCCGTGGCCGAGACCGGCACCATCATCAACGTGGAGAACGAAGGCAACATCCGCTTCAACAAATCCTCCCCCCGAATCCAGGTCTCGGTCATGAGCCTGGAAAAGGTCGTCCCGACCATGATGGAGGCCATGCACCTTCTGAGGCTGCTGTGCCGGAACTGTACGGGCCAGGAACTCGGGGCCTACGTAAGCCTGGACACCGGCCCGAAAAACCCGGACGAAATCGACGGGCCGGAAGAACTGCACGTCATCATCCTGGACAACGGGCGCACCCGGCTCTATCAGGACCCCAACCTGAGGGAAATCCTTCGCTGCATGCGTTGCGGAGGCTGTCTGAACGTCTGCCCCATCTACCGCCGTATCGGAGGTTATCCTTACGGCTGGGCCTACTCCGGACCCATGGGACAGATACTCAATCCGCTGCTCCTGGGCCTTGACCGGACCCGGGACCTGGTTCAGTCCTGCACCCTCTGCCACGCCTGCAGGGACGCCTGCATGACCGGCATCGATCATCCCGGGCTTTTACTCTATCTGCGGTCCAAAGCGGCGGAAGGCGACCCCGATCTGGGCGCTTCGCCCGAATCATGGCCCATAGCCTGGTTCTTCAAGGCCTTTGCCCACGCCGCCGCCAATCCGGTCCTCTGGCGGACGACCGTGCGGCTGGTGAGAAGCCTGTTTAACCGGACCGCCCGCGAGGGCAGGGTGACCAAAGCTCCGGGCCCGCTGGCCGCCTGGCTCGAGAGCCGGGATTTCCCCGCCATGCCGGAAAAAACCTTTCACGAACGATGGGCGGACCTCGAACGAAAAGGCTAGGCCGTCGGAGAAAATACATGGAAGATAGCGCCCGACAGGAAATACTCGACCGTCTCAGACAAGCCCCGACCCAGGCCGTGCCGGAGCGTCTGGACCTGCCGCCTCTGTCCGAACGGTCACAAGACCGGGAGGCCCTCATCGAAACCTTCAGCCGGAAACTGGCCGCCCAGACCGGGGTCTGTCACCGCGTACCCGATACCGCGTCCGCCTTGGAAATGCTGGCCCGGGTTCTCGAAGAGGAAGGCGTCAGACAGGCCATGGCCGCTACGGACGAATACCTGGCCTCGTTGAATCTGCCGGACTGGGGCCGGGAGCATGGGTTCGATATCGGCACCCCTCGGGACTACCCGGATCGGGCAGCGTATAAAACGGCGGTCTTCGACCGGGTTCAGGCCGGAATCACCGGAGCGGACTTCATCGTGGCCGAATCCGGGACCCTGGCCCTGATTCACGACCGGGATCAGGCCCGACTGATCTCCCTGGCTCCCATCGTGCACGTGGTCCTGGCCCCGGTTGACCGCGTGGTCCCGGCCTACGAGGACGTGATGGAATCCGCGTTCGGCCATGGGCGGCGGCCCTCGCACATATCCCTGATCACGGGGCCGAGCATGACCGCGGATATTCAGGCCACGCCCTTCAAAGGCATGCACGGACCTCGCCGCCTTATCGTGATCCTGGTGGAGCGCGGCCAAGCGGTCGCACCGGCCAAAGGCGGGCCTCCTCAGCAATAATGGGTGAAAATTTTTATTGAGTGTTGGTGGTGGTTCCCGGGGGAGTGTGAAATAATTTTTCGTAAAGTCGTTTTGAGGGGGACGGGAGCCGGGTATCCGGTAACTAATTGAA
>Ga0180009_10004693_pt1 | contig 14944 bp, 20 predicted proteins | sample OS_PC_MetaG_FD_123537 | JGI IMG/M metagenome (GOLD analysis project Ga0180009, IMG submission 123537) | Groundwater microbial communities from the Aspo Hard Rock Laboratory (HRL) deep subsurface site, Sweden - OS_PC_MetaG | ecosystem: Environmental > Aquatic > Deep subsurface > Groundwater...
ATGAGAAGCTTGTGTTTAGTCCACCTGAAGAAGACTCGCGACGGGAGATTCTCAAGGGGCATTTAACCGCCAATGAAGTCCATCTTGGTAGGACTCAAGATTTCGATAATTTGGTAGGGTGGACGGAAGGGATGGTTGGGTCTGCTTTACGTGAAGTTGCACTGCAGGCGTCAGTACGTCCTTTGAGTCAAATGCACGCGCACATTGAGTACATGAAGAAAATGAAAAACGCTGGTTGTGCCGATGAGGGTGTCAACGGTACATCAAAAACACTCACTCCTGGAAGGGACTGTTTAAATGTTCTGTATTGAAATCCCACTCATCATGTTGTTCGCATATATCGGTCGTTGGTTGTGGAAGCTGGTACATCGACGGCGTGGGGTTACGACGTAGGGGGACACGCGAGGATGGTGGAATCGGAAGACACGCGAGCCTTAGAAGTTCGTGTCGGTAACAACGTGAGGGTTCAAGTCCCTCTTCTCGCACGGGCGGGTAGCTCAGTTGGAAGAGCTCCTGCTTTACACGCAGGCTGTCGCAGGTTCGAGCCCTGTTTCGCCCACGGTTCATTAACCCAACAAAGGAGTGCACAATGGTTGTAGCATCGCAGGTTAAAGCATTCATCAAGACAAACTTTCCGGACATGAACGTCGGCGGTGATGTCGCGGATAAGCTGGTGGTGTGCGTGGAGCGTTTACTCATGGACGCCGTCGAGCGCGCGAAGGAGGCGGGCCGCAAGACCCTGAAGGCTCGCGATTTGTAGCCTGATTGTGGTATAAGATAGTGTTACAGTATCATAGGTTGTTGTTATCGGTGATAATCTGTGGTGCTGTGTAGTTCTTTTTAAATGGGCGTGGGAACGCGCCAAGTGCTGAGGCTTTCCCTATCTCAGTGCGTGGGGTGGGTGCCTTGGGTTATAAGGGCTCAAGGGGCTCACCCACCCTTTTTGGGGTGTGGCCAAGCGGAAAGGCGCCAGGCTTTGGCTCTGGTATCCGGGGGTTCGAATCCCTCCATCCTAACAAAGTGACAACGCTGCCAGGGACTTTGCCATCCCTGACCTCCTCACCCTGTTTGGGTGCGCAGCGTTGTTTTTTTTTTTTCAACAACTAAACACGAGGTGACGTAATGTATAGACACACACGTGAAGTCTACGCGCGGGATATCCGTGAGGGTGATCATCTCAAACACGACACGTTTAAACGTGTTCGTGAAGTGACCGGGTGTAAGGACAACAACACGACGCGCATCATAATGTATGACACCACGGTGATGGTTGTCAGCAGCGGGCTTACGCTGCTCGTCGACTGTATTCACGACTTTCGGGTAACGCTGGAGAGGGATACGGTGTGTATTAGCTGTGCCCGCTGTGACGGTACGTGGTCTGTGTCACTGGAACGAATCGTTGAACTGTTGGAGGACGAAAAGGAATAAGTTATGAAGGTCTTCATCTTGGATTGGAACAGTACGCTGGATACACTGCTAAACCCTTTGGAGACCATTGAGTTGATTCAGTCAAAGGGGCACATGGTGGTGTTATGGAGCACTAACTGTAGAGATACTGATGTGAAGGAGCAAGTAGACTACTACGACAACCATAAGACGGACTTATCTGCACTAGTGATTGAGTTCGGATGTCACACTGCGGGTACGTTCTTCGACGATCATGGTGGCAAACCCACAGAGATCATCGTGATCGATGACATGATGGACTCGACACTGCGTCTTCAGAACTGGTACTCCAAACGTGCGGGTATCCCGGTGCGGTTGTTGTCCCCGACAGCGTTATGTGGTATCAATGCACTTGTACAATAACGCCGACGTAGCCAAATGGTAAGGCGCGACCCTTGTAAGGTCGAGACTGAGAGTTCGAGACTGAGAGTTCGACTCCCTCCGTTGGCTTTGTACACGATTCCGGGAGTTGTGTCCGCTGAATATCCCTGCGGTGCGTAGTAACGAGACGCCGTATATATGCAAGACCTCTCCCGAGCTTTTGCTGGTTTAAGCGCCTGCACTGTACGTGTAGAACAAATTTGGACCAGCCCCTGTCCGAGGGAAGAGGACTGAACCGGAGAGCGAGCGCTCACTCGTGTCTAGTTTACGGGGAAACGTGCAGTGTAATGCTGCTTTGACGAAGCGCGGTGCGTGGTCTGCGGCTTTTGTGACTGGTTATTCTAAGTTTCCACGACACCTTTTTTGCCGGAAAGGTGAATCAGTAAAGAACTCCACATAGCCCCGGGGATTGAGCCAGGCTGGAGTTCTGTTTTTTTCCTACAACCCACTAAACACCTAGGAGAATTATGCTCGATCCATTGGAAGCACAATGTGTTCGTAATACGGTGAAGCGTTATGTTTTGCCGTGGCAAGATGCCAGAGCGTTGTGTACGCAAATGTTCTATGACTACGTCCCCCTGTTTCGTCGGCAGGGTAATTTCACCATCTGTACGTTGATGAGACACACCCCTATCCAGTACGGTCCCCACGTGGGTACGGTCTCTTTGGACCTCTCAAGCCGCTGGTCCATGTTCATCGGCGTCACCAAGCGGCATCCGAAGCTGGACCAGAAGAACAACCCCCTGCAGGGGCGGCTGGAGGCCCTGAGTCGCGCTGTGCGGGATTTGATGCGTCTGGACGACCATGAGAACTACGAGCCACTGTCGGCGGTGGAGCTGGAGGCTGAGGACGTCGTTGCGTCCCTGATTAACAGCAACGTGTCCGTGACGGTCGAGGGGCCGGAGATGGAGGAGATCGTGGAGGCGGCGCAGGAGGCGATGGAGGTATGAGTACCAACTACTACGCGGATGTGACTCACTGTTCACGTTGTCACGGGTTAGACCCGGGGTGTCGTGATTGGGAAACACTACATGTTGGGAAACAGTCCGCGGGGTGGTTTTTCGCACTACATGTAATACCCGAACACAGTCTCGATAGTTGGGAAGCGTGGCTCACTTTACTCCGTAAACCCACCATGGCAACGCCCCACGTACGGAAACTCTATAGTGAGTACGGGGGAATAACCTTAGCAGAACTACGTCAATTAGTGGAACAACCTGTCAAACCTTGTCGCCGTTCGACGAGCTACTGTGTTGGCGAAGGCCCAACGTGGGACTTGATTAGCGGGAATTTTTCGTAAAACACCCTATTGGCTCCCACGCAGCTCTCCAGTCGTTGGCGGAGTGCGTGTGGGGCTCTTTTTTATTTTGGAGGAAAGCCATGAGCGACGAAGAGTTGCAGGGGGAAGTAGTGAAAATCCTCCAACCGTTCTTTCACTGGTTGGAGCAAGAAAAGGGGGCCATGTTCTGTGAGATGGCTCCTTACAAAGTCATGGGGCCGAGTGGCGACATGACTGCATGGATGCCTGCACGGTTTCGAATTACGTCAGCGTTTGAGGAATTCATGACGCTGCGCAACGCACCACCCACACCACAACAAGATGGAGATGATGGAGACGATGCGTAGCTACGGCGGAGCCAAAAAAGCGACGTGTCCCGCCTGTGGAAAGATTATCCCCGGTCCCAAAGCTAACAAACGTCTCTGGGGCGGTTCTGTTGTACGTGAGGGCAGCAAGGTTGTTTGTCCTCACTGCAACACGACTGTAGTTGCCACGGAGGTACACGCTGAACGTGTCGCAGTACTTCAATATACACTACATGTACTACAACCACTCGAAGTAACCGCACAGCAACACTACGTCAAAGCAGCGGGACGTGTTTGTCCTAACTGTGCGAGTAAGGACGTGTCCCTACTGGTAGGGGAGCCCCGATTTTGCGCGGACGAGGAGCCCCCCCACATAACTATTCTTCGTTCGTGCCATAAGTGTGACCACCGTTGGGCCGACACTTACGTTTTGGAGGGCTACATTGAAGAGTAACCTGAATATCACAATCGTGGATTGGAAACCGTTCACGGACCTACGGACCATCTCTCAACGGGAAGACCGGTTAAACGCACACGGTGTGTCGTTGAAGAATAACCAAGGGGTTCTCTTCTCCAATACGGCACATGACCGGTTTCGGGTGGTGCTCAAGATCAACAAGATGTTGGTGCTGCTCATTCCGCCAGTTAACGCTGACCGAATGGACCGGTGCAGCTTGTACCTGAAGATCTCCCATTGGTTGAAGGATACCTTCACCGTGGCCAAGTATTTGGAGGACGTGTTCGAGGAGGAGGTCAGGTACGCCGAGACGTGTCTAATGTAAACTCGCGTAACGCGCCTTATCCTTCGGGTTGACACCTATCTGGACGCTCAACCCGGTTTTCTTGCTTTGTGTAGCAGGTACGATTGTGGGGCCGACAGGTGCTTGTTTGGGTGGTGTAGGTCGTTTCATATTGCTACCTTCATTTGGTCCTGTGTTAGTGCATCCCGTACGTCTTTAATGTCTGAGGCGAGCTCCATAAGCTGTGACCAACGATTTTCAGAGACCAGTACTTGTGCCGCGATGAAGACTCCATTTAGGAACACGGTGAGCTGATTTAACACAGCGTCTGAACCTAAACAATCTACGTCTTCTGTATGAATAGTTTCTAGCGCGTCTTCACCTACCGCTTCTAGCTTACTCAATAACCCTGTGTCTTGGCTGGTCGAGAGACAACGCACCGTGTCTGCACATACGTCGAGCAGTTGTACGAGTTTCGGCGTACAGAATGGGGGTCGGCCTGGGTACCAGAGTGTCATCTTGTTCAGTATATCACACGTGTGTATCGGCGATACGCCGATAGTTGTTTTCGACAACTTCCATTGAATTCCACACCTCTCACCGCGGTGACCTTCGCTCCCGAAAAGCCCGCGAAGCTCAGCCGACGGTTCCAGTACGGAATTCAAGAGAAATAAGTGAACAAGACGTCCTATCCAAACCTGCATCCCGGAACGTAGTGAGCAGTAAACGTACAGTAATCTAATGAGATGGCTGGTGATACGCTAGTCGCGCTTAAACGGGTCCACTGATCAACTGCTAGGCCGCAGTGATCATTTATGGCATCGCATAAGGGCAACGCTCAGTCCACAAATAAACATTTACGAAGTAAATCTTTATTTGCCCCTTCGCTCTGTCCTTATGTGCTGTACCGAAGTGTACGTTTTACTGCTCAGCCTTAATGAAGCGGTTGGCGATACGCCGACACAGTTCATGAACATAAACCTGTCCCCACGATGTTTAATAGGCTATAAACATCAGGATACGTGAGCAGTAACACCAACACCAGGAGTGGATACGTGGCGAACAACGACCTACTAGACCCTTGGATTTCAACATACTCAGGGAAGCAATACCACTACTTCGATCCCAAACCGGAGATGATCTGTATCGAGGATATCGCACACGCGCTGTCCAATACGTGTCGCTTCACAGGGCACGTGGCGTCGTTCTATTCGGTAGCGGAGCACTCAATCCACGCAGCGCATCACGTTGCACCGGAGCTGCGGAAGTTCGCGCTGTTACACGACGCGACCGAAGCGTATCTGGTCGATATCCCGCGTCCCCTAAAGCAATACTTACATATAATGATGGGACCGAGTTTGGTGAGCTATAAAACAGTGGAAGAGGCAACGATGCTCATTATCGCGGAAGCCCTCGGCTTCGCCTGGAGGAATTATCCACAGGTCAAGGTGGTGGATAACCGTCTCTTGGCAACGGAGTGGCGAGCGCTACTCGGATCTCAATGGGGCAGCGTGATACCCGGTGGGATTGCTGAATGTGGGGAGCCCTTCGCGCAGCTACAAGACCAACTGGAAACCGGAACAATGTCGCCGCGTGAAGCAGAGAAACAGTTCCTACAGTTGGCACGCAATGTCCTCGCGTAACCGTACACAGGCCCCTGCTGCGCATGACCGCTACATTACCCCGCCCGTGCTCGTGCGTATGGCGTTTGACCAGCTGACAGAACGCCACCCTGAAGTCATACTTAACACTAAACATTTTCTGGAACCTGGATGCGGTCCTGGATCTTTCTGTAGGGCCGCATCCATTTATTGTTCTCAACTTGTGGGTCTTCCTGTAGGTGTAGAGAAGTACCCTGGGTGTAAATCAGTCGTTCCGCTCAAGCGGATTCGTACTGATTTTTTAACTTACAAAACACCGCAGACCTTTGATTTGATAAGCACCAATCCGCCGTTTACATATGCTGCAGCATTCATAACCAAAGCGCTGCAGTTGTTAACGGACGACGGTGTGTTGTTCTTCCTTATGCGCGCATCAATGCTTGGTTCTAAAAAAAGGCGCGTACTATGGCGTACGATAAATCTCATCGAAGTAACGTTTATTCGTCCGCGTCCGAGCTTCACCGAGGGTGGTTCGGACAGCGACGAGTACGCGTTCTTTTTAATTGATAAACGTGACCCCGCGACAGCTCCAGAGACGGTGCTGACGTGGTTGGATTGGAGGGCGTAATGCTCGTTGGTCTTATAGGGAAGGCTGGTTCAGGTAAAGACACGGTTGCTCAGTTTTTGGTGGATCGCCGTAAGTTTCTTCAATACGCATTCGCTTATCCCTTGAAAGCTTTAATTATGAACCTGTTCGATATGTCTTATGCGCAGCTTTATTCGGAACGTAAAGACGAAGTGGACCCGCGCTACGACGTATCTCCACGTAAACTCATGCAGTACCTGGGCACGGATGTTTTCCGGGCACTCTACAAGGATATGTGGACGGATTATTTTGAGCGGTGGCACCGCGATAACCGATTGTTTAATGTAGTGGTATCTGACGTACGTTTCCAGAACGAAGCAGATTCAGTTCTGCGTTGCGGCGGTGTGTTGTGGCGGGTTGTGCGCCCCGGCACAGAAGCGAAGGAGATGGTCGGCGGTGCGAGTACACAACACGCGTCGGAGACGGAGTCGGATAGTATCGAGACTGCGGTGGTGCTTATCAACGATGGGACGCCTGAGGAGCTGTACGAGTTGGTGAGGGGGTTGGTGTGAATGTCTTTTCTGGACCAGTATCCTCGGCCCTATAACTGTTCAAAAGAAGTTTGGAACGCATGGTATCAGCGTTACTTGAATAGTCCCGAGTGGTTCAGAAAAAAGACAACAAATACTGGTAAGAGAAGGTGGCACCTGTATTTATTGTGGGGGAGCTGCACAAAATGTACACCATAAAACATACGTACGTGTAGGGAATGAACGTCTAGAGGACCTTGAAGCAGTTTGTAGGTCCTGTCACGAAAAGCTTCACGATGTTAACGTTGAAGTACGTAATGATAAACCGTACATCGCTGAGGTACAGCGGTATGTCGTTGACCTCGAAGGCGGTGCTTGGTTTTTAGCTCGTGTAAACATAATTTTTGATTGTGATTATTGTGATGAGTCTATTCGGGACGAGTCCGCCTACTACGGCGCTGCCACACTCGAAGTTCCGGCACGACACGGGGTCGAGTGTACAGGCTGTTTGCACGTATATTGTTGGGCTCCTTATTGGGAGCAAAATACATGGTTTAACCGAGACGAAGAGGTAGTATGCCAAAACAAACAGGTAAGAAGAAAGATGTAAAAGAGACGTTTCCAGCCAAGTAGCGGTCTTATGGTGCGAAGGCTGCGGACGTGGTGCCCCTCACACGCCTGTTGTTCCTGTGTATCCAGATGGGATACGTGACTGTGGACAATATCCTCCTGCAGTTGAAACGTATCGCGGTACAGGTGACGACGACAGCGGCAACCAACTGTCTGAAAACGATGGTGGACGCGGGCCTGTTGAGTGGTGAGGTACGTCAAAGTGAAGGGGGTGCGCCGGAAGAGGCGTTTAAGATCCATAAGAACTGCAGCATCGCGTTCTCGGGTGTTGAGATGGACCATATTCTTATACTGGAACCAATCCTCGATAAGGATAAAGCAACGCAGGCGCTCAAGAATGCGTTTGGAGATCGGACAAAGTTGTACAAGGATTGGTGTCGGTTCTGGATACGTCTGCGCAACGTGACGCCGTTCTTCGGAGCTTACTCTTTGGAGACGAGCAACCCACAGATGCAGATGGCGTATAGCAAATCACCGTATAAGTGCGAGGGGCTGCGCCCTGAGGGGACACTCATGTTGGCACGCGCTGACCGTGGTGGGGCTATTCTGATTCATAGAGCCATTCCACGTAATTGGCTGGTGGAACTCTTGCAGATGGAGAACGCGATGCCTGCGCACGAGACGCTGCGGGAACGGATCCACGCGAGCAATATCTATCTGGTGCCGCAGAAGGGTAAGGAGTTGTCGTACGTCACACTCCCGATCGTGGGCGTTGGTCTCGTAACGTACGAGGTAATCGCAGCGGGGCAGGTGTTCGAGGCGCGGATTGATATTCCCACAAGCACGATTTCACCGGAGCGTCTGACGACGTTGATCGTGGAGAAAGCCGGTGTGAGTGCGCGGTCCCTGAGTCCGGGACGTGGTTCGCAGACGGGTGATGTGGAGGTTCTCTACGTGGATGGACAGCCGTTTATGCCTGTTCAGGGTGACCGCCCCATTACGCGCTACTACGAGGCGCCAGCGTCGGTGTTGAGGGGTGAGATCCCGGGGTACATGTTGGGAGAGCTGGAAGACCCGTTTGGGAAGAACGAAGAATAATACTTCGCCTTTGCGCGAAGCATTTAAGAGACCAGGTCGTAAGTACTCAATTACGAACGTTGGTAGCTAAATTCTAACCGCTCGGGAGTCTGTCAAAGGGTTCCCGAGCACCACGCCTCTGCGCGAAAAAAAGCTAGCCAGGATTCCTTGTTTTTACATAAGATAATTCGTAAATAACACGTTCGGGAGTCTGTCAAAGGGCTCCTGAGCATCACGCCTCTGCGCGAAAACTAAAGTATCTATTCTTCTTTGTTACCTAGCACTACTTCACCGTAGTTTTCTGTGTGGAAATGTGAGTACATGCTCGGGAGTCCGTCAAAGGGCTTCCGAGCACTACGCCTCTGCGCGAAAAGAAACAAAAGATGCGACTACCATGGGTCCTAGGGACCATTATACCTCTTGAAACATCTACGTGCTCCGCTCGGGGGCACGTCGTGGTGTCTTCGAGCACCAACGCCTCTGCGCGAAAATTAACACAAACACGTATGAAAGAAGGGACCTACTGACCGGTCGAACTACCGACAAAGCGGCGTATTCACAGGTGATACGTGTCAGGTTTTCAATCGGATACAACTATAACCGCTCGGGAGTCCGTCAAAGGGCTTCCGAGCACCACGCCTCTGCGCGAAAATTAAGAGATTCACAGTGCTTTGGGACAGAGCGTCGATTCATGCAGTTAATAACACGTACCATCCGTGTTAAGGGAGGCTCCTCCTCCCTTTTTTTTTTAACCAGAAGGAGCTTTGATGACAAAAGAGCAACGTTTGTGTTTACAGCGTTTCTTGCGGAAGCATGAAATTCAGAGTTGGCGGGGGTACAAAGTGTTGTATAAAGCGACGACGCGAAACTACGACTCTCCGTTGTATCCCGGAGCTGTGCAGTATCGCCCTTATACGCAGGTGACTATACCTGCGATGGAGAAGGACCCAACCGTAACGTGTGGTGAAGGTATACATGTAGGTACACGTGAATGTGCTCTTTCTTTATTACAGTCAGGTGAAGCAGACCGTATAATGCGGGTGTTGGTACGGTTGCAACACATAGCGCCCGTGTCGGATAACGCTACTGCAGCTTTAACTAAGGATGCACAACGACATAAATTGCGTGTGAAGACACTGTTCGTCGTGGATGATATTGTTCGACGAAAAGAAGGAGAGATATGTTAATGTGAACGGCTACTCGACAGTTTTATGGAGATCATGTAGATGCCTATCCCAACCTCTACAACCCCCCCCCCATCTCAACCACGCCTTCATCCAGCTCGTAGATGTAGTGGGCGTCATCACTGTGTCGGTGGCGCTGATCAACTACGATGCTGCTTTGTATGCGTTGAGGGGGTTAATATAAAAACTTGACAAACCTCTTTATTAAGTGGATCTTTTAACTGGATCCCGTTTTAACTCTACAAATCCGCAAACCTAAAGAGGTAACACATCATGGCTTCAGCACTAAAAAAGTCACCCAATCAAAAAAAGAAAATAATTCAATCCAACAAAGGGACGCCGGGAGCTAATGCGGTCGCAAACGGGGCAGCGTATCAAGCACGCATTGCTGCGTATGTTCATAAGCAGTTTGGACCTCACGGTATTGAGGTTCACTCGGGAAAAACGTGGGGTAAGAACGGGGCGGGTGGTCGTCGTTTTCATGATTTAGTTTTACACCAGGAATCAACAAACAAGGCACTGGGGGTGGAGTGTAAATATCAACACGTGCCGGGAAGTGTGGAGTATAAGATAGGTTTCATCATTTGGGATGAGATACGCCAGAACCCATTACTCCCGTCTATAGTCGTGTATGGTGGACCTGGTTTTTCAAATACTTTTCGTACATGGTTAGCACAACAACCGGAGACAGCCGAGTGTTTACCTACGATGTCTTTGGGACGCACCGCAACAACCCGAGAGTTGGACCAAGCACTAGTTACGTATTTCGACCTACCCCTCAAATAGTGATTAGGGAATAATAGTCAAGTACCGCCGCAGTTGGTAGTGTCTTCGACGAAAAAGACTAACCCTTGAACATAGTTTCTTTAATGGTGAAACACTAAATGAAGAATCTACTGTTTAACTGATAACATATCTTGTTCGTCCCACCGCTTGTGTACAAAGGAAGTAAGATGCAAAAACACCTTGGACTTTATGACAAAACCCCAATCCTCAACCACGGCTTCATCCAGCTCGTCGATGTAATGGGCGACGATGAAGCCATCTGCATCGCGGCGAGGCAATCGACGACCGGCGATAGTAAAGGAGCGGAGCAGGACCGTCAGTTGATTCGGTATATGCTGAAGAATCACCATACCAGTCCATTCGAGCAAGTCGAGTTTAAGTTCCTTTGTAAGATGCCGATTTTCGTGGCGAGGCAATGGGTTAGACATAGAATGGCCAGTTTGAATGAATTTTCAGGCCGCTACTCCAAGATGCCCAAAGAGTTCTACGTCCCATCCGATGAGCGCCTGGTGTTCCAGGATAAGAAGAACAAACAAGGGTCGGCGGAGCTACAAGTCTGCGGAGAAGATCGGGCGGAGATTCATACAATGATGCGTCGGCAACACGACGAGGCGTACGGCAACTACGAACACTACCTTCGTATGGGCCTCGTGCGCGAGGTTGCACGTGTGAATCTCCCCCTCTCCACGTACACTCAATGGATGTGGAAAAGCGATCTCCATAATCTGTTCCATTTTCTAAAGCTACGCCTACACCCCCACGCTCAGTGGGAGCTACGTCAGTACGCTAACCGTATCTGGGAAATCGTGCAGGAGGTGGTCCCAATGGCTGCTGAAGCGTTCAACGACTACGTCTTGGAGGCGGAGACCTTCTCCCGAATGGAGATGGCGGTGCTGCGGCGGATGTTGGATATAGTGGATCTAGGGGATACGTCTTTGACTCCCACAGAACTGGCCGATTTCTCCAAAAAACTACGCTTTAACAGTTGACTTTGGGCGTAATAAACGTAGACTTTACGGCGTAAACACACATATAGCTACCCGTGCTTTTGCGTCTTGCTTAGACAACTGCACTCCTTATGATAACCCCCGGCTCATTATTCGTCGGGGGTTATTATTTTTTAGATTTCAACTAGTTAACTACTCTTCTGAACACTAACACTTGCACTGTTAACTTGTGGTACAATAGGTTAGTATTTGGAGTTCGGCAATTTGAGTGCTGGAGGCCCCTGTGCTAAACACAAAAATTATCGGAAGTTGGCAAGAGTATGTTGATTTCCGCGAAGGATATATCCTCTCATCTCCGCTCGACACCGCGATCGTTACTCTTAACGGGAAGACCGTTATTATCGACGCGGGCGCTGGTGACCTGACGACTACATTTGTAGGTACATCACTGACTCCGGCACAGGTTGTGGCTCAGATCAACGCTGTGGTCGCAGGAGCCGCGGTGTTACGCGCCTACGACTACGGGGCGAGTCAGGGTACGTCGCGGGTGATCGTGTTTGCTACATCGACGCACATCATCAAGAGTACGGGCACAGCCAACGGAGACTTGGGGTTGTCTGTGTTAGCGAACTCCATCCCCGGAGCTGTCGTCGTTACTCAAGCGCAGGTGGAGCGCATTGTCGGGGACCCCGATGTCGACGAGACCGCAGCGGTGCTTTACGATGACTGGACTGCGGCTGCATCGACGGGCTACAATGCGGTGCTCACCGCAGCGTATGTACCAGCGAACGCGACTGCGGTGCGCGTAGACCAACTCCGCAACATCGGCATCTTGTTGCAGTTCACCACGGGTGCCACAGGCGTGACGGACGAGTGGCTACCCGACGCGCAGATCGAAGCATCCAGCGTCGCAGCTCCTACCGCCAACGATTGGTTTGTTGTTAACACACAGTTTCCGTTTGCCGGTCTTGTAACCGCTACTCGGGCGGTCTATGAAGCTAACGGCGGCGTCATGTATACCGCGCCCGCCACGGTGTATCGTGATGTGTTGACTGCGTTTGAAAATAATCCGGGGTGGAAATGGATTCGTGTGACTCTCAGGGAGACCAGGACTCCGGATAACCACGGCACTGCTGTGATTACGATCACAGGTAGTCAGAGGTAGCCCATGAGCCAACTACCCGTTCAATACAGTAGTAAACCTCTTCGTGATTTCAAGGACAGTGTTCGGTGCGCCACAGCGTTACCGTTACCCGCTAATACACGTACTAATAACAAGCTTATCGCTGGTGGTGTGGGGGCGTTTGCCGCTGTGGACGGTGTGACTCTCACTACTGACGGAGCGGCGGGTCTGGACAACGGTACGGAAGCGGGTAGCGAATATATTCTGGTTAAGGATGAAGTACTGGGCGCCAACAACGGCATTTACTATCTCAGTGATCCCGGCGACGGTGTTAACCCCTGGGTGTTGACCAGACGCTCCGACTTCGATTCAGATGTTGAGGTTACCGCTAGTTGTCTTGTTCTCGTTGAAGAGGGGACGCTGTACCTCGATAAGGGTTTCCAGCTATCTACGAATAACCCAATCACGCTCAACACTACCCCTCTTACTTGGATCGAATTAAGTAATTTGATTCCAGTTGAGAATGCAGGTAATCCTAATGGTGTAGTCACCGGGCGTTTGGGGTTGTATTGCCGAGACACGGCGAACTTGAATAATTATATCTGCGTGGATTCCCCTTCGGGAACTCATTGGGACGTTATCTAGGGCCTTGGCCCGAGGAGATTGAAGATGGCCCTACCGTACGTTCAACATAACTACCTCACAGAGTTGACCACCGACGCTGCCGCCCTTGCATGGGTCCAGGCCCGCAAGTGGGATAGTACAGGGAATGGTCTCGGAACTTGTCAAAATGGTATGTTTTACTACAACACCACGACCCACCAGTTTCGTGGTTACATCAACGGTGTTTGGGGTGTTATCTCCGGTGGGCAATCCCCGCTAGATTGGCAAGAATCGGTTCTGGACAAGGACCTGACTGCTCCTCCGGGAGCGCCTGGCAACGGTGACCGATACATCGTTAACTGTACGACGGATGCTATCACCGGTGTGAATCAGGGGACCAAGACTTTCACCATCGCAGGGGCGCACGCGGCGGAGTACACTCCGACAGACCTGTTGGATGTTTTAGGTTCCACAGGGAATGATGGTCTATATACTGTGGTAAGTGCTACAGACGTAGCGGGGCCTGTATGCAACATCGTGGTTGTGGAAGTCATTCCGAGTGCTGTCGTCGATGGTAACATCCTTCACGTCGGCGGAGCGTGGAATGAAGCTGTGGCCGGTGCTGATGAATACGACGCTATCGCCACGTACAGTACTGCGGCTCTTGCCTGGGAGTACTACACTCCTACAGAAGGTGCTGTTACGCGCACAGAGGATGATAACCTTCTGTGGGTTTATGATGGAACGACGTGGGGTCGTTTTGAGGCGAGTTTGGACCACGGGAGTCTTCTTGGTTTAGCCGATGACGATCATAGTGGCTATCCGTGGATGGCGGGTCGTGCTGGAGGACAAGGTATCACCGGTGGTACAGCGGCGGCTGAGGCTCTTACGCTGACTTCTTCCGCCCACGGTACAAAGGGCAACATCGAAGTCGCAGCGGGGACCATCGCACTAAACCTCAATTCCGTACCCATTACAAATTTGCCGGTCGCTAGCGTCACAGGGCACCCCGTTGAGTTCACCCAACTCGCTACTATTGGGGCAGGGACCGAGGGCGCTGCGTTAGTGGGAACTGATGCCAAGGCCAACTTGGGAGCTTCCACAACCGTCGAGGCGTGCCTCACGAATCTGGACGGTAAGAACCCGCCGAAGCGCAGCAGCGGAGCGGGTAACCCCAACGCGGGGGCTGGAACTGTTGGAGCCATGGGTGACATTTTCGTGGATTCGACGAACGCAGTTGCCTATATGAATATCAATGGCGCCGTCACTGGTTGGGTTGTCATCGGATAATCTGGAGGCTGAGATGTTGTTTGGTTCACCCGCGTATTTGGGGGTTTTCGCTGGAGCCGGAGCGACGGGCGATGCTCTAGCTCTAACATTCATTCAAGACCGAAAATGGGATAGTACGGGAAACGGTGCTGGGATTCCACAGGAGGGTCATTGGTATCACAACTCCACGGATGGAAATGCACGGTATTACATCGGAGCTGCGTGGCGTTATCCTGCGCTTAAATCCGGCGTGGCTACAACCGGTGACCTCGCCAACTCCCGTCCCTCGCTGGTAGACTACTACGCAGCGGCAGTCTCGGTGCTGGGCAACTACTCGGTGGGCACGTCCTGGATTACCCAGCAGGCAGTGACCATCGCAGCGATTCGATTTCGCACGGCCATCGCAGGCGCGCATAATCAGAAGCTGACCATCTGGGTCGCCGGCGTATCTCAGGCGACCGTCTCCGTGGCGTGCCCCGGGCCTACCGTGCGCACTGTCATGTTGTCCACGCCGTTG
>Ga0180009_10004694_pt1 | contig 14938 bp, 18 predicted proteins | sample OS_PC_MetaG_FD_123537 | JGI IMG/M metagenome (GOLD analysis project Ga0180009, IMG submission 123537) | Groundwater microbial communities from the Aspo Hard Rock Laboratory (HRL) deep subsurface site, Sweden - OS_PC_MetaG | ecosystem: Environmental > Aquatic > Deep subsurface > Groundwater...
CCGAAGTCAGCCGGGTCTCGATGGTGGCGTTTTCGACCGTGGGAATGGCGATGCGGCGGATGTCCCGAGGCAGGGTGTTGACGGTCCCCTCGAAATGGTAGCCGCAGCCGGCGACAAGCACCAGGGCGGCCAGGACGACCCGAACCAGGGTTTTCACTCCGCCGGCTCCGTGTCGGAATCGCCCGGCTTCCGCTCGGCGGCGAGCATGTAGCGGTGGATGCGATCCAGGACGCCGTTGATAAAGGCGCCCGAGTCTTCCGTGCCGTACTGCTTGCCCAGGTCGATGGCCTCGTTCAGGCTGACCTTGGGCGGGATGTCTTCCCGGAACTTCATTTCGAACAGGGCCATGAGCATGATGCTGCGGTCGACCCGGGACATGCGGTCCAGGCGCCAGTTTTCCGAGGCCTGTTCCAGTAGTCGGCTGAGTTCCTCGAAATGCTCGGCCACGCCTGAAAACAGCTCCCAGGCAAAGGGCAGGGCTGCGTCAAAGGCGTCCCGCTCGCACTCCAGCGAAGCCTCCTCTTCCCCGCCCGGCGCGAAACTGCTGGTGAACAGGGCGAAGGAGTCTTTCGGAGACAGTCCGCCCCCGGGTGCATGCTGGAAGAGGCACTGCAGGGCAATTTCCCTGGACAAACGTCGGTGGCCGGTTTTCAATGGACAATCACTACCCGGCTAAATGTTCTTGAAAAGATTGACCATTTCAATGGCGGAAATCGCGGCCTGCCAACCCTTGTTGCCGGCCTTGGTTCCGGCCCGCTCGATGGCCTGTTCAATAGTGTCGGTGGTGATGACGCCGAATGAAAGCGGCACGCCGGTCTCGAGGCTCACGGAGGCCACGCCTTTGCTGACTTCGGCGGCCACGTAGTCGAAATGAGGGGTCGAGCCGCGGATGACGGCCCCCAGGCAGATGACCGCGTCGAACCGCCCGCTTGCGGCCAGCTTCCGGGCCGCCAGGGGAATCTCGAAGGCGCCGGGCACCCGGGCCACGACCAGGTCGTCGTCGGTGGCGCCGGACCGGATCAGGGCGTCGAGGGCGCCGGAGAGCAGCTTATCCGTGATGAAATCGTTGAAGCGGGAGACCACCAGGGCCATCTTCAAGCCCGATGCGTTCAATCCGCCTTCCAGGTACCTGGGCATGGTCTTCTCCTAACTGTCGATCATGGTCAGCCTGTGGCCCAACTTGTAACATTTGGTCCGCATGTAGTCAATATTCTCGGGGCAGGGCTGAATCTCCAGGGGCACCCGTTCGACCACGGTCAGACCATAGCCCTCGAGGCCGATCATCTTTTTGGGATTATTGGTCATGAGCTTCATTTTGCGCACGCCCAGGTCGGCCAGAATCTGGGCCCCGATGCCGTAATCCCGGAGATCGGCGGGAAAGCCCAGGGCCTCGTTGGCTTCGACCGTGTCCTTGCCCTGATCCTGAAGCTCGTAGGCCCGCAGTTTGTTGATCAGGCCGATTCCCCGGCCCTCCTGATGGATGTAGAGCAGCACGCCCCGGCCCTGGGCGTTGATCATTTTCAGGGCCGTGCCCAGTTGTTCGCCGCAGTCGCAGCGCAGGGACCCCAGGGCGTCGCCGGTCAGGCACTCGGAATGGACGCGGACCAGGACGGGATCGTCGGTGGTGATGTCGCCTTTGACCAGGGCCACGTGCTCGTGGGGATCGACCAGGTTCGTGTAGGCAATGGCCGTGAACTCGCCGAACTTGGAGGGCAGGCGGGTGGTGGCCGCCCGCTGGACCAGCCGTTCGGTCCGCATCCGGTAGGCGATCAGGTCGGCAATGGTCACGATCTTGAGGCCGTGCTTCTCGGAGAAGCCCTCCAGGTCGGGCCGGCGGGCCATGGTGCCGTCGTCGTTCATGACTTCGCAGATCACGCCGGACGGCTTGAGGCCGGCCAGCCGGGCCAGGTCGACCGAGCCTTCGGTCTGGCCGGTCCGGACCAGCACGCCGCCCTGGCGGGCCCGCAAGGGGAAGATATGGCCGGGCTGAACCAGGTCCCCCGGCCGGCAGTCGTCGTCCACGGCGGTCAGAATGGTCGTGGCCCGGTCCGCGGCCGAGATGCCGGTCGTCACGCCGCGCCGGGCCTCGATGGATACGGTAAAGGCCGTCCCGAAGGGCGAGGTGTTGTCGTGAACCATCATGCGCAGGCCGAGTTGTTCGATCTTCTCCGGGGTCAGGGACAGGCAGATCAGGCCCCGCCCGTACTTGGCCATGAAATTGATGGCTTCCGGGGTCACCTTTTCCGAGGCCATGGTCAGGTCGCCCTCGTTTTCCCGGTCCTCGTCGTCCACCAGGATGACCATTCGTCCCTGCCGGATGTCTTCAAGCGCTTCATCGATTCTGGATATCGGCATAACTTTTTCGTCCTTTTTATCTTAAAAAGCCGTGTTCGGCCAAAAATCGTTCGTCGATCCCCGAGGAGCCGGTTTCCCGCCCCAGGAGGCGGGCCACATACTTCCCGATCAGATCGGTTTCGAGGTTAACATAGTCCCCGACCTTTTTAAACCCCAGGCTGGTCAGACCGGCGGTATGGGGGATGATGTTGACCGTGAAGGAATCCTGGAAGACCTGGTTGACGGTCAGGCTGATGCCGTCCACGGCCACGGAGCCCTTTTCGATCAGGTAGCGGACCAGCTTCTTGTCCAGTCCGAAGGTGAAGACCAGGGAGCGGTCCCGGTTCTCCCGGCCCCGGATGACGCCCAGGCCGTCGATGTGGCCGGAAACGAGATGACCGCCCAGGCGGTCGGAGAGCCGGAGGGCCCGTTCCAGGTTGACCCGGTCGCCCATGCGGTGCCGGCCCAGGTTGCTCCGGGACATGGTCTCGGCGGACACATGGGCGGTAAAGGCCCGCCCTTCGGCCCGGGTCACGGTCAGGCATACGCCCGAGACGGCAATGCTTTCGCCGAGAACCAGGGCTTGGCCCCAGTCGAAATCGGCCTCGATCTTCAGTTCGACCTCTCCGGACAGAGGGGTTATGGCCGCCACCCGGCCCAGGCCTTGGATGATCCCGGTAAACATCATCCGATCATACTAAGTATTGTCCGCGGATGCAACGTCGAAGCGACCCGTTTTCAATCCGAAAGCGGCCGGGCCTCGAACAGCCAGTCGTCTCCCAGGCGGCGGACCTTGAGGATTTCGACCCGCAGGGCCTCGTCCATGACCGCCGCGCCCAGGCCGCCGACCAGCGTCGGGGCGGTTCGGCCGCCAATGATCTTGGGTGCAAAAAAGAACAGAATCCGGTCGGCGATCTTTTCTTCGACCAGGGCCGCGGCATTGATTTCAGCCCCGCCTTCGATCAGGAGGCTGGTCTTCCGCCGCCGGCCCATTTCATCGAGCAGCGAGGCCAGTTCGACCCGCCCCCGACACAGGGGCAGGGGCAGGACTTCGACTCCCCGTTTTTCCAAGGCCCGGACCCGCGCCCCGTCCGGACCGGGTCCGCAGGCGACCAGGGTCGGTCCGCCCGATTCGGGATCGAAGACCCGGGCCGTAACCGGCAGACTCAGCCGGGTGTCCAGGACGATCCGTAGCGGGTCGATGCCTCCGGCCCGTCCGGGCAGACGGGTGTTGAGGCTGGGATCGTCGGCCAGGACCGTGCCCCGGCCCACGAGGATGGCATCGACGCCGTGACGGAGGCGATGGACGAAGCGGCGGGCCTTGTCCCCGGTGACCCAGCGGGAATGCCCCTCGCGGGTAGCCAGCTTGCCGTCCAGGGTCGCGGCGCTCTTGACGATGACGTAGGGCCGGCCCGTGGTGATGAACTTGTTGAAAAAGACGTTGAGTTCCTCGCACTCCCGGCCCAGGACCCCGGTCACGACATCGAGACCCCGTTCGGCCAGAAATCCGGCCCCGCCGCCCCGGACATGGGGGTTGGGGTCCCGAGCGCCGATGACCACGCGCCGGACGCCCGAAGCCAGAATCGCGGCCGTGCACGGCGGCGTGCGGCCCTGATGGTTGCAGGGTTCGAGCGTGACGTACAGGACCGCCCCCCTGGCCCGATCCCCGGCCCGATCCAGGGCCACGGGTTCGGCGTGAGGCGTTCCGGCCCGGGCGTGGAAGCCCTTGGAGACGACCCGCCCGCCATCGGCCACGACCGCCCCGACCATGGGATTGGGCGAGGTGCGCCCCCAGCCCTTTCTGGCCTCGGCCAGGGCCAGGGCCATCATCTTTTCGTCGGGATTCCTCAATTTTTAGGCTTGGCCGTGCGCCCCAGCTCGTCCAGGGCCTGTTTGGCCGCCGGCTCCCCCTTGTTGATCAGGAGCTGCTTGAGTTCGGTCACGAAATCGTCCAGGTCCTTGAACTGCCGGTAGACGCTGGCAAAACGGACGTAGGCCACCTCGTCCATGGATCGGAGGGCGTCGATGACCCGCTCGCCCACCTCCTTGGAGGGAATCTCCTTCTGGTTGGCCTCCTGAAACTGCCGCTCCAGGGAGTCGATGAAGTTGTCGATGACCTCGACCGAAACCGGACGCTTCTGAGTGGCCTTGAGCATGCCTTCGCGAATCTTGTCCCGGTCGAACGGCTCCCGGCGGCCGTCCTTCTTGACCACCAGGGGCTGGATTTCCTCGACCCGCTCGTAGGTCGTGAAACGATGGCCGCATTCCAGGCACTCGCGCCGGCGGCGAATGCTCAGGCCGTCCTTGCCCAAGCGGGAGTCGATGACCTTGTTTTCCATGTCCGCGCAAAAAGGGCACTTCATAACGTTACCACCTTGATCGCTTTTATACCGGCCTCGGCCAGCATGCGCCCGGACAGTTCGTCCGGGTAACCTTCGCGAAAATAAATTCGTTCCACGCCGGCGTTGATGAGCATCTTGGTGCAGATGACGCATGGTTCGGTGGTGCAGTAGAGGATGGACCCGACGATGGGAATCCCGTATCGGGCCGCCTGGATGATGACGTTCTGCTCGGCATGGATGGCCCGGCATATTTCGTGCCGCTGGCCGGAGGGCACGCCTTCGTCCCGTCTCAGGCAGCCGATGTCCAGGCAGTGGGCCAGGCCCTGGGGCGCGCCGTTGTATCCCGTGGCCAGAATACGCTTTTCCCGGACCAGGACCGCTCCGACCTTCCGCCGCAGGCAGGTCGAACGCGTGGCGACCAGATCGGTGATCTGCATGAAATAGTCGTCCCAGGCCGGCCGCTCGACGGTCATGGGAGATCGAGGTCCTCGTAAAGGGGGAAGCGGTCGCATAAATCCTGAACCCGGGCCCGGACCGCCGCCAGCCGGCTCTCGTCGTCCGAATGGTGCAGGACCTCGGAGATCAACTCGACGATCAAATCCATCTCCGGCTCGGCCATGCCCCGGGTGGTCATGGCCGGGGAGCCCAGGCGCAGACCGCTGGTGACCTTGGGCGGCAGCGGGTCGAAGGGAATGGCGTTCTTGTTGGCCGTGATGCCGGCCAGGTCCAGGGCCTGTTCGGCCCGCAGTCCGGTCAGGCCCTTGCTGGTCAGGTCCACGAGCATCAGATGGGTGTCCGTGCCGCCGCTGACCAGACGGAAGCCCTCGGACATGAGCCCTTCGGCCAGCCGGGCCGCGTTGCGCACGATCCGGCGCTGGTAGTCGGCAAAGGCCGGATCGAGGGCTTCCCGCAAGGCCACGGCCTTGGCCGCGATCACGTGCATCAGCGGCCCGCCCTGGAGGCCGGGGAAAATGCTGCTGTTCAGTTTGGCCCCCAGGTCCTTTCTGGCCAGGATCAGCCCGCCCCGGGGGCCGCGCATGGTCTTGTGGGTCGTGGTCGTGACCACGTCGGCCACGGGCACGGGCGACGGATGGACGCCGGCCGCCACCAGCCCGGCGATATGGGCCATGTCCACCATGAAAATGGCCCCGACTTCGGCCGCCACCTCGGCAAAGGCCTTGAAATCGATGATCCGGGGATAGGCCGAAGCGCCGGCCAGAATCATCCGCGGACGATGTTCGAGGGCCTGGCTCCGGACCTGGTCCATGTCGATGGTTTCCGAATCCCGGGAGACCCCGTAGGAGACCGCGTTGAACAGGCGGCCGGAAAAACTGGCCTTGGCCCCGTGGGTCAGGTGCCCGCCATGATCCAGGGACATGCCCAAAATGGTGTCGCCCGGCTTCAGGAAGGCGAAATATACGGCCATGTTGGCCTGGGAACCGGCATGAGGCTGGACATTGGCGTACTCGGCCCCAAAGACCTGTTTGGCCCGTTCGATGGCCAGGCTTTCGACCAGGTCCACGTGTTCGCAGCCGCCGTAGTATCGGGCGCCCGGGTATCCTTCGGCGTATTTGTTGGTCATGACCGAGGCGGCGGCGGTCAGGACCGCCGGAGAGGCGAAGTTCTCGCTGGCGATCAGTTCGAGTTTGCCTCGCTGCCGGCCCAGTTCGGACTTGATGGCCTGATAGACGTCGGGATCGACGGCGGCCAAAAAACGGTTGTTCGTCATATCAATTGTTTACCTGATCAAATATATCCAGGCGTCGCTGGTGGCGTCCGCCTTCGAACTCGGTGCCGACCCAGGCCTCGAGAATGGACAGGGCCAGGCCGAGGCCGATAACCCGTTCGCCCAGACAGAGGACGTTGGCGTCGTTGTGGGCCCGGGACATGCGGGCCATGTACTCGTTGTGGCACAAGGCGGCCCGGACGCCCCGGACGCGGTTGGCGGCCATGGACATGCCCAGTCCGGTGCCGCAGATCAGAATTCCCCGCTCGTAGGTTCCGGAAGACACGGCCCGGGCCACCTGGAGGGCGTAGCGGGAATAGTCCGTGCTCTCCGTGGTTTCCGGCCCGGCATCCTCGACCGAATGTCCCATGTCTTCGAGGGCGGCCTTGAGGGCGGCCTTGAGGGCGAGGCCGGCGTGGTCGCTGCCGATGATAAATTTCATAATGCGTACCTGCAAGAAAAAAAAGGGGCGGAAACGAGGTGCCGCCCCTGTTTGGTTGAAAAAGGACCGCCTAGGAGCGAACGGTCTTGAAAATCAGCGTCCCGTTGGTCCCGCCGAAGCCGAAGGAGTTGCTCATGGCGCAGTCGACCCGGGCCGGGCGGGCCTGGTTGGGGACGTAATCCAGGTCGCATTCCGGGTCCGGCGTCTCGTAGTTGATCGTGGGCGGCAGAAGCCCGTGTTCCATGGCCAGAAGGGTGATGATGGCTTCCACCCCGCCCGCCGCGCCCAGCAGATGGCCGGTCATGGACTTGGTCGAACTGATCGGCAGGCGGTAGGCGTACTCGCCGAAGACCGTCTTGATGGCCTGGGTTTCGTACAGGTCGTTCAGATCGGTCGAGGTCCCGTGGGCGTTGATGTACCCGATATCCTCGGGCTTGAGCCCGGCGTCGTCCAGCGCGGCCCGCATGCAGCGCACCGCGCCCTCCCCGCCTTCCGGCGGCGCGGTCATGTGAAAGGCGTCGCCGGACATGCCGAAGCCGATCACTTCCCCCAAAATGGGCGCCCCCCGGGCCAGGGCGTGTTCCATGTCCTCGAGAAAGACGACCCCGGCCCCTTCGCCCATGACGAAACCGTCCCGGTCCTTGTCAAAGGGGCGGCTGGCCTTCTCCGGCTCGTCGTTCCGGGTGGAAATGGCCCGCATGGCGTTGAAGCCGCCCACGGCCAGTTCGGTGATCACGGCTTCGGACCCGCCGCAGATCATGCCCAGATATCCCTGATCCCGGATCAGGTGAAACCCCTGTCCGATGGCGTGGGTCGCGGCCGAGCAGGCCGTGGAGACGGACAGGTTGGGCCCCTTGACCCCGAACTCGATGGATATCTGACCCGGGGCCATGTTGCCGATGAGCATGGGGATGAAAAAGGGACTGATCCGATCCGGGCCTTTCTCCATGAGCACGGTGTGATACCGTTCGAGGGTGGACAGCCCGCCCAGCCCGGTCCCCATGATGCAGCCGATCCGGCCGCTGTTGTCGTCGGTGACCGGCAGCCCGCTCTGGTCCATGGCCAGGCGGGCCGCGGCCACGGCGTAGTGAATGAACTCGTCCAGGCGCTTGACCGACTTGGGAGACATGAAATCTTCGGCCTTGAACCCTTTGAGTTCACCGGCGAAGCGGGTTTTGAACCTCGAGGTGTCAAACTTGGTGATCGGACCGATGCCGGACCGGCCGGCCGTAACCGCTTCCCAGTTGGCCTCGACGCCGATCCCCAGCGGGCTGACGATGCCCATGCCGGTCACGGCGACTCGTTTTCCTGCCGAATTTGCCAAGGGCCCGGGTCTCCTTACATTCGGTTCTTGATAAAGTCGATGGCGTCCTGAACCGTCTTGATCAGTTCCGCTTCCTCGTCCTCGATCTTGACGTCGAACTCCTCTTCCATGGCCATGATCATCTCGACCAGGTCGAGGGAATCGGCCCCCAGGTCATCCACAAAAGTCGCGCTGGGCACCACATCCGCTTCGTCCACGCTCAACTGTTCCGATACGATACCGATGATTTTCTGTTCGACTGACATTGCTTCATTCCTCCTCGAATTACATAACGGTCCGCCAGGGACCGCTTTTTGTCACATATAGAGCCCGCCGCCCACGTGAATGACCTGTCCGGTCAGATAAGCGGCGGCGTCGGAAGCGAGAAAGGCGATCGATTCGGCCACGTCCTCGGGCCGGCCGGCCCGTCCCAGGGGGATGGCTTCCATAAAGGCCTGCTTGACCTTGTCCGGCAGCACGGCTGTCATTTCCGTGTCGATGAAGCCCGGAGCCACGGCATTGACCGTGACGTTCCGCGAGGCCAGTTCCTTGGCCAGGGTCTTGGTCAGGCCGATGACGCCGGCCTTGGAGGCCGAGTAGTTGGCCTGCCCCGGATTGCCGATGACTCCGGCCACCGAGGCCACGTTGACGATCCGGCCGGAACGCTGGCGGGTCATGATCCTGGCCGCGGTCTGGGCGCAGTTGAAGACCCCTTTCAAATTGATCCCGATGACCAGGTCCCAGTCCGCTTCCTTCATGCGCAGGATCAGACCGTCCCGGGTGATCCCGGCGTTGTTGATCAGCACGTCCAGACGGCCGAACTTCTCGGCGGCGGCCTTGATATGGGTCTCGACGGCCTCCCGGTCCGTTACGCTGTAGTAGTGGCTTCCCGCGGTCGCGCCGCGTTCGGCCAGACCGGCCAGGGTCTCATCGGCCGCCGATTCGTCCGGGTCGAAATGGTTGATGACCACCGCGGTTCCCGGTCCGGCCAGGCGATAGGCCGTGGCCCGTCCAATGCCCCGTGAACCGCCGGTGACATATACCACCCGATTCAATTGGGTCAACCTCGAACCTCCTTGACTGCTTTGGTTTAAGCTCATTTATATTTCACAAGTGCGATGACGAGTCAAGCGATTTCCCGGTCCGTTCCGGGATTCCGTTTAAGATACACAATTTAATCAAATAGTTGCACCAGGGCCTACCCCTGGAGCCTTCGGATCAGGGCCGGTACGATCTCGTACACGTCGCCCACCAGGCCGTAGTCGGCCACGTCGAAAATCGGGGCGCCGGGATCGTTGTTGATGGCCACGATGACGTCCGAAGACTGCATGCCCACCAGGTGCTGGACCGCGCCGGAAATGCCGCAGGCCAGGTAGAGTTTGGGCGAAACCGTGCGGCCGGTCTGGCCGACCTGATGGGGATAGGATATCCAGCCGGCATCCACCGCGCCCCGGGAGGCGCCCAGGGCGCCGCCCAAACGTTCGGCCAGTTGGCCGAGGAGTTCGAAGCCCTTGGCCGAGGCCAGGCCGCGCCCGCCCGAGACGATGACGTCCGCCTCGGCCAGGTTGACCTTTTCGGTCAGGTCCTCGACCGATTCGAGCAGCCGGGTCCGGCCGGCGATTCCCCGGGCCTCGAGGTCCACTTGGATCAACTCGCCCGAGCGGCCCTCGACGACCGGCCCCGGCTTCATGACCTTGGGCCGGACCGTGGCCATCTGGGGACGGTGGGCCGGACAGAGGATGGTGGCCATGATGTTGCCGCCAAAGGCCGGCCGGGTCTGGAGCAGCAGACGGTCTTCGTCCCGTATGTCCAGGCCGGTGCAGTCGGCGGTCAGGCCGGTATTCAGGGCCGAGGCCACCTTGGGAAAAAAGGAGCGGCCCAGGGACGTGGCCCCGCAGAGCATGATTTCCGGCCGGTACTCCCGGGCCAGGCCGGCCAGCAGTCCGCCGTACAGATCGTCGGTAAACCCTTCCAGGTCCGGGTGATCGGCCAGGATGACCTGGTCGGCGCCGGCGGCGAACAGGTCGGCGGCCCGGCCATCGAGTCCGTACCCGAAGAGGATCGCGGCCAGGGGGACCCCGAGGCGGTCGGCCAGACGGCGCCCCTCGCCCAGCAGTTCGAAAGCCACGCCGGCCAGACGGCCCCGGCGCTGTTCGGCAAAGACCCAGACCCCCCGGTGGCCCTCGGCCGCCGGGCCGGTCTTCCGCTCGATCCGGATGGCCCCGGTGGGGCAGACCTCTTCACAGGCCCCGCAGAGGTTGCATTTTTCATTGACCCGGGCCGCCTGGTCGACTATCTCGACGGCCCCGAAAGGGCAGGTGTCGACGCAGGCCTCGCAGGCGGTGCACAGTTCGGTGTCGATGGTCAGAGACATGATGTTTTCCCGGTCAGTTGGCGATGAGTTTGTCGCCGCGCAAGGCTTCGATCAGCCGATCGGCCTGTTCCTCGGGCGACCCCTCCAAACGGACCCGGTTGCCGCGCGGTTTGGGGGCGAAGACCTCGACCACCCGGGTCGGAGAGCCGGCCAGGCCCAGGGAGTCCGGGTCGGCCCCCAGTTCGGCCGCTCCGTACACGGGCACCTCGATCTTTTTGGCCTTCATCTTGCCCTTGAGGGACGGGACCCGGATTTCTCCGATCTCCTTGACCACGGTGATCAGGGCCGGCAGCGGGGTCTCGACCACGTCGTATCCATCGTCCATGAGGCGCTCGACGGTCATGCTCCGGGATTGCGGATCGACCTGGACCAGCCGCCGGACAAAGGCCACGAAAGGCAGGCCCAGGCGTTCGGCCAGCCCGGGGCCGACCTGGGCCGTGTCGCCGTCCACGGCCTGTTTGCCGCAGACGATCAGGTCGAAGGCCCCCAGCTTTTCCACGCCCTTGGCCAGGGTGTAGCCCGTGGCCCAGGTGTCGGCGCCGGCAAAGGCCCGGTCGGACAGCAGGGCGACCCGGTCCACGCCGTACTCGACCACCTGCCGCAGGGCGGCTTCGGCCTGGGGCGGGCCCATGGTCAGGGCCGTGACCGTGCCGCCGAACTCGTCCTTGAGCCGCAAGGCGGTCTCGATGGCGTACATGTCGAAGGGGTTGACCATGCTCTCGACCCCTTCCCGCTTCAAGGTGTTGGTCTCGGGGTCCAGTCGCACGTGCCGCGTGTCAGGGACCTGCTTGATGCATACGATGACGTCCATGATCGGTATCCGTTCCGGTGCGTTCCGGGTCAGGCCTTTTTCCGGCGGCCGAACTCCTTGTTGAGTTCCTGTCCGATGATGTTGCGCTGTATCTGTTTGGTGGCTTCGTAAATCTGGAGAATCTTGGCGTCGCGCATCATCTTTTCCACCGGGTATTCCCGCATGTAGCCCGACCCGCCCAGGACCTGGACGGCGTCGGTGGTCACCTTCATGGCCATATCCGTGGGAAAGAGCTTGGCCATGGCCGAGACCTTGGAAACGTCCTTGGCCCCGCTGTCCACGAACCGGGCCACGGCGTAGACCAGGGCCCGGCCGGCTTCGACCTGGACGGCCATGTCGGCCAGCATGTGCTGGACGGCCTGGAAGCCGATGATGGGATGGCCGAACTGGACCCGTTCCCGGGCGTAGTTCACGGCCGCTTCCAAAGCGCCCTGGGCCAGACCCACGGCCTGGGCGCCCACGCCGGGGCGCGATTTGTCAAAGGTGCGCATGGCCAGGATGAAACCCATCCCTTCCTTGCCGATAACCCGGTCGGCCGGGATGCGGCAGTTGGAAAAGATGAGTTCGCCCGTGGCGGAACAGCGGATGCCCATCTTTTTTTCCAGTTTGCCGAAAGTGAAGCCGGGATCGCCTTTCTCGACCACGAAAAAGCTGGCCCCCCGAGGCCCCCGGGTGGGGTCGGTCAGGGCGATGACCGAATAGACGTCGGCCTCGCCGGCGTTGGTGATCCACTGCTTGGTTCCGTTGAGCACGTAATCGTCGCCGACCCGTTCGGCCCGGGTCTGGATGCCGCTGGCGTCCGATCCGGCCGTGGACTCGGTCAGGCCGAAAGCGGCCAGGGACTCGCCGCTGGCGACCCGGGTCATGTACCGCTGTTTCATGTCTTCCGAACCGCCCAGCATAATGGGATAGGAGCCCAGGCCCGTGGCCGCGTAGGCCGTGGCCACGCCGGCGCAGACGCGGGCCACCTGCTCGACGGCCAGGGCGTGTTCGAAACCGCCCAGCCCCATGCCGCCATAAGCTTCCGGGACGTTGAGCCCGAACAGGTCGGCCGCGGCCAGGTGTTTGAGCACCTCGGCGGGAAAGGTTTCGGTTTCGTCGAGTTCGGCCCGGACGGGCAGGACTTTTTCCTCGGCGATCTGCCGGGCCAGGTCCTGAATCATCAACTGTTCTTCGGTCAGGAAATAATCCATTTGCTTTTCTCCCTAAGCCTGAGCGGATGACGGTTGCGGGTCCGGGCCGTTCGGTTTCCGGCGGTTGCGTCCTTTGCCGTTGGTGAAACCGGAGCGGACCAGGGACTCCTCGATCCGCTCGCAGACGCGGCCCCGGATCATCTCCCCGGCCGTGCGAATGGCGTTCTTGATGGCTTTGGGCGACGATCCGCCGTGACTGATGATGCCGACGCCCTTGATTCCCAGCAGGGGCGCGCCGCCGAATTCGGCGTAATCGACCCGCCGCTTGAACCGCCGGAAGGCGCCGTAGGCCAGGAGGGTCCCCACCCGGGACAGCCAGCCGGCCTGGAGTTCCCTTTTGAGCATCGTGCCGATGGACTCGGCCATGCCCTCGGACAGCTTGAGGACCACGTTGCCGACAAAGCCGTCGCAGACGACCACGTCGGCCACGCCCGGGAATATGTCCCGGCCCTCGACGTTGCCGATGAAATTCATGGTTCCCCGGCGAAACAGGTCGTGGGCATGGCGGACCAGTTCGTTGCCCTTGCCGTCCTCTTCACCGATGGAGAGCAGGCCGATCTTGGGGTTCTCGATGCCCATGACCACCTGGACATAGGCCTGGGCCAGCAGGCCGAACTGGTACAAAAAGGACGGCTTGCAGTCCACGTTGGCCCCGACGTCGATGACCACGGTCCAGCCGGTCAGGGTGGGAAAGACACCGGCGATGCCGGGGCGTTCCACTCCGGGAAGCCGCCCCAGAACGATCGTGCCCACGGCCAGGGTCGCTCCGGAGTTCCCGGCGCTGACCGCGCCCTGGGCCAGGCCGGCCTTGACCAGATCAAAGGCCACCCGGACCGAAGCGTCCCGCTTTTTTCGCAGGACCACGGCCGGTTCCTCGTCCATGCCGGCCACTTCGGAGCAATGGTGAACCTCGATCAGTCCCGGAGGCGGGTTCAGCAGTTTGAGTTCCGCCCGGACGGCGGACTCGTCCCCCACCAGGATAAGCGGCTGCCCGTATTCACGGGCGGCCGCCACCGCACCCTGGACAATGACCTTCGGGGCCTGATCACCTCCCATGGCGTCCACGGCGATTTTCAAGGCCCTCGGTCCCTCCACCTGGTCAATGAAAATTCGGCGGGTCGGAGGCCGCTTAACCTTCCGCGGGCTCGATCACCTGGCGGCCGCGATAGGTGCCGCAGGAGGGGCAGGCGTGGTGGGGCATTTTCGCTTCGTCGCACTGGGGACAGCGGACCACGGTCGGGACGGCGGCTTTGAAATGGGTCCGCCGTTTCCGGCTCTTCATCTTCGACATTCTCCTCTTGGGTACGGCCATGACATCTCCTAATATATTGATCGGTCTATCGGGGCAGTTTATCCCGCAACGCCTCCAGGCCGGCCAGCCCGGGGTGGCCGGTGGTCCGGCCGCAGTCGCAGGAACCCTGGTTTCGGTTCCGGCCACAATCAGGGCAAAGGCCCTGGCAGTCCTCCCGGCAGAGCGGTTTGATCGGCACGGCCAGTATGATCTGTTCCTGAACGACGGGCCACAGATCGATCTCCTCGCCGGAGTAAAGTTCCTGATTCAAGGCCTCGGCCTCCCGCTCGTCGCGCCGATCGAGTTCCGAGTCCGGGGCGAAGACCGTAAACACGGCCTCGTTTACCGGCTGCTCGAACTCGTCGAGGCAGCGGGCGCAACCGGACCGGATCGCCGTGCGGATCGACCCGCGGGTCACGATCCGGGCGCCCGTGGGCGCCAGTTGGAGCCGGATGGTCAGCGGAGCGGCCACGGAAAGGGGCTCGCCTTCCAGTTCGGAAAGCCTGGCCTCCACTTCCTCGGCCGCTATTTCCAGGGCCAGGGTCATACCCTGCTCGGGAATGTCCTCGACCCGGATTTTGAGCTGGTCCATATGCCGGCTCCCAGAGAATAACTGAATCACTTTATATATTAATCCTGACTTGTCAAGCGAAATCTCGGGCTTCGGGTAACCGGCCGGCTGCCGGCCTCCGGCCCGGGAGGGGCGCCGCCTCCATTTTTTTCGATTCAGAAGCTCCCCAAAATCGACCTCTCCGGTTTGGGCGCCGGGCATTGTTTTGATATCGGGCCGCTTTTTTAGCAGGGTCTAACCCGGATTTCTCACCAGCTTCCTGCCGCGGCCGGGAAATCCTTGCCGAAACGCTCGTTTCGCTACTGTTTTGTCGCTTCGCTCCTCGCAGTGACGGTGCTCAGAGATACCGTCCTTGCGAGGAACCGACCTTCGGGAAGCCCAAGGATTATTGGGTTTATAAACGGGTCCTAAAGCGTGAGGCCTTAGGTTGACGCCTATGTGCCTTCACAGGAATGACGGGTAGGTGTAAACTTATTCATGGGATCACTGCTGTCCAAAATACGTAAAGAATCCAGTATCCGTATTAATGATAACAATCAGTTAGGCTTTAA
>Ga0180009_10004695_pt1 | contig 14936 bp, 17 predicted proteins | sample OS_PC_MetaG_FD_123537 | JGI IMG/M metagenome (GOLD analysis project Ga0180009, IMG submission 123537) | Groundwater microbial communities from the Aspo Hard Rock Laboratory (HRL) deep subsurface site, Sweden - OS_PC_MetaG | ecosystem: Environmental > Aquatic > Deep subsurface > Groundwater...
AAAATACAAGGAATCCACCGTGCAGTTGCCGCTGCTGCTGCTGATTACCATAGTCATCATCTACATGGTGTTGGCCGTGCTGTACGAGCACCTCGGTCATCCGCTCACCATCCTGACCGCGCTTCCGCTGGCAGGCTTTGGCGCGCTGCTGGTGCTGTTGCTGATGGACGAGGAACTCAACATCTTCAGCTTCGTCGGCATCATTCTGCTGGTGGGACTGGTGAAGAAAAACGGCATCATGATGGTCGACTTCGCGCTGACCCGTCAGCGTGCCGGCCTGAGCGCCGAAGACGCCATTGTTGAGGCGTGTCTGGTGCGCTTGCGGCCCATCATGATGACGACCTTTGCCGCAATTTTTGCCACGCTGCCGATTGCCATTGGCTTCGGCGCCGGGAGCGAAGCCCGGCGGCCACTCGGCATTGCGGTTGTGGGCGGCCTGCTGTTCTCGCAGTTTTTGACGCTTTACATCACGCCAACTTTCTACGTCAGCATGGCGCGACTGGAGGCAAGATTGATACGCTGGCGGGCACGCTTTGCCTGATTACATCAGCCAGGCCAGTGCGGCATAGCGCGCCAGCTTGCCTATCGTTACCAGCAGCAAAAATACAGGGACGCCAACGCGCAGCACGCCGGCGACCAGGCACAGCGGGTCGCCCACCACGGGGAGCCAGGCCAGCAGCAGGCTGGGGTAACCAAAGCGATTAAACCAGCGTTCGGCGCGCGCGATGTGGCGGTCGGTTTTTTCACTGCGAGTCTTTACGGCCTTGCGTCCAAACCGCCCCATGCCATAGGTGATGAGACTGCCGAGCACATTGCCGGCGGTGGCGGTTAGCACGCTGGCAAGCGGGTCGGCGCCTTGGTGCAGCCGATACAGCAGCAGCGCTTCGGAGCCACCTGGAAACAGGGTGGACGACAGCAGGGCCGAGCCGAATAGCGTCCAGTCGATCAAGTGATTATTTGCAGTTGCCGAGGCGCTTGGCGCTCAGTTTCTGGCTGAATTCGCTCATGCCTTCCATTGCCGGGACAAAGCGCCCGCTCATCAGGATGTCGTAGCCGGTGGCGTGGTGGGTTCCGTTTGAGCGCCCCACCATGCTGCCGCTACCGGGCATGACGCAAGCAAAATCATGGCTGACCGTATTGCCGCTTTGTTTGAGGTTGCTGATCTTGCAGTCCTTGCTGTTTTCGCTGCTGGAATAGGCCTTGCCATCGGCGATGTCCTGCGGCGTGATGCAGTGTCGGAACGACGAAACCGGCATTTGCATCGGCATCCCCTTCAGCTCCATTTGTACGGTAATTTCGTACAGGCCGGGCTGCAGGGTGGGTGCCGCTGCGGCGGCGGGCAGGGGGGGCAGAAACAACAGGGCGGCAGTCAGCAAATAACGCATGGCAGGACTCCTGCAGGTGATTAACCGGCAAAGTGTTGCACAGTAAAGGCATGGAAAAAAGCGATTGATCTTATCAATCGGAATTATCAAAACTATCCGTTGGATTGATTCATTGATGATCTCTACGATGGCACCTGTCTTGATTGACACAGGAAATCAACTTAACAGGAGCCCATTATGCAGAACACGAAATCGCCCACCATCCAGAACCTCGAAGCCGCCTTTGCCGGCGAGTCGATGGCCCACATCAAGTATATGTGGTTTGCACGTCAGTGCCGCAAGGCCGGTGACGAAGCGACAGCCAAGGTGTTCGAGGACACCGCGGCACAGGAGATATTGCATGCCTTCGGTCATGCCGAGCTTTTGTTCGCCGAAGAGACCATGACGCCGTCCAAGTGTCTGCAATACGCCATCGAGGGCGAAACCTACGAATACACCGAGATGTATCCCAAGTTCCGCCACGAGGCGATGCAGGAAGGCCATGACGCGGCGGTTGCCGAGATCGATGAGCAGATTGTTGAATCGAAAGAACATGCCGAGATGTTCAAGGGCGTGCTCGAAAAGGCCGCCAAGCGCTTCGCCGCGCTGGCCCGCGTGGAGGAGAAGCACGCCAGGCATTATCAGGCGCAACAAGACGCAATTGCAGCCTGATCAAGTTATTAAACCACATTGAAACGAGCGAAAGGAAGCATCATGAAAGCATGGCAATGTATTGTTTGCGGGTATGTATACGACGAATCCAAGGGCGATCCCGAGCACGGCATTGCACCCGGCACGCGCTGGGAAGATGTGCCGGAAAACTGGGAGTGCCCGGACTGCGGCGTATCGAAAATGGATTTCGAGATGGTTGAAGTCGCGGCCTGAACTTTCCCAATTCACCGCCGGTGCGTCAAGCGCGTGCCGGCTATTTCAAGGAGTGTTTCATGCATCCCATCGTTATTGTGGGTTCCGGGCTAGCCGGCTACACGCTGCTCAAGGAGATTCGCAAGCGTGACAGCACCACGCCGGTCACGCTGGTGACTGCGGACGACGGCGCGTTCTATTCCAAACCCAATCTGTCGAATGCGCTGGCGGCGAATAAAACGTCGGAGGATTTGGCGAGCGCCAGCGCTGAAAAAATGGCGACTGACCTGAACGTGACGATCCTGGCGCATACGCGGGTGAATTCGATAAATACGGCCAAGCAGCATGTATGCATTGATGACGGCGATCTGGATTACAGCACCCTGGTGCTTGCGCTGGGGGCCGACCCGATTCCGCATGGACTGAGCGGAGAAGGCGCGGCAGCGGTGCTGGCGGTGAACGATCTGACCGAATACGCGATTTTTCGTGGCGCCATCGGCGGCAAAAAACACATCACGGTACTCGGGGGTGGGCTGATCGGTTGCGAGTTCGCCAATGACCTGGTGCATGCGGGTTTTGCTGTTGACGTGGTGCACCTCGGCGCCTGGCCGCTGGAACGTCTGCTGCCGGTTGAAGCGGGGCAGCGTCTGGCCGACGGACTGGCCGCACTGGGCGTGACCTGGCATTTCGGACACACTGCCAAGCGGGTTGATTCCGTTGTCAGTGGATATCGGGTCGAGCTGGATAACGGCGAGAAGATCGCGGCCGATGTCGTGCTGTCCGCGATTGGTTTGCTGCCGCGCATTCAGCTGGCGCAGGCGGCGGGCATTCCAGTTGGGCGTGGCATCAAGACCAATCATCTGCTCGAAACCGGGGCGTCGAACGTCTATGCAATGGGAGACTGTGCAGAAGTCGATGGGCTCAACCTGCCTTATGTGATGCCGCTGATGGTGCAGGCCCGCGCGCTGGCCGCCACCCTCGCGGGGACGCCCACTCCGGTGGTCTATCCGCCGATGCCGGTCATGGTCAAAACGCCGGCGCACCCGGTAGCGGTGTTGCCGCCCAAAATCGGCGCAACAGGCGGCTGGAAAGTGGAGTGCAACGACACCGGCATCTGCGCGCTGCATGTGGACGATAACGGCGTGCTGCAGGGTTTTGCGCTCACCGGCAGCGAAACCCGCCGGCGTGCGGCGCTGGTGAAAGACCTCACCGCCTGAGAATTTCCTCGCGGCTTAGCCGGGGCTGTCCGCAATCGACGGCTGCAGCGCGTCGATCAGCGGGCAGCTGACCTTGCCCCGGCTGGCTTGGCAGCGGCCGACCAGTTGCGTCAATGCTGCTTCGATGCGCTGCAGGTCGGCCAGCTTTTCCCGCACCATTTCAAGCTTGTGCTCGGCAATCGCCCGGGCTTCCGAGCAATGCATGCCGTCATCCAGGTTTAACAGCTGCGCGATCTCGTCGAGCGTGAAGCCGATGCGTTGGGCCGCCTTGATGAACAGCACGCGTGCCACATCGGCCTGCGCGTAGTGTCGTATGCCGCCCGGTGGCTTGACTGGCTCGGCCAGCAGGCCGCGGCGCTGATAAAAACGGATCGTTTCGACATTGACGCCCGCTTCGCGTGCCAGTTTGGAAATCGTCAACATTTTCGCTTGACTCTGTAGTGGGGTACGGACCTTATGCTACGTCCATCGAGATCATCCGGATAGATCCATGAACATGAAACCCACCCTCTGGGCCAGTGCCGCCGCCGCTATCGGCGCCTCTTTGTGTTGCGTCGCGCCGCTGGTGCTGATTTCACTCGGGCTGGGCGGTGCGTGGATGTCCACGCTCACCGGACTTGAGCCCTATCGCCCCATATTTGTCGTGCTCACGCTGGGCTTGCTCGGGCTGGCGTGGGTCAAGCTGTACCGCCAGGCCGCCGTTTGCGAGCCGGGCCGGGCGTGTGCCGATGGCGCGGTGCAGCGGCGTCAGCGTTCAATTTTCTGGGTCGTGGCCGCGCTGCTGCTGCTTCTGCTCACTTTTCCCTGGTATGCGTCACTGTTCTATTAAGGAGTCTGTATGAATCAAGCTATCGTGTTGGCGGCGTTGTTGGTCGCATTTTCCAGCCCGCTACTGGCAGCGCAAAAGACCGTGACCCTGGGCGTTCCCGGCATGACCTGCGGTGCCTGCCCAATCACGGTAAAGAAGGCGATATCAAAAGTGAATGGCGTGACGCAGACCGAAGTCGACTTCGACAAGAAGCAGGCCATGGTGACCTATGACGACACCAAGGCCAGCGCGGACCAGATCATGCGCGCCACGGCCAACGCCGGCTATCCGTCGACGATCAAGGACAGTGCGCAATGAGCGAATTCATCCCCGATTCCACCATTACCTGCCCGGAGTGCGGCCACGTCAAAACCGAGACCATGCCCACCGACGCCTGCCAGTGGTTTTATGCGTGTGAGGGGTGTCATGCCGTGCTGAAGCCAAAGCCGGGCGATTGTTGTGTGTACTGCTCATATGGCTCGGTGCCGTGCCCGCCGATTCAGGCCAGCGGTAAGTCGGGCGGCTGCTGCGCAGCGTAAGTGTGTTGAGCTAACGCTTAACCGCTTGGGCAAGGCTCCACCGGCAACCCGTGCATAATCATCCAGCGAAGGCAGCAACAGCGTGGCGGCGATGCCAGCGGATAGACGTTGCACAAACATGAGCGCGCCAGGCATGAAACGGGTTACCCGACCGTTAATGGGCTAGAGCATAAGCCCCGTCATGTATCTGTATAGTCAGCGCCCGCAACTTGCGCGAGAATGCCACATGGATATCTTTCGCGTTTTTCACCTGCAATGCGCACGGCGCCTGCCCGCGCTACCCGAGTCTCATCCGTGTTCGCGGCTGCATGGCCATTCGTTCAAGGTCGAGCTCACCGTTAGCGGCGACATCGATCCCACGCTCGGCTGGGTACTCGACTTCGCCGACGTCGAAGCCGCCTGGCAACCCATCCACGCTGCGCTCGATCACCGTAACCTCAACGACATTGCCGGGCTGCACAATCCCACCAGTGAAAATCTGGCCGTGTGGCTGTGGCAACAACTCAAACCTGGTTTGCCTGGTTTGTCTCAAATCAAGGTGATGGAAACGCACGATTCGGGTTGCGTCTATCGGGGGTAGGCCGCCCCGAGGGGTAAGTGAGTTTTAGTTTGATGTTTGGTAAGGGCGGGTGTCGGCCAGAACGGCCGGTCGGTGTTGTTCCTGTGGAGGTCTGCTGTTCGGCCAAAGCAGCCGCTGGAGCTCCGAGTCAACTTCGTCCGTTGTTGCGCGTGGGGGTCTCTACATAGAGGCCAAGTACCAACTCACGGCAGCACCCTTCCTTCGCGCCGCTGTTTTGCGGCCACATGGCTCATGCGGCACGTTGTAAAAAGTTCAAGAAAGCTTCATTCCCGCTTAACGACCCACCCTCACAATTTGTCATGTCCCGTACTTGCATGGCACGTACCTTCCACCCGTTGTGAAGTCAACCTGTTCGGAGTTGCGTCCCACAGCTGCGGGACGAGCCTATGGACGAACCCGGCCGGTCTACGGACTTCCTTCGCAGCCCCGGCTGTGTTTCCGAAAAACGTTCTTAACCTTTATTTAATTCGAGTCTAATTAAGGAGTCTCTATGTCATCTCACCATAACAAATCGCGCCGTCAGTTCATTCAGACTACCGGTTTGCTGGTTGGCGCCGCCGCCTTCCCCGCAGTTGTTGGGCGCCCGGCACAGGCAGCGCCGGCCATCGTTACCCTGGATAGCGCCCGCCCACAGCTTGCACAGGGCATTCAGTTCGGTGACGTGCGCAGCCATCGCGCGATGATTTGGAGCCGCTCCGACAGACCTTCACGGATGTGGGCGGAATACGACTTCGACCCTGACTTCGCCCACCCGACACGGGTACGTGGCTCCTACGCGCTGGATACCACCGACTACACCGCACGCCTGGATATCACTGGCCTGCCTGCCGGGCGGGATGTGTTTGTACGCGTGCAGTTTCAGGATTTGTCCAACGAGCGCGTGATGAGCGAAGCGGTAATCGGGCATTTCCGCACCGCGCCGGAAGAGGCGCGCGATATCCGTTTCCTGTGGTCTGGCGATACGGCCGGTCAGGGGTGGGGAATCAATCCGGAATTCGGCGGCATGAAAATTTACGAGACCATGCGCCAGACGCAGCCGGATTTTTTCATTCACAGCGGCGACAACATCTATGCCGATGGTCCGATCAAAGAATACCAGAACGCGGAGAACGGCTTGGTCTGGCACAACATCGTCACACCGGAAGTCTCTAAAGTGGCGGAGACGCTGGACGAGTTCCGCGGCCGCTACAAATACAACCTGCTGGACGAGAACGTGCGCCGATTCAACGCGGAAGTGCCGCAGATCTGGCAATGGGACGACCATGAAATTGTCAACAACTGGTCGGATTCCAAGGATCTGATGGCCGATGCGCGCTACACCGAAAAGAACGTTCCGCTGCTGACCGCGCGCGGTACACGCGCCTTCCTCGAATACGCGCCGATGCGTTACGCAGACGCAGAAGAAAGCGAACGGGTCTATCGCCACATTCCCTACGGCAGCCTTCTGGATGTGTTCGTGCTAGACATGCGCAGCTACCGCGGCCCCAACACCCACAACCGCCAGACCGAGCCGGGCGCCGACACAGCCTTCCTGGGCGCAGATCAGATCGAATGGCTGAAGCGCAAGCTTCGCGAGTCCAAGGCGGTGTGGAAAGTCATCGCCGCCGACATGCCGCTTGGCCTGAACGTGGGCGACGGCACCGACGCCCAGGGGCGTCCGCGCTGGGAGAACTCTTCCAACGGCGACGGCCCGGTGCTCGGCCGCGAATTCGAGATCGCCGATATCCTGCGCTTCATCAAGCGCCAGCGCGTGGATAATGTGGTGTGGTTCACCGCCGATGTGCACTATTGCGCCGCGCACTACTACGACCCGAACAAGGCACAGTTCCAGGACTTCGAGCCCTTCTGGGAATTCGTCACCGGGCCGCTCAATGCCGGTAGTTTCGGCCCGGGCAAACTGGACAACACCTTCGGCCCCCAAGTGGCGTTCCAGAAATTCCCACCAACGCAGAACCAATCGCCGTTCGCCGGATTGCAGTTCTTCGGGCAGGTCGACATCGACGGACGCACCGCCTCGATGACGGTCAGTCTGAAAGACATCGACGGCGCCACGGTGTACAGCAAAGAGCTTCAACCTTTCGCACCGGGCCACCGGCACTTTGGGGGACGTTGAGAAACACCCCGCCCTTATTCTCGTTTACAGCGGCGAATGGCGGGACGGGGGGCACCAACCAGCGAGATGCATTGCACCGGATGTGTTTCCCCTGTTAGCGAGGCATAAACGCGTGTGGCCTACATAATAAATCCCTGCTGCGGGAGGGATTTATTGTCGTTTCCTTTAACGCGACTTCCCCCCACCTCCGGTGCTTGATGCTCACCATGGTGACACGCATGAGCGGGCGAATACTTTTCCTTATAGTCAGCGAAACGGTAGGTATCGAATTTTTCGCGAATAGCGGGATCTTTGATTTTTATCTCTTTGTACTGATCGAGCACCCAGTCGAGCGCGCTGAGGTTGCCAGTGGCCGATAACGCCAGTTCGAGCCTAGGTCTGCAAAGATTCTATGGTTCACGTCAAGGCCTTTGTGAGACGCGTCGGATCGAATTCGGTCTTGTAGGTATACATCGACCAAGCGGCCGTTCGGGGGAAATCAAAGGCCAAGCACGAGCGGCGGCTTCGGCCGAGTTTGAGACGTTCTAGCCAAGCACACTGATCGACCACATTGGCGGATAATGTCCGGCTTCGCCCATCCCACAGAAACACCCCCTGCATGCAAACAGAAGTCAAAGAAGCCCCCCAGTACGCCATCGTCGCCTCGGTTCAGTTGCCGGGGGTGACCGATATGGAGTTCGAGGCGTCGCTGACCGAGCTGCGCGAGCTGGCGAAGACGCTGGGGTTTACGGTTGTCCGCACGTTTACGCAGAAACGCTCCGGCTTTGATTCGACGGCGTATCTGGGGGTGGGCAAGCGGCAGGAGATTCGCCATTTTGTGGGCGCTGAATCAGACGATGATATTGAGCCGGATGTTGAAGCCGGGTCGCTGAATCCGCTGTATCGCCTTTCTACCGTGGTCGATGACCTGGAAGACGCGCCCGCGCAGGTGTCGGACGTGCCGATCGACGTGATCTTTGTCGACCACGAGATTTCGCCGTCGCAGGCGCGCCACCTCGAAAATGAGGTGGGCTGCCAGGTGATGGATCGCACCATGGTGATACTCGAGATTTTTCACCGCAATGCGCGTTCGCCGGCTGCGCGCGCGCAGGTGGAAATTGCGCGGCTGGGCTATCTGGCACCGCGCCTGCGCGAGGCAGCAAAACTCGCGGGGCCGCAGGGGCGGCAGCGCAGCGGGGTGGGCGGGCGCGGCGCGGGCGAGTCGAACACCGAACTCGACAAGCGCAAGATTCGTGACCGCATTTCCGAGCTGCAGAAGGAGATTGTGGCGATGGACGCGGATCGCAAGACGCAGCGCGCACGGCGGCAGGGGCACCAAAGCCTCGCCAGCGTGGCGCTGGTGGGCTATACCAACGCCGGCAAGTCCACCTTGATGCGCGCGCTCACGGGCAGCGAGGTGCTGGTCGCCAACAAGCTGTTTGCCACGCTCGACACCACCGTGCGCACGCTGTTTCCCGAGACCGTTCCACGGGTGCTGGTCAGCGATACGGTCGGCTTCATCAAGAACCTGCCGCACGGGCTGGTGGCGTCGTTCAAGTCGACGCTGGAAGAGGCGCTGGATGCGTCGCTGCTGCTGCATGTCATCGACGCCAGCGACCCCGGTTTCGAGCGGCAGATCGAAGCCACCGAGACGGTGCTAAAAGAGATCGAAGCGCTTGAGGTGCCGCGCATCCGCATCTTCAACAAGATCGACCACGTCGGCGACGCCGCGGCGCAAGCCGAGCGCGAAGCTGCGCTACGCCTTGAATACCCCGGCTGCATCGTGATGAGCGCGCGCAACCCGGACGATGTCGCCAAGTTGCACCAGGCGATCCTAGGATTTTTCCAGAAGGATCTGGTTGAGGCCGAGTTGTTTTTGCCGTGGTCGGCGCAGCAACTGCGGGGCGAAATATTCTCGCGCTGCCAGGTGCTGGAAGAGCGCGCCGAGGAAGACGGGGCGTTTTTCAGCGTCCGCGTCGACCAGGCTGACCTCGACAACCTGCGTGAGCAGTTGGCGCGGGTGAGCTAGCCGACTTCAGCCGTCGTTGGCCGTTTCGAGCGTGCGGCTTTCGGCGGGACTGGCATTTTCAAGTGCGATGCTCGACAAGGAAGCGACGAGGTCGGCGAAGCGTTCGCCCTGCACCGTGACATGCGCGCGCAGCCCTTCGGCCGCGGCTTCGCTATTGCCGGCCATGATGGCGTCGACGATCGCCTGGTGTTCCTGGAACGAGGTCGACATGCGGTTGCGTACGCGTAATTGCAGCCGTCGGTAGGGCCGCAAGCGACGGTGCAGCGCCGAGGCCTGGTCCGCCAGAAACGCGTTCTGGCTCGCCGCGTAGATCAGATGATGAAAGACTTCGTTGAGCCGGTAATACTGGTCGGGATCGCCGGCCTCGCGCGCCTCGAGACAGGCCTGATGCGCGGCGGTCAACTCCACCATGCCTGCCGGGCTGATGCGGCGTGCGGCGAGTCTGCCGCACATCGCTTCGAGTTCGGCCATGACCTCGAACATTTCGCACAGCTGGGCTGGTCCGGTCTCAGGAACGATGGCGCCGCGACGCGGACGCATCTCGATCAGCCCTGCGGCCGCCAGCTGGATCAATGCCTCGCGTACCGGTGTGCGCGACACGCCAAACTCGGCTGCCAGAACCTGTTCGTCAAGCCGCATGCCCGGCCGGTACTGGCCGATGACGATGCGTTCCTCGATGGCTTCACCCAGCTGCCCGGACAGCGGGGGGGTGGATTCGGTCGCGTTGGGAGTCGCCCGCTTGGTCGTCATTAATGCCATGCTTTATTTTTACCCTAGCCGCTTGCGATAAATACAATAAATGATATCTTGTATACACGACAGTATAGTCGTGGATTCAATCCCGCGTCGGCCCGTCACGTGCCAGACCGCAAAAAAATGAGGAGACATACATGAAGGCACTATCAAGGCGCTTCGCCATTGGGACGATTGTTGGCGTATTTTCGCTCATGTTGGGCAATGTGGCGCAGGCCGCCGATGCACCGCGCGTCATCAAGCTGTCGCACCAGTTCCCGGCCTCCACCGGCGTCGACGGCGACTTCCGCGACCAGCTGGCCAAAAAATTCGCTGCTGAAGTTGAAAAACGCAGCAACGGCTCGCTCAAGGTCGATGTCTATCCCGGCAGTTCGCTGATGAAAACCAAGAGCCAGTTCGGCGCGTTGCGCAAGGGCATCCTGGACATGTCGGTATTGCCGCTGGCCTACGGTGGCGGCGAAGTGCCCGAAGTCACGCTGACGCTGATGCCTGCGCTGGTCACGAGCTATGAACAGGGTTTGCGCTGGAAGACTGCACCGATCGGCGCAGAGCTCAACCGGATTCTCGAATCCAAGGGCATCAAGATCATCACCTGGGTATGGCAGGCCGGCGGCATCGCCAGCCGGGGCAATCCCATCGTCAACCCTGAGGATGCCAAGGGCCTGAAAATCCGTGGCGGCGACAAGACCATGGACCAGATGATCCAGGGTGCCGAAGGCGGTGCCGTCAACCTGCCGTCGAGCGAAATCTACAGCGCCATGTCGACCGGCGTGCTCGATGCGGCCATGACGTCCAGCACTTCGCTGATCAGCTACCGGTTGTACGAAGTGTCGAAGTCGGTGACCACGGCGCGCGACAAATCCTTCTGGTTCATGTTTGAGCCGCTGCTGATCTCGATGTCCACCTGGGAGACACTGACCCCGGCGCAGCAGAAAATCATGATCGACGTCGGAACATCGCTCGAGCCGTTCGCCGTGGCCGGTGCCAAGGCCGACGACAAGCGCCTGGCCGAAGTCTATGCAAAAGCGGGCGTCAAGGTCATGGACATGAACCAGGCTGCCTTCGACAAATGGGTCAAAGTTGCCAAGGCGTCTGCTTACAAGAGCTTTGCTGAGGATGTGCCCAACGGCAAGAAGCTGCTGGACATGGCGTCTGCAGTGAAGTGAGTATTCCAGCCGAAACTGCGGTTACCACGCCGGCGACCGCAGTCCGGGCAGTCTGGCGAGGTTTCGCCTGGCTGGTTCGGCAGTTCAATACCATTACTGGCTACCTGTCGGCGGTGATCATCGTGATTACCGCAGGTGTCGTCTGCTATGGCGTGATCATGCGCTATTACTTCGCGTCGCCGCTCGACTGGGGGCTGGAGCTTTCCATCTTCCTGCTCATCATCTCCACTTTCATGAGTGCGGGTTACACGCAGCTGCAACGCGGCCACGTCACCATTGAAATCATGGATCACATGCTCTCGGCGCGCGCCAACCGCGTGCGCTATCTGATCGGCGATCTGCTCTCGCTGCTGTTCTGCGCCTTCGTCGCGTGGAATGCCTGGATATATTTTCACGAAGCGTATTCGGATGGCTGGGTAACCGAAAGCATCTGGGCACCCAAGATGTGGATTCCCTATCTGTTTATGGCAATCGGCATGAGCGCGCTGTCGTTGCAACTGCTGGTGCAGTCTGTTGAAGCCCTGCCGGCGCTGCGCGGCATGTTTGCGAAAAAGGTCAATCAATAAATGGATACCTCGACCATCGGCCTGCTGTATGCGGGCGTGACCTTGCTGCTGCTCTTTTCCGGCATGCCCATCGCGTTTGCGCTCGGGCTGTCGGCACTGGTTTTCATGGCAGGCTTCATGCCGCCCCAGATGATGCAGTCGGTTGCCGAGACCTTGTTCTCGGAACTCAATAATTTTACCCTGCTGACGATTCCCCTGTTCGTGCTGATGGGCGCGGCGATTGGAAAATCGCGCGCCGGGGCCGATGTCTACACCTCGCTTAACGCGTGGCTGTACCGTATTCCCGGCGGTCTGGGGCTGGCCAACGTGTTTGCCTGTGCGGTGTTTGCAGCGATGTGCGGGTCGAGTCCGGCGACGTGTTCGGCGATTGGTTCCTCGGGTATTCCGCAGTTGGTGCGGCGCGGCTATTCGGAAGGTCTGGCCACAGGCCTGATCGCGGCCGGCGGCACGCTGGGCATCCTCATCCCGCCGTCCTTGACGCTGATCCTCTATGGTCTGGCCGCTGAGCAATCGATCGGCAAGCTGTTCATGGCCGGCGTCGGTCCCGGCCTGATGCTGGTGCTGCTGTTCGCGATCTGGGTGGTGTTCAAATACAGCCTCGAACGCCGTCAGGCACTGAGCGCCGGGGACGACCACGCCATCCTGGAAGCCGAACATTTCTCCTGGCGCGACCGCATGGAATCGCTGCCGCGTTTCCTGCCTTTCCTGGCGCTCATCGCAGCCATCATGGTGGCCATGTACGGCGGCTGGGCGACGCCGTCGGAAGTGGCCGGTATCGGTGCGGCGGGTGCATTGCTGATGGTGGTCACACTTTACAAATGCTGGCACCGCAAGGACATGGACGCCATCCTCACCGGCACCATCCGCGAGAGCACGATGATCATGATGATCATCGCCACCTCGTTTCTCTTCACCTTCGTGATGAGCTACCTGGGCATCACCCAGGAAGCTGCGCAATGGCTGGTGGAACTGGGGCTGGGCAAGTGGGCGTTCTTCCTTGGTGTCACCGTTTTCATCCTGATGCTCGGGTTTTTCCTGCCGCCGGTCGCCATTATCCTGATGGTTACCCCGATCATTCTGCCCAGCCTCAATGCCCTGGGCATCGACCTGATCTGGTTCGGCATCGTCATGACGATCCTCATGGAGATGGGCCTGATCCATCCGCCGGTAGGCCTCAATCTGTTTGTCATCAACGGCATCGCGCCGGACATTCCGCTGAGCCGGATCGTCTGGGGCACGCTGCCTTTCATCGGCCTGATGGCGATCGGTATCGTGCTGCTCAGCCTGTTCCCCGACATTGCGCTGTGGCTGCCGAATAATTTTTAGGGTGCTGATATGACCTATGCCATCGACACCATTCTCTATGCAACCGACCGCGGACCGCGCAGCCTGGAAGTGCTGAACCATGCGGTGGGCATGGCCCGCCGTTTTGGTGCGCGCCTGCATCTGGTCACCGTCATCGATACGCCGATGCCGGCCGACCGCAACCTGTTTCATACCTATCTGTCCGACGACCAGATCGCGCAAATGCAGGTCGACGCGCGGACGCGGGTCGGCGAATACCTGCAGCGCGGCCTGGCCGCCCATGACGCCGCGCATCCTGACCAGCCCCACGGCGAGGTGCTGGCCTCGGTGCAGATCCTCGAAGGCAATGCCGTCGAGTTGCTGCTGGAACAGGCCACAGAACTCAAGGCCGACCTCATCGTGCTGGGTTCGCATGGACACAATCCGCTGGGCGAGATGCTGATCGGCTCGGTGGCGCACAAGGTGATGACGCGCTCACGCGTTCCGGTATTGCTGGTGCCGATCAACCAGTGAACGCGACCGCCAAAGGGAAGAGCAAGCCGCATGCAAGGCGCTGAACATCCTTCCTCCGGCTGGGATCGACAGGCCCGCAATCGGGCAGTGCGTTTGGCTCGCGCGGCCCCGCTGGCCCAGGGAAAACAGGTCGATGCCGGACAGGCGGTGGCTTTGCTCGAAGCGCTGATCGAACCCGGCGACCGCCTGTGTATCGAGGGCAACAATCAGAAACAGGCCGATTTCCTGGCCCGTGCGCTGGTACAGACCGACCCGGCGCGGGTACGCGAGCTGCATCTGGTGCAGTCGGTGCTGGCACTGCCGGAGCATATCGACATCATCGAACGCGGCCAGGTGACGCGCCTGGATTTCTCCTTCTCCGGGCAGCAGGCCGGTCGTCTGGCCCGGCTGGTGGAAGCAGGCCGCATCCGCATCGGCGCGATCCACACTTATCTGGAACTGTACGCCCGCTACTTCGTCGACCTGACCCCGCAGGTGGCGCTGGTCGCCGCCCAGGCCGCCGACCGCCAGGGCAATCTCTACACCGGCCCCAATACCGAGGACACGCCGGTCATCGTCGAGGCCACCGCTTTCAAGGGCGGCATTGTCGTTGCCCAGGTCAACGAGATCGTCGATCGCCTGCCGCGCGTGGATATTCCCGCCGACTGGGTGGACTTCACCCTGGTCGCGCCGACGCCGCATTACGTTGAGCCGCTGTTTACCCGCGATCCGGCGCTGATCACCGAAACCCAGGTGCTGACGGCGATGATTGCGATCAAGGGGCTGTACGCCGAATACGGCATCACCCGTCTCAACCATGGCATCGGTTTCGACACCGCTGCCATCGAACTGCTGCTGCCCACCTATGCCGCCGAGCTGGGTCTCAAGGGCAAGATCTGCACGCACTGGGCGCTAAATCCGCATCCCACGCTGATCCCGGCCATCGAGGCCGGCTTTGTCCAGTCGGTGCATTCGTTCGGTTCGGAGGTCGGGATGGAGCGCTATGTGGCGGCCCGGCCGGATGTGTTCTTCATCGGAGCCGACGGCAACATGCGTTCCAACCGCGCCTTCTGTCAGGCCGCCGGCCACTATGCCTGCGACCTGTTCATTGGCTCTACCCTGCAGATCGACCTGGCCGGCAACAGTTCCACCGCCACCAAG
>Ga0180009_10004696_pt1 | contig 14935 bp, 11 predicted proteins | sample OS_PC_MetaG_FD_123537 | JGI IMG/M metagenome (GOLD analysis project Ga0180009, IMG submission 123537) | Groundwater microbial communities from the Aspo Hard Rock Laboratory (HRL) deep subsurface site, Sweden - OS_PC_MetaG | ecosystem: Environmental > Aquatic > Deep subsurface > Groundwater...
AGTTAATAGTTAATGGCGGATTGAAAAATTTTAATTTTTTATCGATCCGAACTCATGCATTGAGTTACCTATAACTAATAACGAATAACAAATAACGAATCTCCCAGTGGTATTCAATGCTAAAAGGGTTCCCTTCAAATCGGTTCGCCTGTTGAGGCGGTCGGCCGGCAAAAAGAACGGCAAAGCGGGCAACAGGCAAACGGGCCGACTCTTGATTGAAGGGCGGAATTACAGCGGCGGGCCCGTCCCCGAATTTCACGGGGTTCCCTTTTAATCTCACAACGAGCAAACGAGCACCTGAAAAAATAACTAAATTAATTAAAAAATGACCTTAAAGTCAAGAGAATTTATCACCTCAACCAAGCATTGCAATCGGCAAACGCAAACGATCGTCGAATTTAGATATCAGCGGTGTGCGCCTGAATAAATCCGAACGGCTTCTTGCTTTACAATCAAAAGGTAAATTGATAGCGTGTCAAATGACGAATGAAAATGGCTAAATTTAAACAAAAACCATGATTCACTATCTTAATATCTATACCAGCAACCGCCTGGAAATCCTGGCCGAACAACTTGCACGAATCGTCAGGGAACCCCTGCCGTCTGCAATTTCGCCGGAGATTATCGTTGTCCAGAGCCGGGGAATGGAACAATGGGTATCCATGGCCCTTGCCCGGCATAACGGGATCTGTGCCAATTGTGCATTTTTGTTTCCCAATGCTTTTTTACAGGAGCTTTTCAAAAACCTGGTTCCGGAATTGCCGGATAAAACCGCGTTCGACCCGGCCGTATTGACGTTCAGGGTCATGAAGATGCTGCCGACTTGTATTCAAAAGCCGGGTTTCGAAAGCCTGCGCACCTACCTTGAGAATGATTCCAACAACCTTAAATTTTTCCAAATTTCGGAAAAAATAGCCGATCTGTACGATCAATACCTTGTCTTTCGACCCGAAATGATCTTCGATTGGGAGCAGGGCAGGGAAGATCACTGGCAGGCCCGCCTCTGGCGCCTGCTTGTATCCGGCCAAGAGCCCCTACACCGGGCCCGTCTTCGCAAAGCTTTGATTGAGAAGATCAAAAAAGAGCCGGATGATATGGAGAGTTTTCCGGGCCGGGTATCCATATTCGGCATATCCTATTTGCCGCCGTTTTATCTTGAGGTTTTTGTTGAAATATCCAGACTTAACCAGTTGAATTTATTTCTGATGAACCCCTGTAAAGAGTATTGGGCCGACATTGTCGCCGACAGGGATATCAAAAAAATACGCCAAAAATACTCAGATTTAACCGATTTCAACTCCGAGCTATACCTGGAAAAGGGAAACAGGCTGCTGGCATCCATGGGAGCGCTCGGCAGAGATTTCCAAAGGCTGGTCAGCGGGCTTGACGGCCGGATCTATGAACAGTACGAGGACCCGGTTGGGCAGGATGTGCTTGCAAAAATCCAGGCGGATATTTTGTCTTTAAAAGACAGGGGAATTCCGGACGGTTCAAATTCCTTTTCCCATGCCGAAAGTTTTATACGGCCGCCCGACCACCATGATTTTAAAAAGGATATTGACACCTCCATCCAGGTTCACTCCTGCCACAGCCCCATGCGGGAAATTGAGGCCCTTCATGACAACCTGCTTGCCATGTTCGAAGAGGACCCCGATCTTGAGCCCAGGGATATTATCGTCATGACGCCCGATATGGAATTGTATGGGCCTTATATCCGGGCTGTATTTGGCGCTCAGATTGATGAGGCCTTGCGAATTCCTTTCAGCATTGCAGATCAGAGCATTCGGACTGAAAGCCGTGTCATCGACGGTTTTTTGTCCATTCTCGACCTGCCGAACAGCAGGTTCAGCGTTTCCTGTGTTCTATCTCTTTTGCAAGTTCCGGGGATCAAAGAGAAATTCGGTCTGTCCCAGTCGGACATCGAGATTGCCGAGCATTGGATCAAAGCAACCCACATCCGGTGGGGCGTGGATGCTCAACATCGCGATAAACTGGGGCTTCCATCCTTTTCAGAAAACACATGGCGGGCGGGTATTGAAAGGCTTCTTTTGGGTTATGCCCTGCCGGGCACCAACCGCCGGATGTTCGCCGGAATCCTTCCTTACGATCATATCGAAGGGAGTGATGCCAGGATTCTTGGAAAATTTCTGGAATTTTTAGAACGCCTCTTTGACACCGCCGGCACCCTCCAGCAAAAACGCTGTCTGACAGCGTGGCACGCAACCCTTTTTGATATCATCGAACAGTTTTTTGCCTTGGACGAAGAATCGGAACGCGACATGCAGGTACTGCGCCGCCGGATAGACGAACTTACCCAGTATCAGGATTTGTCGGGCTTTGATACGTCCATCGAGATACACGTCATCAGGTCGTATTTGGGGAATCTTTTAAAGCGAGAACCTTTTAGAACCGGTTTTATTACCAGCGGCGTGACGTTTTGTGCCATGCTTCCCATGCGAAGTATTCCGTTCAAGGTGATCTGTCTGGTGGGCATGGATAGTGATGCCTTCCCGCGAGAGTCAAAACAACTGCATTTTGACCTGATGGCTCAAAAGCCCCGAAGCGGAGACAGGTCCAGAAGAAACGACGACAAATATATGTTTCTTGAAGCGCTGATATCGGCCAGAAAAAAACTTTATATCAGCTTTGTGGGGCAGAGTATTCAGGACAATACGCAAGCTCCGCCGTCGGTTCTTGTGAGTGAACTGTTAGATTACGTTCAGGACGGATTCGGACTTTCGTCCGAGCAGGTGATCACCCGCCACAGACTTCAGGCCTTTTCTCCTGCATATTTTACAGAGAACACCGGGCTTTTCAGCTATTCCAAGGAGAATTTTGCGGCCGCAGACAGCAGGCCTGAATCCCACAAGGTGCAACCGTTGATTTCAGCAAGGCTTGCGGAACCGACCGCGGAATGGAAACGTATCGACATCGACATGTTGTGCGCATTTTTCAGAAATCCAGCCCGGTTTTTGCTCGAAAAACGCCTTGGTATCTATCTGGCTGAAACCACGACGATTCCGGAAGAAAGGGAACATTTCAGCCTGAGCGGACTCGAAGAGTATCTGCTCGGTCAGGATCTTGTGGAAAACAGTCTTTCAGGAATGAACCTGGCAGATGAACTGCCCCTGTATCGGGCCGAAGGACGACTTCCCCACGGCAATGTCGGTGAAATGGTTTATAATGAAATGAGCGTGGATGCAAAGATGTTTGCCCGCAAAATAACAAAGTATACCAAAGGTGAACTTCCGGAGGCGTTAAAGGTTGATCTTGAGATCGCAGGATTTCATCTTACCGGCCGAATTGCAAATCTTAATGAGGGCGGGCTGATCCGGATACACTATGCCGGCATGAAATCTAAATATCTATTGAATACATGGATTTATCATCTTATACTTTGTGTTTTGGTTGAAGATCAGCACCTTCCAGGCAGCCTGCTGATATGCCGGGATGCTGCCAGAAAATTCGATCGTGTTCAAAACAGCCTGGATACGATCGAGCATCTTTTAAGCTTGTACTGGAAAGGTATGTCCGAACCGCTGCAATTTTTTCCGGAGTCTTCCTTTGAATATGCCCAAAGGATTCTGAACAAGAAGCAGACGGTGCCGGTCGCTTTAAACGCCGCCCGGCAAAAGTGGCTTAAAAGCGATTTTTCGCACGGAGAGTCCGAAGATCCGTATTATGATCTTTGTTTCAGGAACATTGACCCGATTGACGAAAAATTTCAGAGCACTGCCAAAGATGTTTTCGCGCCGCTGCTGGGCCACTGCAGGGAAATAATTTTGTAAGACATTGCTGCAATCTAAAAGGATTCCAAATCTTCCCCTGTCTTGCTCGCGGTGGTTTTGAGTTGTGACAACAATGTCTTATAAGTCAATCGGTTTGACGACTGATGTCGCAGCTTGGCCTGGGACATCTCCTGCAAACTTGACGATTTTGGCATCCGTCACATCCGTGATATAGATCTGGTGGATTTTTAAGCCCCATTTCTCGGTTACAATTTTTCGCAACTCTTCGATCACTTTTTTTTCCAGGGTGCTGATGGTAACCGGATCCTTCCAATCGTCATATTTCTTGCCCAGGCTTTTCAAGGCCAAAATGGACATGGAGTGATATTTGAGCGAAGCCTCATAGTCATAAACGGCCGTGTAGGACCGGTAAAGATCCATGATCTCATAGCGGACGTTGCAGCTTATGAGCACCGCCTTGCATTCCGGCTCCGGGTCCTTGGTGAGTACGCTGATGTAGCCAAGGTTGAGGACCCGTTCCTGTTTATAGTCGGTGAGAATATGTTCGATGATGGGCAGATGAAAATAGACGCCGGGTTTTAACACCTTGCTGAACCGGCGCGGGTGGAGGACCCGGCCGGTCCATGTTTTTCTGAAACCTTCCGGCAGGTTGGAGGGTTGCAGACTGAAAAGGCTCTTGATCCGGCCGATCTCGTTTTGGACCTTTTGTTCCTCTGCCTTGATTTGCGCAAGATCTGCCGGTTTAAATCCTTTTATCGTCTTTTCGATCACCACGCCGCTACGAAAATAAAGTCCCTGTTCGTATTCGTGAACAATGGCCACAAAGGTCAATTTACTGACCAGATCTACTAGTTCCTGAATTAATCCCATAGGATGGAAGTGATGCTCGCAAACGTTTGGGGCTGCCCGGATCGATCCGATGACGTTGCTTGCCGGGCCGTTTCCTGCCGGCCTCTATAGCCCGCAAATTTCACCCTTTTGGCGCTTCAGCTGCGTGAAATCTCCGGGATAAGACGGGCGACGACAGTAATTAATTTCTCGCAGAGATTTTATCCTTTGTCAATGCCAATCCGGATATTTCACGCGCCTGATGCGCACAAGTCCGCTGCGCTTCAACCGGCAACACGAATCACACAACTTGTAGCCTGCAACCCGTTTTTTTCTTGACCCGTCAGGGTGAATCGTGTATCCAATATTGTTAATTTATTCGGATATTTCTCAAGCTCGATCGAGTATTTTCTCAAGTCGCCGCTGAAGCTGCTCCGGGCTAAAGCTTTTAATCGGGAGCTTCGAGTACATGCTGAACACAACTTTGGTTGTCATTGGAGTAATTGCCGGTGTACTTCTTGGCTGGCTTCTGGCATCTTTGCGGACCAGGTCGTTTCAAGACCGGCTTGAAGATGAATTAAGAGAACAGATTGCCGCCAAAGATGAGCAGATCAATGCAACGCGGTCGCGCGAGGCCCAACTGATCGCCGAGAAGTCGGCCGCGATCACTGCTCGGGAATCGGCAGAACAGCAACTGGCCGAGTTGCGGCGACAGGCCGGGGAAAACGAGGCCAGAATCGATCAACTTCAAAATGAATTACGAATCGGATCGAACGCGCTTTCAAAGTCGCAGGCTGATCTTGAAGCTGCCAGGAATCTTCTTGCCGACAAAGAAGCCTTGTATGAAAAACAGTTAAAAGAATCTAAAGAAGCCCAGGATAAGGCCATCGCGAATCTTCGGGAATCTTTCAAAGCACTTAGCGCGGATGCGCTCAAGGAAAATGTGCCTGAGTTTCTTCGTCTGGCCAGCGAATCCTTTGCAAAGCTCCAGGAGGCGGCCAAAGGTGACTTGTCCAAGCGCCAAGAGGCTATTGCCGGCTTGCTTAAACCCTTGGAAGAACAACTGCGAACTTACCAGGAACGGCTGCAGCAAAGCGAATCATCGCAATCTACGGCTCTTGGAGAAGTCAGGAAACAGCTTGAAACCCTCACAAAGCAAAGCGAATCGCTTGCAAACGAAACCGAACGATTCAGGATGGTTCTCAAATCAAGCCAAGCTAGAGGGCGCTGGGGTGAAGAGACGCTGCGCCGAGTAGTTGAGGCTGCGGGCTTAAGCGTTCACTGCGATTTTATTGAGCAATCCAAGGAGGGAGACAAAAAGCCGGATATGATCGTTCGGTTGCCGAGCGATCGGATTATTATTATTGATGCGAAGGTCCCTGATCTGGATTTCATCGCGGCAATGGACTCGGCCGACCTTGAAAAAAGGTCGCAGTCTCTCCAGGCCCATGCCCGCAAGCTCAAAGAGGCGATTCGAGACCTTGCCAACCGCAACTATCCGGCGCAGTTCCCGAATTCTCTCGACTACGTAGTCCTTTTTCTTCCCGCGGAATCTCTTTTCAGTGCAGCTCTTGAAGGTGACCGTGACCTGATCGTTTGGGCTGCCAACAATAGAATAATGCTTGCCACGCCGGCATCGCTCATCGCCCTGCTTCGATCTGTCAGTGTCAGTTGGCAACAGTTCGCGCAAACCGAGAATACACGCGCAATTGCGGACGCAGCTAAAGAGTTGTACGGCCGGGTTGCCAAATTTTTCGAGCACTTTGAGAAGATACGAACCGGCCTCATCAAGGCCAACGAGGCATTCAACGATGCGGTGGGCAGTTACGAGCGCATGGTTCGTCCCAGCGGCGAACGGCTATCGAAATTGGGCCTGAATACCGGCGGTAAGGAACTTGCCGACGTGAAACCCCTGGATGCCGCCTTGCGTCTGCCGGAAGGCAACCCCCAAGAAAAGTCTTAACGGATCTTCAAGAAACGCATAACCTAATAAATTTAGACCAGATTTTTCACGAGCTTGAGACGTTCATTATGAAAGTTATGCTGGATAGGGATCTGGCAGAGCTTTATAATGTTGAAACCGGCCTGTTAAAAAGAGCAGTTAGAAGAAACATTGACCGCTTTCCTGCTGACCTCATGTTTGAGTTGACAAAAACCGAGCTGGAAGATTGGAGATGCCAATTTGGCACCTCCAAAATCTGTATCATTACCCTGTATCATGGATCATACATCCTGTATCTTGTACCTATTTAACCATTGATTTTTTTATTTTTTTTGTTTAGAGTCAGACAGTTATTTTGCCGGACATGACAGCCGTCAGACACCTTTAAGCCCTAAAGTTTCAAAAATTGTAACAAAGCCCTTGTTTAAGCTGTTTTACAAGAATCTCACCGTGTTGTTTGTGCAACTATAGGGTAAATATCGGGAGCTATTCCCATGGCTATTGATCCAACAAGGCCCCTCTTTTCGCTAAAATGAACTGAGGGGTTTTGTGTTCATTGCCGCAGCCGCGAAGAACAGAGGGGAAAGTTATAATCGAATAGTCGTACGGGAGTTCCCTAAAAACTTAGTTAGCACCAAAAAAATAGCTAAATTGTATGACCGTCCCAGTCTTCTTGAAAAGATCCACCCAGAGCGAAGTGGTTAAATTCATTATCGCTTTTGCGAATGGAGCTGGAAAGGAGTTAATTCTTGGGGTAGATGACAAAAGCAGAGATATAGTAGGAATAGAAAATCTTTTATGATAAAGATGCGTTAGAATCAACTGACTGCGGCCTGAGGGAGGGGTTATCAAATGAATGATTCATTAGAAAAGGCAATAAAAACTATTGTCAAGGTAGCCGAACCTGACAAGATTATCCTGTTTGGCTCACATGCAAGAGGTGATGACAAACCGGGTAGCGATTATGACCTTCTTGTTTTGAAAAGAGGTGTCAAAAAACAGCGTTCATTAACTCAGAAGATATATTTGAGCTTTAAAGATGTCGGAGCTTCCATAGACGTTATTGTAGCTGATTTAGATAAGTATGAGCATCTAAAGACGGATCCCTACCTGATTTATTCCGAAGCTGATAAGAATGGAAGGATTGTTTATGAAAAATCTTGATAAGGCAAATGAGTGGTTGCAAAGGGCAAAAAGCAACATGGCGCGCGCAAAGGCGGGCAGGGTTTCACCTGACATACTTTATGAAGACCTTTGCTATGATGCCCAGCAGGCTGTGGAAAAAGCTTTTAAATCAGTATGCATTATTCACGAGATCGTTTTTCCTAAAACCCACGATATTGCTTATCTCATTGAGCTATTGGAAAAAGGCGGCGTGGAAGTGCCCGAAAATTTGCAAAATGCAAAAATATTAACAGGTTATGCCGTTGAAACCCGTTATCCGGGGGACTATGAACCGGTGGATGAAGAGGACCTTAGAAAAGCAATCGAGATTGCAAAAGAGGTTCTGAAGTGGGTGAAAAAGGAAATGGACGAAGGTCAACGTCCTCCTGATCCTTAGAAAAGTCTTTTTGAGTGAAGGTAAATTGTTGATATAGGAATGTTGTTTTGATCGCTGTTTCCACGAGCAGGAAAGTCCTGAATTTGCTCTTTGGCAGGTATTCTGGTACCTCATTTTGAAGAATATCAGGAATTGACTAATGACGAAAAGTGCATCATATAATACACAGTGAAATAAAGGTGTTATAAAATGCTTATCTTATTCTCTCTCCCCTGTCGAAGATTCCAACTTGGTGGGGGTGGGTTAGAACCCGCCCCGCACTTGATGCGAGGGGGAAAGCAGAAAACGTGAAATTGATGATCGGAAAATCTATATATCTGCCGGTGGTTTTATATGTTGGGCCATCAATCTCAAAGAAAGAAGCAGGCAAAGTTATTCCACACGGACGGCCAAAAAGCGGCGGCCTTTTGAAAGATGGCAGGCTTTAAAAAAACATGTGAGCATATTGGAACAGCTCGCTATTTACCCGCTGCCGGTGAAAAATGAAGACCCGACCCCCGAGCCCTTCTTTTTGCCTGAATTTATTTTTTGATGGAACAGGCCGCATTTTGAGTTTAATCAATATCGTCAACAAGATAAAATGGAACTTATACCTATCCTGAGCGTTTCAAATTGTGACATGATAAGATGTCTAAAATATTTGCTTTTGAAGCGAATAAAGGGTATAATCGCTTCAGAATATGAATCGAAAATAAGGCTGCAATGCGTTATATATGGCAAAATGCAAATTGGGCGGAATTCACATGGAACAGTGATGCACTGGTTCAACCGCTTGGCCGGACGCGGCTGCGCCAGGGCGGCTTGCTGAGTAAAGTGGACGTCTTGGGCTTGAAATTTAGCAGCGAAGCCAGAGCGGAAATTCTGATTGAAGAAACCGTAAAAACTGCTGCGATTGAAGGCCAGACCTTGAACAGGGATTCGGTCAGATCTTCGGTGGCAAGGCGTCTGGGATTGTCGACAGCCGGTTTGCCGGCGGGAGAGAGGGATACCGACGGTCTGGTGGATGTGTTGATGGATGCCACCGCAAATTATGACGAGCCGCTTACGGCAGAAAGGTTGATGGCCTGGCAGGCCGCTTTCTTCCCTACCGGTTATTCCGGCCTGCGCAAGATACGAACCGGCCAGTGGCGAGGTCCGGAACCCATACAGGTGGTATCCGGCCCCGTGGGCAGGGAGAAAGTCCACTTTGAGGCACCTCCTGCTGACAGCGTTAAGAGAGAGATCAGGGATTTCCTCCAGTGGTGGGAAAAAGGGTCGAAAAATACCGAAGGGCTGTTGCGAGCCGCAATCGCACATTTCAGGTTTGTCACCATTCATCCGTTTGAAGATGGTAACGGCCGGATCGCCAGAGCCCTTACTGATATGGCCCTGGCACAGGATGAAGAGCTTGGGCCCAGGTTTTACAGCCTGTCGACACGGATTATGGCTGAACGGGATGAATATTATCGGGTGCTGGAGCGATGCCAGAAAGGAAACGGTGATATTACCGAATGGCTGGTGTGGTTCCTGGAATGTTTTGAAAGGGCGCTTGAACATTCGGAAACATTGATATCGATTGTTCTGGCAAAGGCCCGTTTCTGGCAGCGGCATGGGCAGACACAGTTGAATGAGCGCCAGCGAAAGGTCATTAACCGGTTGCTGGATGCCGGCGCCGGCGGTTTTGAGGGCGGCCTGACGACCCGGAAGTATGTGTCCGTGGCAAAGGTCAGCCGGGCAACTGCTTTTAGAGAAATATCCGACATGGTTGAAAAACAGGTATTGAAACAGAACCCCGGCGGGGGTCGAAGTGTCAGTTACGATCTTGCTTGGACGAATACAGAATAAATGGAACAGGCTTTATTGGGGTGAAAGCCATTTAAGCGGGGTGGCCCGGGTTATCGAAAATGAATGATGTGGATACCGGATAAGCGGATAAAGATTAGATAAACGTGGTCAACAACACCTTGATATCGTATGATAATTTTAGCTAATTACTGATCAAGATTTGACCCCATTCACAATCCCAAGATCGAAAAATACTGGAGGCAAATTCCATGAAAGTGACTTACGATCCAAATACAGACAGCCTGAGCGTCATTTTCAAAGAGGGGGTGGCTGTGGCGGAAAGTGATGAAGACAAGCCTGGCGTGATCCTCGATTATGATGCCGATGGAAATCTTATATCCTTAGAGATTTTAGATGCGTCTACGAGAGTCAGTGAAACGCGCAAGATCGAGTTTCAAATGACTGCCTAATCCGGATATTTCGCCTACGCATCTTTTCGCAAAAAATACACAATTGATTTTTTTAAATTTTTCATTTAAAGTCAGGCATCTATTTTGTCGGACATGACAGTCCCCAGACACTTTTAAAAATCGGAAGCTGCTCCCATGGCTATTGATTCAAACCAAGCTCCTCTTTTCGCTAAAATGAACTGAGGGGTTTTGTGTTTTTATTTTAGGTGGTAAAATGACTGCCGACGAACTCGAATGGCAAACCCGCAGAGACAGAATCAACAAGCGTCTTAAGGCGCTAAAGCCCGCCTGGAAGATTATAAAATATTCCGACAAATTAGATCCGGCCAAACTCGATCGTCATGCGGTTTCAGAATATCCCACCGCAAACGGCGCTGCCGATTATGCCCTTTTCGTCAAAGGGAAATTACTGGGGATTATCGAGGCCAAGAAAGTTGCAGTTGGGCCTCAAAATGTACTTGAACAGGCCAAGCGGTACTCAAAAGGAGCTTTTGCCGGAGCGGGAAGGTGGAACGGCTTTCGGGTGCCTTTTCTTTATGCTTCCAATGGTGAAATTGTCTGGTACATTGACGTGCGAAGTCCCAATAATATCTCCCGCCAAATTTCGGAATTTCATACCCCCGGAGCATTGGAAGAATTCTTCCAGGATGATGTTGGTTCCGGCTATCAAAAGCTCAAAACTAGTCCCGTAAAGATTGAAGGGCTCCGGTATTATCAGCTCGATGCCATAGAGGCGGTTGAGGATGCCCTGGTTAAACGTAAACGTTCCATGCTGTTGGCCATGGCCACAGGCACCGGCAAGACGTTTACCACCGTATCGTTAATATATCGCTTGCTTGAGTCCAAAACTGCACGAAGAATCTTATTTTTAGTTGACCGCAGAGCTTTGGCAGCCCAAGCGGTGCGCGAATTCTCTTCTTTTACAACACCTTCCGGCTCCAAATTCGATAAAGAGTACGAAGTTTACAGCCAGCGTTTCCACAAGGAGGATCTTGGCGATGATAAGACTTTTGATCCAAAGGTCCTGCCCAACGAATACCTGACAAACCCGCAGGCAACGCACACTTTTGTTTACGTTTCGACGATTCAGCGGATGACCATCAATCTGTTCGGATTTGAAAGTGCCTTTTCACAGTCCCAAAGTGATCCGGATTACGAAGAAGAGGCCGAAAAGATGGATATCCCCATCCACGCCTTTGATGTGATTATCGCTGACGAATGCCATCGCGGGTATACGGCAAAAGATACAGCGGTTTGGCGCAAGGCGATGGATTATTTCGATGCCGTGAAAATCGGCCTTACGGCCACGCCGGCGTTTCACACCTTGTCGTTGTTTAAGGAGGTTATTTATCGCTATACAACGGACCAGGCGATTGAAGACGGTTATTTGGTCGATTACGATGCCGTAAAAATCAAATCCAACGTCCGCATGCAAGGCGTGTTTCTCAAACCCGGCGAACATGTCGGCATCATTGATACGAAAACCGGCCAGGAAACTTACGACCAGTTGGAAGACGAGCGCGAATTTGCCTCCCAGGATGTTGAGCAGAAAATTACAGCACCGGAGAGCAACCGCAAAATCATCAAAGAAGTCGCAAAATATGCTTATCAGCATCAGGAAGAAACCGGCCGCTTCCCAAAGATTTTAATTTTTGCCGTCAATGACTTGCCGCACACATCCCACTGCGATCAGTTGGTGCAGATCTGTAAAGAGGAGTTCGGTCAGGGAGATGATTTTGTCAAAAAAATCACCGGCAGTCCCAGCGTGGACCGCCCGCTGCAAAAGATCCGAGAATTCCGAAACCGGCCCAATCCCAAAATCGCGATTACCGTGGATATGTTGACCACCGGGGTCGATATTCCCAAGTTGGAGTATCTGGTGTTCATGCGGCCGGTAAAATCACGCATCCTCTGGGTACAAATGCTGGGGCGGGGCACACGCTGCTGCCCGGACATCCACAAAAGAAATTTTACCGTTTTTGATTGTTTTGACGGTACCCTCATCCGGTATTTTGAAAACACCACTGATTTCAAGATCGAACTTCCCGAAAAAGAGCCCGTTCCTATCGAGCATGTCATTGAAAATATTTATCAAAATGTGGATCGCGATTTTTTTATTAAAGTCCTGGTCAAGCGTCTTAGGCGTATCGAGCACAGCATGAGTGCTGAAGCCCGCGAACAATTTGCGGCTTTTATTCCGGACGGAGATATGGGACAATTTGCCGGCAAACTGCCACAACTTATCCGAAGTGAATTTACAGAAACCATGAAGATTTTGCGCAATAAGGCTTTTCTGGATTTGTTGGTGAATTATCCCCGGGCCAGGCGAACATTTTGGGTGGGGTATGAAGTAGAGGATGAGGTTGAGTCCGAAGTGATGTTTTCGGTTGGGGCCGAATATCAAAAACCAGAGGATTATCTGGACAGCTTTGCCCGTTTTGTAAAGGAAAATCCCGAGCAGATCGAAGCCATCCGCATTTTGCTGGAGCGGCCCCGGGAATGGCGCACCGATGTTCTGGAAGACCTGCGTCGAAAACTTCAGCAGAATAATTTTTCTGAAAAGGATCTCCAAAAAGCACACAAACTGGTGTATAATAAAGCCTTGGCTGACATCATCTCAATGGTCAAGCATGGTGCTAAAAAAGAAGCGCCGCTTTTCACTGCCTCGGAACGGGTGGACCGAGCCATGCAAAAGGTGATGGCAGGCAAAACATTCACCGAAGAGCAGAATCAATGGTTAGGGTTTATTCGGCTACACTTAGAAGAAACCTTGACTTTAGAGATGGATCATTTCGACTATGCCCCCATTTTTTCGCGCCGGGGCGGTATTAGCCAAGCGCGCAACGTGTTTCAAGACGATCTGGAATCATTGGTAAAAGCCATTAATTATGAAATCGCCGCCTGATACTGAATAGGAGAAGCTATTTTGACCGATGTTGTGAATAAACTCTGGGGCTTTTGCCATACCCTGCGTCACGATGGTATTGATTATGGTGATTATATCGAGCAACTCACCTATTTGCTGTTTTTGAAAATGGCCGATGAGAAGGCTGTAAAAATTCCACCAAAATACAATTGGGAAAGCCTAAAAAAAGAATCCGGCCAGCCCCTTTTGGATCACTACGCCGATATTTTACGAAAGTTACGTGAGGAGCCCGGCTTGCTCGGCGATATTTTCACCCAGGCCATGCCCCGTTTTAATAACCCCATCAATCTCAAGCAGCTCCTTAACATGATCGATAAAGAGGAATGGACTGCCATGGATGTGGACGTCAAGGGCGCGGCCTTTGAGGGGCTTTTGGAAAAATCGGCCAGTGAAGGCAAAAAAGGTGCCGGCCAGTATTTTACCCCGCGTGAACTGATCAAATCCATTGTCCGGGTGATGAAGCCCGATCCCCGTCAGGATCTGGAGTTTACCATTTGCGACCCGGCCTGCGGCACCGGCGGGTTTTTAATGCATTCCTATGAATGGCTGATGGAAGAGACCAAAGGGGCCTTGCCGCTAAAGGAGATTAAACGGATTCGCAGCAAAACCTATTTCGGTCAGGAACTAGTTCCCAGGCCGCGGCGCCTTGCACTTATGAACCTGTTTTTACACGGGCTGGAAGCCAATATTCGTTTAGGCGATACCATTTATGAACCTCTGAGACCGGACCAGTATAATTGTGTATTGACCAATCCGCCTTTTGGCACCAAAGGGGCCAATCAAGCACCGGTGCGGGACGATTTTACCATTGCCACCAGCAACAAACAGCTCAATTTTGTGCAGCATTGTGTGAATATTTTAAAGCCCGGCGGACGCTGCGCCATTGTATTGCCGGACAATTGCCTGTTTGAAGGCAAGGCCGGCGAGGTCTTTGAAATTCTCATGCAGGACTGTAACCTGCACACAGTCCTCAGGCTGCCGCGTGGCACCTTCACACCTTACAGCCCGGGTGTCAAAGCCAACGTGGTTTTCTTTCAAAAAGGACTGTCCACGGAAAACACCTGGATTTTCGATGCCCGTTCCAACGTGCCCGGCATTACCAAAAAGGAACGGCCTCTGATCGCTCAGCATTTTGCGGAATTCGAGAAATGCTACAGTTCTGATCCCAATGCTCAAAGCAATCGAAAAGATCTTGGCTTGGAGGGTCGCTTTCGAAAGTTCCACATCAGCGAAATCAAAGAGCGCGATTACAAGCTGGATATTACCTGGCTTAAGGACGAGTCACTTGAAGATGCCAATGATTTGCCGCAGCCGGATGTATTGGTTTCAGAGGCGATTGCCGAATTGGAAGCGGTCGTGGATGGTTTGAAAGATATTTTCCAACTGATTGAAGTGAATAATAATTCATTATGATGAGGAAAATTCCTGATAGTTGGACTACTGTGCCTTTAGAAGATGTAGTTCGCCACACTAAGGGGAAAAAGCCTAAGTTTTTAAACCCCATTCCCACGAAAGGGTTTGTTCCCTATATCGACATTAAAGCCTTTGAATTTGGTGAAATAAGAGAGACAATGAGATATTGTCAAGAGTTGTGTATGAAGGATCAGGCGGCGATCCGTGATTCTTCAATGCCATTAATAAATTTTACTCCTCTAATTACTTCTGCCAGGCGTTGCGGATGATATAAACGAATCC
>Ga0180009_10004697_pt1 | contig 14935 bp, 11 predicted proteins | sample OS_PC_MetaG_FD_123537 | JGI IMG/M metagenome (GOLD analysis project Ga0180009, IMG submission 123537) | Groundwater microbial communities from the Aspo Hard Rock Laboratory (HRL) deep subsurface site, Sweden - OS_PC_MetaG | ecosystem: Environmental > Aquatic > Deep subsurface > Groundwater...
AGACAGGGCATTAAAGAATATGACTGAACAGGAATATCAAACCGTGATTCTGGCGGGGTTGTTGCATGATGTGGGGAAGCAAAATAATGATTGAAATTTTATGATTTAAGTGCTATAGTTAAACCGAATTAAAGATAGAGGGTGAAATGACTGAACAGGAATATCAAACAGTGATTTTGGCAGCGTTGTTGCATGATGTGGGGAAGTTTATGCAAAGGGCTGAAGTGGAATGCAAACACGAGAAAAACGAGAAAGAAATGCAATTGTGGTGTCCTAAATGGAACGGCATCCCAACCCATAGACATGTTCTGTGGACAAGAAGTTTCTTTGACGATTATAGTAATTATTTTCCAGATTTATCAAATCCCTCGGATGATAATCTGGGTAATTTAGCTACAAGGCATCATAGCCCGGAAACACTACTTCAATGGATTATTACAGAGGCCGATAGACTATCTTCTGGTATGGATCGCCTACCAAAGGATGAGGAAGATGAAGCAACAGGAAAAGATGCCTTTAAGAGGATTAGACTCAGATCTGTTTTAGGAGAGGTTTGTTTAGGAGATAGAAAGATCGAGACAGCCAAATATCGATATGAACTAAATCCTTTATCATTAGAGACGATATTTCCTGAGCCAAAAGAAGAGTTAATCCCTCCAGAAGGAGAATTATTAGTCCCTCTTTATAAGAATCTCTGGGAAGGATTTGTAGACGAATTTAAGAGACTACCAAGACAAACCCCTCAATCCTTTACAACCTCTCTAATCTATTTGCTGGAAAAATATACATGGTGCATTCCCTCTTCCACAATAGACCTGCCGGATATATCTCTTTTTGACCATTCTAAGACTACGGCTGCTATCGCTGCCTGTCTCTATAACTATCATTCTAAAAATAAGACCTTAATTGAACAATCTATCAAGGATAGAAATGGAAAAAAGTACCTTTTAGTCTGTGGAGATTTAAGTGGAATTCAGAAATTTATCTACAAGATTTCATCCAAAGGGGCAGCCAAAGGGTTAAAGGGAAGGTCTTTCTATCTACAGCTACTTTTAGAAACTATGGCTAAACACATTTTAAGGAAAACAGAGTATCCTCTTACAAACCTCTTATATTCTGGTGGCGGTAAGTGCTATCTGTTAGTGGACTCTGCTTGCGAGGGTATTTTGAAAGATACAAGTAAAGAGATTAACCAATTCTTGATGGAAAAATTTAAGGGAGAGATTTACTTTGCACTTGGCTGGTCCTGTTTTAATGGAAGTGATTTTATCATCTCGCAAGAAGATAATTTCCCTCAAATATGGAAGGATGCAGCAGAGGCATCAAATCAAAGAAAACGCCAAAAGTTCTCAGAATTGGACTATAAAGATGTATTTAATGTTGTTGGTGAGGGGGCTGATAAGGCAATATGCGATATTTGTAAAAATGAGGGGGAATTAAAGCCTTTCAGAGACGAATCAGAGATTATGATATGTTCTGACTGTCGTGTTTATGATGATATTGGCACTAATCTGGCAAGGGCAAATTATATATTAGAGATATATAATGAACAAGTGGGACATAAAGAGAAGGGTGTTGACTTTAAGTTTGCTGATACCAAATATTACTTTCTAAAAGATATGATTGATCTAAGCAGGGTTGTAAGTAGTGAAATGATACTTTATGCTATCAACGATACAGAGGGATTTCTTAATCCAAAAGAATCTAATGAAGATATTGCCTATGGGTTTAAGTTTATTGGTGGTAATTTTGCTCCACAGGATGAAAATGGAAATATCCTAACCTTTGATGGATTAGCAGAAGAATCTTCTGGTGGACTCAAAAGATTGGGTGTGCTAAGAATGGATGTTGATAACCTTGGGCTTATATTTATCAAGGGGCTGAAGGAAAAGGCATCTATATCCAGGATAACTGAGCTTAGTAGAAGATTGGCTATCTTTTTTGGTGGCTTCCTGAACAAGATAGCAGAAAGATACAAAGGTAAGGTCTATATCATTTATTCGGGGGGGGATGACCTCTTTATTGTAGGTGCCTGGGATGTAATGCCAGAGATTGCCAGAGATATCTCAAGGGAATTCAAAAGGTTTGCCTGCCAAAATCCTGATTTTAGCCTTTCGGGTGGTATTAGCTTGATTCCAAAGAAATATCCTATTTATAAGGGGGCTGAATTAGCCGGAGAGGCAGAAGAAGATGCCAAAGGGTATAAAAGAGACCAAAAAGAAAAAGATGCTATGTGCTTCCTGGATACTGTAGTTGGCTGGAATGAGTTTGAGATAGTCTGTGCCATTAAAAATATGCTAATAGGGTGTATAGGACGAGGATTAAATAAGGGCATAATCGACCGCCTAAGATGGATATATCTACTTTATCTTAAAAACAAAAACGAAACGCTACGGGAGAGCAAAAAGAGGGGAATGAGTATTGATGCGATAAAAGAGAGGATTAAGCATAACCAATGGCTTTGGAGAATGGTCTATTCATTGACTAAATATTCAAAGGATAATAAATTGTTTGAGGAGGAGGTGAAGGAGTTGATATGTGCCATTCAAGGTAAGGAATTTAACGGAGTAAAATCCGAGCGGGAGATTATCGATTTTCTTAATCTGCCTACAAGATGGGCAGAATTTTTATTAAGAGAGGAGGTGTGAGTATTATGACTGAAAATGATATAAAGGAAATAATCAACGGCGATACCCAAAAGATGGTAGAGGAAGCAGAAAAAAAGGGGGAGCAGTTGAAAGAGGAGGGATTGACAACCTCTCAAATCCGTAATATCTTTTGTGCTGTAAAACAGATGGAGATGAAGGGATTTGATGAGAAGAAATTGAAACTACTAAAGCCTAAATTAGCTTATGCGGCAGCTCGCCCAGGGGCAAAGGAAGGAACAATAAAGCTGAAGAATATTTTGACTTTTGCTATTGATGTTGTAGGTGATGATGAGAAAAAGTTCGAAAACTTCTGTAACTTCTTTGAGGCTATATTAGCTTACCACCGGGCAGCTCATGAAAACAAGGAGGTGTTTAGACAATGAATAATAAAAATCAAGGCAATGGGTTCAAACTGATTAAGAAGATATTTATAAGCGGGACGATTGAGGTCAAGACAGGGCTGTCCATTGGCGGAGGTAGTGTGGGATTAGAGATTGGTGGGGCAGATAAGGTAGTGGTCAGAAATCCGCTCACCAATCAACCCTATGTCCCGGGTTCATCCCTCAAGGGAAAGATGAGGAGTTTGTTGGAAAAGCTGGAAGGAAAACTAACCATCGGGCAAGATAAAGAGGGAAATATTACAGCCAAACCTTGTGAATGTGGAACCTGTCTGATTTGTAATATCTTTGGTGTAGCCGCGGAAAAGAAGTGTATGCCAGCCAGATTGATTGTGCGGGATGGAGAATTGAGTGGTATTGTTGAGGATGATAAAATCAGTATCGGAAATGAATATGTGAAAAAGTTGCTTAATAGTAAATTTACTGATATGCCCTACACCGAGGTCAAAACAGAGGTGGTTATAGACAGGATCACCTCAGCGGCTACACCAAGGAGTTTTGAGCGAGTGCCAGCAGGAGCAGTGTTTAGTCTTAATCTGGTGTGCAACATATATCAAAATGATAACGAACAGGAGATTTTAGGCAAAGTGTTTGAGGCTCTCACACTGGTTCAAGAGGATTACTTGGGTGGCAGCGGCACAAGGGGTTATGGCGAGGTAAAGATTGCAGTTGATCCATTAAAGTATAAAGATCAATCGATTTATGAAGCCAAGGGTGAGGCGCAACCTCTAAATAACATCACAATCCCTCAGGCACTTCTTCAGGAAAATAAGGGTGAGGTTGCGGAATCTCCAAATAACATCCCTCAGGCACTTCAATAAGGAGAATTTGGCATGGAAAATATAGTTGCCTACAAACTTAAGTTTACTGGTCCGCTTCATCTTGGTCAGGAGGGGATTGGCTTAGAGAAGACTGACGAGATTATCCGTTCTGATACTCTGTTCTCGGCTATTCTCTCTTGCTGGTCGCTCTTTTACGATGATGACATAGATAGCCTCATCAAGAAATCGCCCTTTATTCTTTCCTCTTGCTTTCCTTTTAAGGGTGATGATTATTATTTTCCAAGACCAATGGTTAAAATTGGAAAACAAGGAGAGGATGACCCTAAAATAGGCAAGAAGATAAAAAAGGTTAAATTCATCTCTAAAAAGTTGTTTGCAGAGGTTTTGAATGGTAAAGAGGTCTCCTTTTTAGAAGAAAATACCCTGCAAGATGGGCTTCTCTGGTCAGATAGAAGTTTTAAGAACATCCCAGAGGAAGAAAAATTTGCCTATAAGAAAAGAGAGGTTCCCAGGGTGACTATTGATCGGGTAACCAATACCTCAGAGATATTCTATTTTAATGAACTGGTCTTCTCAAAAGATTCTGGATTATTCTTTTTGATGAGATTCTTGAATCCTCAAATAAGAACAGGGTTTGAAGCAATACTTCATCTCCTTGGAGATGAAGGAATAGGTGGGGATAAGCATTTGGGTAAAGGATGTTTTGAAGTGAAAACAGCAGAGGATTTCAAGATAAATTTTGCTCAAGACAATACAGAACACCTTGTTACCCTATCCCTGTTCCATCCCACAGAACAAATGGAGCAAGCAAGCTATGAGTTGATTACCCGTCGAGGCTGGATTCACTCTAAGGGGGCAATGAGTCTCAAAAGAAAAGGGATACGGATGTTTGTTGAAGGCTCGGTCTTCAAAAACGCAGACAAAAATATTTATGGTGATATTCCAATAGTCTTAGAAAAGAACAAGGATTTGGGCTTGACGCATAATGTCTATCGAAATGGTTTAGCATTCACATTTCCTATAACAGTGAGGAGCAATAATGAGTAATGAAAGGTACGAAAAAACCGTTAGAAAATATAAGATTTCGATAATTACCCCAGTTCATATTGGAAATGGCAACAAATTGAGTCAGGTTGATTTTGTATTAGATAAGGGAATGCTTCGGGTGATTGATATTGATGAGGTAATCTCCAAAATTCAGAATAACCAAAAGGCATTAGCAATCTTTAATCTTCAGGATAACCCAGAGGCATTAATAAATGAGTTTGAACAGGGAAGATTTAATATGAAAGAATTTTTGGATGCTTATAAAATATCCTATTCAAGTGTTGAAAAGTATTCTTGCAGGTGTTCATATTCGAATCCAAGAGAAATAAGTGAATTTATGAAGACAGGTCTTGGTAGACCTTATATTCCAGGAAGTTCCATCAAGGGAGCATTAAGGACAGTAATCCTCTGGCATTTGATAAAAGACTCAAAACCAAAGGAAGTTACTGATAGATTGGAGCAAATCCTTAACCCTGATGTAGGGGAAAAACAAGATAATAACCTTTTGAATAAACATCTTTTTGGCAAAAATCCTAATTATGACTTCTTGCGTGGATTGCAGGTTGGGGATGCAGGGTTTGAGATAAAAGACATTGCTGCTGGAGAAACAAAGGTTTTAAACATTGATGAAAACAGGCAATATGGATGGAAGAAATTGGGGAAATATGGTTTTACTACTCATAACCACAAAGAAGCCACTTCAATATTTACTGAAATGCTTAATAAAGAAGCAACCTCAGAAGTAGCAATAAAAATAGAAAGTTTTCTGTTTGATTACCCATTGGCAAAAAAACAACTTGGTTTTAATGACAAGAAGAAATATCTTACACAACTTGCTAAAAAGTGCAATGAGTATGCTAAAGAATTTATCAAAAATGAACTTGATTTCTACCATTCCTATAAGATGAACCCACTGGAAAAGTTTTACGAACAACTACAAGTCCCTGATGACAATGATGGCTTTTTATTACACCTTGGCTGGGGAAGCGGTTGGCGGGGGATGACTGGAAACTGGCTGGACGATAAATACCTGCGAAGATTTAGAGAGAAATTTAGTATGAGGAAATCATTCGGAGAATGGCAACAATTCCCCATTTTCCCTAAGACCAGAAAAATTATCTTTGAAAACAATCAACCCTATCCTTTGGGTTGGGTAAAAATGGAGGAGGTTAAAAATGGCTAAAACATTATTTTATTCTGTAGGGAATAGTGATGTAGTGATTAATGGTTATTCCCGTTTTCCTAATTTTTATGAAACCACAAAAGAGCTCTCTCGACTTTTCAATAAAGAACTGGAAATCTGCCAAGGACGAAATAGTAAAATCAAGAGAAATCGACAAGGATATGATTTTCAATTTGTTGAAGATGAAATTAAAATTAAAGAGGTATCCGAAAAGGTAAAAACAATAGAATTCCCTCTATTTGCCCCTTTGATGGAAAAGCTCAAAGGAGAGGGAATAGATAAACTTTACCTCTTCGTTACAAAACAGGAAGTTACAGAACAAAAACTACCGCATCATCAGGATACTAAGTATGCAGGTTCCTTAATTAAAGCCTATGCCACTGAAAAGTATAAGATTGCGAATGTTGAACCAATCGAAATCAAGCCAGATCCGAGTGATTATGACCTGATGGCTCATTTCTTTACTGAATTCTTTAAGAAAAAGCATGGTGAAGTTAAAAATAATATTGAGAATTTTATTGCCATATCAGCAGGAACACCAGCTATGATTACCTCAATCGCTTTGAATTCAATAGACTTACCAGTGAGGTATTTTTGTATTATGCGAAAGACGCCCTACTCAGAGGCACAAGAAGTGGAGATATTTCATAAGATCAATCTTGAAAGATACATAGCGATTATCAAGCCGCTTATTTTCAATTACGAATATGTTCTTGCATCAGAAATAGCTGAAAACTCACCATTAAAAAGTAACTTCCAGTTGTTAAATCTGATTGAGATCATGGGTAAACGAATTTCATTTAATTTTGAGGAGGCAATGGGATTAGTGCACGCATGTTCCTCTGAGCTTAAGGAAAAATTGACTGATATATCCCGATTGGCGAACAAAGAACAAGAAGCCCTTTGTTTGGAGATCTTCAGCCTCATAGAGATAAATTTTTCTAAGAAAGATTATTTAACCGGAGTAGCTTTTATCTTCAATTTGATGGAAAATATCCGAGGTTGGCTTTTCGAAAAACACACAAAGACAAAGATTGAAAAAAAAGACAATGAGTTTAAAGACTTTAACGACTATATCAAAAATAACTGTAAATTAAAGAAGCGGTTGGAAAAGAAAGAACTCAAGTATGAAAATAGCCCTAATCGTCGCGTGTTACTTGAAATTTTGAAGTGGATAAATGAACAACAACCAGATCAATCTCTTGCCAAAGTACTTGAGTTTATTGAAAGGATTGAGACAGAAAACAAAACATCTGCACATGGAAAAATATCACTATCTGATTTGAGAAATCAGGGTCCCTTTGCACATGGCACAAAAGGTGTTTCAGAGGAGTTGTTAAAAGAGATATATCCTCTCTATGGAAAGGATGGAATAATTAATGATATTAAGGAATTTCTTCTTAGTCTTTGTAATTTTCAAGGTGATTGGCACAATCCCTATGACTTGATAAATCAGGAAATCATTGAACTAATGAAGGAGGAGGAAAAATGATAGATTGGTTCTGGAATTGGATAATACTTGGGGGATGGATAGCGAAGCGAGCAGGAAGAAAGGATGGCGAAAAGGGAGGAGGGTGGCCATGGTATCCTGTATTAGATACAGCAGGAAACCCTGTCTTAAACGAATATGCAAAGCCAAAGAATCACTTTGCTGATGGAGAAATAGAGATTAAAAAGAATTATGAACCAACTATGGGAAAGATTGCTAAGAAATGGGTAAGTAAAGATAAAGACTTAAAGGCTAAGTATTGCAATGCATTAAAAGAAAAGGGAAAAGTTTCTGAGGCTATCTCCAATTTAAAGAAAAAGGATACCACTATAAGCACTGAATACGATACCTTAAAGAAAGAAGAAGCTGGTAAGATACCGCCTCCAGTTGAACCGAAATGGTGGTATTCTATTATAATCCTCATTCTTGCTTTATCTGAGATCCCATTTAATGCTGTTGCTTTTCGGCCTATGGGAGAAATAGAAATATTGAACTATTTACTTGGATTTGTTATAGGTTTTGGATTGGTCTTTCTTGCTCATTTATTAGGAGAACAACTTAAGGTTGAAAAGAAAGATGCAGGTTCTTACATCTCTATTCTTACCTTCATAATTATACCGTTAGCTGGGCTTTTTGTAGTTGCATATATGAGAGAGATACACATAAAAGCTCTTGGTGAAGAGATTTCTTCTAAAGCAGCGCTATGGGGGTTCTGGATATTAAGTTTATTTATCTTTTCATGTGCTGTAGCACTTTCCTGGTCTCAACATGAAGGTCGCGATGATATAAAAACGCTAATAACTAATTTGAAGAAAAAGGGAAAGGAGCTATTAGAGATTGAAAATGAACTAAAAAGAAAAGAGAGAAAAGAGATGGAATTGGAGAGGTTGGTTGAAAACATAAAGAACAAAAGAATAGGGTTGTTCAAAAGTATATATTACAAGATAACTGAGTATAAAAATACTGCCAAATGGAAGATGACAATATACCGTCAAGGATTTAAGGAGGGATATATGAAATGGGTAAAAAATAATAATGCCAAAATGCCTGATTCATTATCTCAACCACGCGATTTCTCAGAGATGATGGAAGGAGGACCTGAAGAAACAAGGGCACTGAATACAGGAAAGGAAAATGATTTAGATTGGAAGTGTGAGTGGGAGAATAAAGAACAAGAGGCAATACTATGAAAAAAGCAATTCTTCAGGCAATATTAATATTGCTATTGCTTGGAACTGGTTGTCGTGATTCTGCTCAAAATAAGTGTATATTTGTGCTTTTTGATATAAGTGGAAGCACACTTAAGATGAGAGAGCAGTTTTATCAAGACTTCCAAGAGATTTTAGAGAAAACTAAAGGTGGTGACCGTATTATAGTAGACTGTATAACTGAAAACCCACTTGCTCAATCTAAGTTCCAGATTAAAGAAAAAATTCCTGTCTATGGCCTGCTAAAGCACTACAAACAAACCCCTGAAAAAGAGGTCAAAGAGATAAAGGGTACAATTTCAACTACTGCGAAGAAGGTAATATTTGAGAGGAGAAAAATACCAAAAACAAAAATATTAGATGCAATTCAATTAGCAAGACGAGTATTTAATACCTATCCAGAGCCTCAGAAGATATTAGTTTTGTTCTCTGATATGATAGAAGAATCAGAGAGATATAATTTTATTTCTTTGAATCTAACAAAGCAAAAAAATACACAAATTATTGAAAAAGAACGCACCAATGAACGGATTCCTGACTTGCATAATGTAAAGGTTTATGTAATTGGGGCTACTGCTGTCCATGAAGGTGGCATGCTTACTGAGAAAATCGAATCAATCCGGGAATTTTGGTTGCTGTATTTTAAGGAATGCGGTGCTGATTTGACTCCGGAGCGATACGGGAGTTGTCTTTTGGAATTTGAAAATTAGGATTCAACCGTTCAGGTAGCGTAAAAAAGGTGATATGGGGACTAAAAAGAGATAAAGAGATATTATTTTAATCAAAATTCTATATCTTTTCTTACTTAAGAGAAAACGGTTATGTTTGATCAATCTCTCTGGCAAAGATTTATATCAGACGACAACCTATATTCTGCCTGGCTTAAGGTGGCAGGAAATATGGGTGCAGGCGGTATAGACAGGGTCAGCATTGAGGACTTTCAGCTAAACTTAGAGAACAATCTCAAAATCCTGCAAACCCAGCTTGAAGCAGGAGAATACAGACCGTTGCCTCTTTTGAAGATAAGCACCAACAAACCTGTGAGTGGTAATCGAATCCTTGGTATCCCTGCCATAAGGGATAGGATCATCCAACATGCCCTGGTCAATCTTCTCCAGCCTGTTTTTGAGCCAACATTTTTAGATTGCAGTTATGCCTATCGTCCCAGGCGATCTGCCCATAAGGCACTAAACAAAGTGGAGAAGTATATCAAAAAGGGTTGTCATTGGATATTTGAGGCAGATATTTCCTCATTCTTTGACAGCCTTAATCACCAATTGCTCTTAAAATTCACTGCCAAAGAGATGACCGATGAAAGAATACTTGAGCTTATAGAGACCATGCTCTCATCAGGGGCTACAACCGACAGCACTGGGATACCCCAGGGAGCAGTCACCTCTCCCCTCTTTTCCAATATCTACCTTCACCAATTTGACACAACACTTCTTGAAAAAGGATATAATCTGGTCAGATTTGCCGATGACTTTGTTATTCCCACCAGGACCAGGGCTGAAGCAGAAGGAACCCTTGAGTATAGCAGGGAGGTTCTTTTTCAACTCTCCTTAAGGCTCAATGAAGAAAAGACAAAGATAGTCAATCTGAAGGATGGCTTTATCTTTCTTGGCTATGAATTTACTCTTGAGGGAAGACGGCCGTCTCAGGATGCACTCTGCGCATTTATAAAGAAAATTGCTGATCTTCGGCCATCAAAAAAAGAGGAGCTAAAGATCGAACAAGGGTTGAAACTGCAAACCATTATCCATGGATGGCTCAACTATTTCAGGCTTGATGCAACAAGCCATAAGGAGTTGACGAAGAGGCTTGAAGCTATCTTAAAGGAAAATCCCGGCTCTTTTCCGGCACATCTTGCCCTTTCTATGCTCTATTTAAAATCTGATAATCTACCAGGGGCAAAAGAGCTTATCAACAGGTCTCTTACCTTATCTTCAGACGATCCCAATCTTTATCTTCAACGAGCTATGGTATCCGAAGAGCTTGGTATGACCTCTGAAGCCATTGATGATTACCTGGCTGCCTTCAGGTTAAACCCTGATAACCCAGATATTGCCTATCGCCTTGGCCTACACTATCTTAATAAGGATCAAGACAAGGCGGCTAAATACCTCCAGCGAGCCATACAGATTGATCCCTCTTTTGCTAAGGCCCAGTATGCATTGGGTGTGATTTATCAAGGATGGGGACTTATGGGTTTGGCCAAACGCTCTTTTCAGGAGGCATCAAGCCTTGATCCTGATATAGCAAATCATACAGAATTGGAAATCTTGACTGAAAGAGAAGAAGAGGAGTTTGATCCCGACTCCTTCAAAGATGAAGATATCTTCCTTTTTTTAAGGCTATTTCAGGGTCGGGAAGGGATATACGCTCATCAGTGGATCGATCAGAAAAACAGATGTGGCTATTTTCCTATCAGAGAACCTCTGTCTGATAAAGAAGTGAGTGCTCATCTATCTGGAGACTTGACCCTTAGTCTATACCTGTTAAGATCTGATGATACAGTTAAGATGATGGTTATAGATATTGATGTCAATAAAAATGCCCTGGCAAGGCGCTCTGAGGAAAAGGGAATATTGGATAAGGCCATTTGTGAAGATGCAGAAAAGATCAGGATGGTTGCAGAGAAGGCGAGTTGTCCTGTATATGTTGAGGATAGTGGGTATAAAGGAAGACATATATGGTTCTTCTTCTCTGAGCCAATGAAGGCAGGTGATGTCCGAAGATTTGCCAAAGAGATCATTAAAAAGGTGGGTGAACCACCACTCAATATTTACCGTGAAATATTTCCTAAACAGGATCAGGTTGCAAAAGATGGGCTTGGATCCTTGATCAAACTCCCTTTAGGTGTTCATAAGGGAACTGGTGCCCGCTGTCTATTCGTTGATTCAAAGGGTAAACCCTATCTTGACCAGGCAAAATTCTTAAGAGGGATTAAGTCTATTGCCAAAGTAGAGATGGAGAGGACATTAAGATTTCTAATGCCTGATTCAGAAATAGAGACTCATATTGAAAACGAGGAGATAAAGAAGGTTCTTGATGGCTGTAATGTCCTCCGCTTCCTTGTCAACAAGGCTAAAGAATCTGCTCACCTGACCCATTCTGAACGGCTCGTCTTGCTTTATTCCCTGGGCCATTTAGGTCTTGATGGCAAGAGATACATCCATCAGGTAATAAGTCATTGCCTGAATTATAATTACAACTATACCCAGCGATGGATCGATCGCCTAAAACCAGAGATAAGGCCGATAAGCTGTCCTAAAATCCGCGATTGGCTGAGCTATATCACTCCAGGGGTTGGTTGTTATTGTGAGTTTAAGCTCCTCAAAGGCGCCTATCCTTCACCCCTTCTTTATGTTAAAGAAGGGATAACTGCAGGTTTAGCCAAAAAACCTCTTGAGAAGGTACCTGTTCAGGATGAGATCATTAAGGATAAGGAGTTAAAACAAAAAGACCTAATCTATCTCCAGAAGGAGGCAACTGATATTAACCTGTTAGTGAAGGAGTATATCAGGTTGAAGATGGAAAGAAAAGAGATTGAAGCAAGAATTAAGGATTCTGAAATCAGGCTTAATCAGTTTTTTGATATTAAGGGTGTTGATTCACTGCCCACTGATCTTGGGAGATTGAAGCGGATAAAGAAAGAAGATGAGATTTGCTTTATGATTGAGATTTAGGTAACCGCTCACCGCAGAGGGCACAAAGATCGCTGAGACAAAACAAAATAACGGTAATAAATTTTAGAAATAATTTTTCTCTGCGTTCTTGGCGTGTTCTGCGGTGAACAATTACAAATTTAGAAAGAATGTCTATCCTTTATCTAACCGAACAAGGAACAGTTTTACGAAAGAAGGGAGGAAGGCTCCTGATCACCAAGAATGATGAGATTATCAAAGAGATTTCAGGCTTTAAGCTTGAGCGGGTCTTGATCTTTGGTAATATCCAGATAACAGCTCAGGCAATGGCCTTTCTACTTGATGAAGGGATTGAGGTAAGCTTTTTGTCTTCATACGGTAAGTTTCGAGGGAGACTCGCTCCTGTTGAATCAAAGAATATATTCTTGCGAATTGCTCAGTATGAACGGTATCTGGATGAGGAATTTTGTCTGGAGTATGCAAAAACAATGGTTGAGGCTAAAATAAAGAACGGAAAAAAACTAATTCAGAAATACTCCTATAACCACCCAACGATAAACTTTGACGATATTCTAAAAGCTATGGAAAGAGGATTAAAAGAACTTTCGAATAAAACCAGAGTTTCTTCTGTAATGGGGATTGAGGGAGAGACAACGGCAGCCTATTTCCGTGCATTTGGACGAATGTGTCTGGGAGAGCTGGAATTTACGAATAGAAGCCGCAGACCTCCTAAAGACCCAATCAATGCCTTGTTAAGTTTTGGCTATACATTGATTAGTAACGAATTGCTCTCCATTTTATGTGCTATCGGGTTTGACCCATACATAGGATTCTTCCATGGGATTAACTATGGAAGGCCATCCCTTGCTTTAGACATTGTGGAGGAGTTCAGACATCCAGTTATTGACCACTTTACTTTGAATTTAGTCAATCACCGGGTATTAACTGCCTCTGATTTTGAATGTAGAGAAGAGGAAGGGATTTATCTGACTGACGAAGCGAGAAAAAGGTATTTCCTCCACTATGAGAAAATGATGACTAATCCTGTTGAATATCATAGTGAAGATAAAGAAATAATCACTATGCCATTAATAGCTACTTCTTATCGGACATTGTTCAAAACTCAAGCTCATAAGCTGATGAAAACTGTTCAGAGGAAAGAGCCATATCAACCTTTTTTGATGGAGTAGTAGCACAGGCATCTTGCCTGTTGTCAGATGTCTTTTTTATGGAGCAAGAAAATGTTCCTTGTGGTGTCTTATGATATTGTGGATAACAAGAAACGAAATAAAGTGGCCAATATCCTTGAAGATTATGGCACCAGAGTTCAATACAGCGTGTTTGAATGCAATCTTACCAAAAAACTGCTTGGCAAGATGATGGATGAGGTGCTAAAATATATCAATGTTGATGAAGATAGTCTGCGGATATATGAAATCTGTGAGGGATGTAAACCAAAGATAAAGGTTTACGGAAAAGGTAAAGTAACAGAGGATGAGGAGGTGATCGTGTTATGATTAATCTTTAGTTTACATAATAGTTTACAAAATCTCTAATGGTGGGAGAAAATAGTCTAGACTATTAAAAGAATTATGCCATCGAGAGAATCCTTTGTAAATAAAGGGGTTAGGAAGATTAGAGTGATTGAATTTTAGATCAAAAAGGAGGAATTGGCTGATGAAAAAGACAGATTGTGAGGAGACTATGAAAATCGGGCTTGTAATGTCTTGTGGAATGGGGAGTTACAAGGCGAGCGGTTGAAAAGAGTGACCCAATGAAAAGGGGATTGCGACTTGGATATGTTCTAATATCTGTTATTGGAGTTCTACCGTTGAAAAGAGTGACCCAATGAAAAGGGGATTGCGACTTCTGTGTCAAAAAATCCATAGTCTTTTATATGATGTTGAAAAGAGTGACCCAATGAAAAGGGGATTGCGACTATATTATGAGCAGAGAGCTACCTTATAACTCGGCGTTGAAAAGAGTGACCCAATGAAAAGGGGATTGCGACCATGAATGCGATGGGACATAATGGTCAACATTATTAGTTGAAAAGAGTGACCCAATGAAAAGGGGATTGCGACTTCTTTGATTTCCTATTTTTAGGATAGCTATTTCAAGGTTGAAAAGAGTGACCCAATGAAAAGGGGATTGCGACTTAAAGCATCAAGCTTTTCTCCGCCCCACAAAACATCGTTGAAAAGAGTGACCCAATGAAAAGGGGATTGCGACTTACCTCTAATTTCCATAAGAATTTTTCTACGCCGTTGAAAAGAGTGACCCAATGAAAAGGGGATTGCGACAGAAAGCCAATCATTTGTTGTTCGTTTGGTATCTCAGGTTGAAAAGAGTGACCCAATGAAAAGGGGATTGCGACTTCCTGAGTGGTTTCGAGTCGCTCCTCTATTTCAGTTGAAAAGAGTGACCCAATGAAAAGGGGATGTTTGAAATCGGGAATCGCGGATTGCGAATTGTGGATCTGAAGATTAAGGAGTTGATAGATTCGAGATTCGCAATTCGAGATTCGAGATTA
>Ga0180009_10004698_pt1 | contig 14931 bp, 13 predicted proteins | sample OS_PC_MetaG_FD_123537 | JGI IMG/M metagenome (GOLD analysis project Ga0180009, IMG submission 123537) | Groundwater microbial communities from the Aspo Hard Rock Laboratory (HRL) deep subsurface site, Sweden - OS_PC_MetaG | ecosystem: Environmental > Aquatic > Deep subsurface > Groundwater...
ATCGTGCCGTTCAATTGTTGTGTGACCGTTTGAACGAAACGGAGACGATCTATCCGGGGACAAATTTTAAGCTGAACTTCGAATTGGTATCAAATCAAAGTCCTCCAATTCAGGAGTTCTGAAGTTGGAACATGTCTTTTTTATCGAAAGTCTCAGTAAACTTGATCCCACCGCACCAGTAATGGACAACCAGCTTTTCTCCCAGCGCTGAGTATGAGGTTCTCTCAACATCGTGCTCATGCGGTTGAGAGATAACAGGATGGTCCAGGTTAGCCAAGGGGTTAGCAGTGTTTTCCCGGTCCCTTTTCGGGAACTCATACCCGCAATACTGGCAGACTTTGAAGCGGATATGGTTTTCCTGATCGCACTCCGGGCACATTCTGTATGTCCGCTTCTCTTCCCCTTCATCGATATAGCTTGTTCCCGCGCTGATCTTATCAATGGCCCCATGTTCCCCGATGTTGCCGGCAAAATCCAGGACCCGGACATCTTGTTTTACTCGAGTAATTGCGGACCCGCACCCAGAGCAAACCGGTTCCATTTCGACACTGACTTTACCACATTGACACTTCACCTTTTCAACCCGGAGCCCTCTCCCGCACTGCTGATAATAGAGACCGGCCGACATCGTGGGTCGCATCAACGCAATCAGGTCGATCTGATCGTTGTCAAACCCCTCGCTGGCTATATTGACATTGACCAGCGCCCGGTACTTCCCGGCGTGATATCCGGCAACGATCTCGTCACGCTCCTGAGAACCGATCTTACTGTGAAGCAATGCGGTAGCAACCCCTCGACCCCGCAATTGCATTGTGACGGCTTCAGCGTGTTTTATTCCGACGCAGAAGACCGCCCAACGAATCCGGTTTTCCCCCAGCCGGACCAAATCATTCACCTGGATTTTGACCAATGCCAGATCGCTGACGGCTGCCTCCAGGGCTTCTTGAAGATAATCTCCTTTGTAAGCTACCGGAACAGCCGAAACATCAGCTTTTGTCGCCGGTTGAGAAACAGGCTTTGTCAGGTATCCCCGGGCGATCAACTCTTTGACCGGAACGTCATAAATGATTTCATTCATGATATGATGTTCAGTCCAGCCGCAAACGGCGCCAGAATCAAGGCGATAAGGGGTCGCTGTCAGTCCTACGACCCTCATTTTGGGATTGATTTTGAGCAGGTCAGCGATCAGGGTCCGGTACTGCCCGGTCCCGGTTAAGGGGATCCGGTGGGCCTCGTCGATAATCAAGAGGTTTACTTTCCCGAGTTCTTCAGCTTTGTCATATAGACTCTGGATACCACCGAATATCACTTTTTCATCAGTATCCCGGCAGCGCAGCCCTGCAGAATAAACCCCGAATTCCTTTCTCCCCTCCGGCCAGAAGTCCACCGCTTTGTCATAGTTCTGCATGACCAACTCTTTAACGTGGGTAACGACAACGACCCGCAGACCATATTCCCCGGAAAACCGCTTAATCAACATGGCAGCGACAGGGGATTTCCCCCCGCCGGTTGGTATGCAAATACAAGGGTTTCCCTTTGTTGTTTCAATAAAATACTTCTCGACGGCCGCAACCGACTCTATCTGATAATCGCGTGGTATAATCATCCCAGATCCATGTTTGAGTTAATTGATACGGTTTGATCGGGCCCGGATGCCAGGTCCCACCCGATTACGGTTTCATCCTTGTTTTTGCCCGGGGTTTCGATCCTTTTCAATGCCTGTTCCGCGTCGACCATATGGCCGTCTTGCATGTAAACAACATCCCCGTCATCGGTATAAACGAATGTTTCCAGAATCACGTTGAACCCCCAGCGGAAAGCAGCGTCAAAGATTGCCCGTTGCGCTTCGGGAAGACAGCCGTACCCTTCTTTAATCACAACCAGTTTAAGTGGGCTCTTGCTGTTTGCCATCAGGATTTCAGTGCAGATCCCGATTTGAGCGGCATGGTTCAGATCGTTCAGAGAGACTTTCGGTTTCCCGGGGAGCTCGACATACAGCCGGTTTTCATCGACCGTCAGGTACCGGACTTTCAAATCGGTATCAGCAATCTTTTTCATCTTTTCTACTTCATTCTGTTTTTGAGCCTGCTTGACTTTTTCCAGCGCGGTGACAGCCAGGTCTCTTTCAGCCTGGGCCTGGAGATACTTCTCCCTGCTGGTGACAAACTCATTGTTTTTCGTAACTGATCTCATTTTAGCGGTGAGATACACCCCTGGAAACATCTTGCCGTCCGGGTCCCTTTCTCCCCGCCATGGCTCCGGCTGGTTTACGGTTTCAATTTTTTCCAGCTCGGTTTTCAACTGTTCGATCTGCAGGTCTCCGATATTAATCTGCTCCATGACACTAACAATCTCAGTCTGCTTGTCAGTCAGCTTTTCCAGTGCGGCGGCGGCATCCTTCTTAACCAGCTCCCCGGCATTGTTCATTTCAACCAGTTTTTCTTTAACCGCCCGTTCTTCAGCCTCAAAAACCAGCTTTCTCTTTTGCTCTTCCATCAGGACCCTGATCTTTTCGTCAATGTCCTGGGTGCCGGGCCATTCTTTGGGCGGGTTTTCATTCTTAAATTTGTCGGCCGCTTGACAATGAGCGCTGTATTTTTCCTGGGCTGCCTGGTGTGCTTCAGTTTGTTTCAGATGTTCCTGGGTCAGCCTTTCCAAGTTCTCTTTGATCACCTGAACTGAATCAATCCGCGAAGTCACGGCCGCCTGGGCGGTAACAATGGTCTGCTGCTTTTTTTCATTCAGGCGGACATGGTTATTCAGCCGCTCAATCTCCTGCCGGATTGATTCAGGGTCCAGCCTTTCAGCCGGCCAGTCATCCTGTGGGACATCCAGGTCAGCCAGTACCCCGTTTGTGCGGGTTACCTGGGAGTTTTCAATCGTGTACTGTTCCGCCAGCTCTTCAGCCCGCAGGGTGAAGGGAGTCAGGTCCAGGCCGGCCGACTGGCAAACATATTCAGCCTGTTTTTTGGCTCCCAGTGCAGTGGTCTTTTTCTCATACAGCAGATTCAAAAATTCATAGGGGTCAAGCCACATCGCTCTCAGTTCGTCCAGGATCGCTTTCGGGTTTTTCTGGACAGCCCCGTCATTATCCAGGTCCTCAATTTTGTATTGGGGACTCCCGGCCCTGGATTTTGTCAACGTCACTCGCAGCCGGTTCCCGATCTCAAAGCCGTTCAGCTTCCCGGTCCCCTCAATGACCGCTTCAATTCTCAGCCGCTTCTGCCCTTGTCTGACCGGTTCATCAATCTGGCTGAACGCTCTTTGTCCGTAAAACAGACAGCGGGCGGCATCGATCACGGACGTTTTAGCCGAGCCATGATCTCCACAGACAACCAGCTTGCCCGACTCATTAAATTTATATTCAAATATTTCTATCCCTTTGAAATCTCTGATAGCCAGACTCGCCACTTTGAATTCAGGGGCTTCCCAGTAGTTCTGCTGCGGTTTTTCAGCCGTGTTATCCATTGCTATTCTCCTTATCAATCGTTTTAAAAAGGCGAAGCGCCTGGGCTCCGCCGTTGTATGTCCCGGGAAAATCACTTCTTTTCAGTCTTGTTGACTTCCTTTCTCAACTGGATTGAAAGCTGTTCCAACTGTTTCATGTAGCCATCACCGACTTCAATCTTATCGAAATTATTTTGGTAGAGGGTTGCCTGTTTTACCGCTCCCAGCTCTATTAACCGTTTGATATCATTTCTGATAACATCTTCCGGGCTCAGGTCTTCATCTGAATCCCGGCTTTCATCCGTTGCGTCTGCGGCAGATGGCGGGGTCTGTGTGGCGGTTTCGGGTGGGACAGCACGTTCTGTCTTCTTAGCTTCGATCTTCTCAGCTTCAGCTTTTGCCTCTGTAATTATCTCAAAAACATCTTTGGCCCTTTTTTCATCTCTGGAACGGACATCAGCAGCCTTGATTGTTTTTGATTTTATTACCTTCTGAATTATAGCATAATACTCAGGTTTGTCAACGATTTCCGCCAGTTTCAGCGCCCATGGTCCCGGGGTTTCTTCAGGTTTTTCATCAATAACCACATCCGCCCCGGAGGGTTCCCCTTGGATCTCTTTTTCCATCGCATCAAGACCAGAGGCAGCAGTCTCCCGGTTGACCTCTTCTGTAATATCCCGAACTTCCTGGATTTCGTATTCATCGTAAACACCGGCCAGCGTATCCGGGAAAGCATCCCGCAACGCGAACGACCGAGCCCTGAACTGCATCATTCTGGCCGCATTGCCCGTCATCCAGGGGGTGTATTCATTATTAAAATTTTTGTTCTTTCTTGCCATGTCCAGGGTGAATGTATATTCCCTGTCAGCCTGTCCCTTGCATTTGGCGACGCACTTCGCCCAATCCGGAAGCTTGCCATGTTTGCCGCCGGCATCTACCAGCGGGCCTTGGGTTTCAATGACATCAAGATACTTTGGGTCCTTTTTGGCCAGCGCCAGCATCATATCGCCGTAAACCCCGGTTTTCCCGTTAATCGTGTAAAGGTGCTGCACCGACTGAAATTCATTCAGTCCCAACGCCCGACCTGTTTGAATCGCCAAAAAGGTATTGGCTGGATTACCAATGTAGTTTTTCGGCACCAGGTTCGATGATGAAATCTTAACCGCCATTTCCCAGTCAAACGCTTGCTGTATTTTGGTGTAAGCCATCATGGCAAACTTTTCCTGGACCGCTTCAGGCAGCAACTTGATGTTATCCAGTTCAGACAGCATCAGCATCGGGTTTTTGTTAAACAGCACCAGTTGGTTTTCTGATTGTTCACTCATCTTTTTTCTCCTATTCCCACATTTTAAAATCAGTATGATAACCCAGATTGTTATCACATTCATGACCCGACCAGCCTTTTTTCAACTGCCAGCGGGCAAACTTTTCAAGCGCGATCCGGCAACTGGTCATCCCCTTTGTCAGATCAGAATCAAGCATTTCCAGCATCACCACTTTTTCTTTCGCAGGGCGAAATGATTCAGCGAAAACCAGGAAGAACTTAACGATCTTATCGGTGAACAGGGATACTACCTCCCGGTACAATCCGCCAGACATATCATACCGCAGCATTTTCATCGTTTCGATGATATTGTGACGGGTTGCAACCTTGCCAATGGACTTCCAATCGATTATCCAGATTTCTGTCTCAGACTCAATCAATAGGTCAGGTCTGACCCGGACCATGACCCAAACGATCTCACCGTCGATATTGATCGGGATTTTCTGATAGAAGCTTAACTCCGGGATCCCCCGCATGTTGAAAAGCTTTCCGACTTTCGGGTGTTCCCTGAGGGCCTTAGCCATCCCCTGAGCCCGTTCAAACTGAGACTGAGATACGACCTTCCGGCCTTTCGCCAGCTTTTTCTCCAGCTCGGCTGCCGCTTCCTTCAGCTCTTTGATGGGTTTCTGCATCAGCTTAATGCGGTCCGGATCATCAGGAGAATAATCAACCAAGAACTGGACTATCGGTTTTACCGCCGATTTCGGATAGTCCGGGACAACGCAGACATGATCGTTGATATCTGTTCCGGAAATGTTACAATCGAGTGCTCCGTGGTAATAATCCCCCAGCGACATTGCTTTCGTTTCAAGCCCCGGGTCGTCCAGGTAATGAAAAATAGTCTCATTGGATATCTTTTTCAGCCCGGAGCTCGATAAGATCATCCTTTCTGAGTGATACACCTCATTTAAGACCCCCGAAAAGATCACCCCCGGAACCGGTTTAAAATCACTGCCTGCCTGGACAACCTGTTCTTTAATTGTCGCCATCCTTTTTCCTTGCAAAGCGTTTAAAAAACAGTTTTGCCTTGCTTTCGGGTTTAATGAACATAACCTCTCCCGTTGGCGTAAACCCAACCTGAGACCGGAGCGCCGCCCTTAAATCCCTGGTTTTCACTTCCTTTTTCTTGAGCATAATTCCTCTCGCAAGGTTTTTAGCTGTTCCATGGTTGGGGCCGCCGGATCATCTGTCTTGAACCACCGGTCAACCTCATAGAGTTCAATCTTGAAAAATGCAGCGATCTCCTGCTTGGATAACTGGAATTCAGACATTGTAAACCATAGCCGGTTAAGCGGGGAAGCTTCGCGCCTGCCGGATCTTTTTAATTGCTTTTCAACCGCGGTTAAATATTCCAATCTTGGGAGTTGCGGGTTCTTGCCCGAAAACCACTTTCTGACCGTCGCCTCGGAAATACCGCCCCCTGGGCAACTGGCTGTCATCCTGGCCATCTCCCGATTAGACAGGAGGTATTGGTACCGCAGGTCCCTCGCTTTCTGCAATAAATCCATAAAAATTATCTCCATAATTACAGTTCAATAAAGTCTCTCTATATAGAGATCATTTGATTTTTTTATCTACCCGCCATTAGCGTAGTAAAACCGTTGCGCTATGTCAATATAAATTTACGATTCTATTTTGTGATGTATCTGATATGTTATCTCGGGCGGGCTTTACAAGGTTATAAAAATTCTGCAATCATGATCTAAAAATACATAAAATAAGGAGATTTTATGTCAGAACAGGCTACAAAAGCACCGGCACAACCAGATATCCCCAACCCGGCGTTAATCCAGGGAGAAAAAAAACTTCCTGTATTTCAAGCCCTGATGGAATATGTTGGGTTTGATTCAAAAAGCTTCGATCTAACAAGGGAAACCCAGTCTCAAAAAGACCGGGACTTAAAAGAAAGTGAGAAACAACCCCGAGCGGCAATTGCTGGATATGGGGCCACCGGTGTCCAGGGCGATTACGGGACATTCGCGGCCGAGTTTGACCAGAATTTTAAGCTAAACGGGGTTGCTGTCCTGCCGGCTCAACTCCCGGCCACCAGACTGGAAAGGATTCCGATTTTTCGTATCATGATGAAAGATCCCGTTATCGGGATTGCTTTGAAACAACATACCGGGACAGCGCTCTCGTACAGTGAGGAAAAACAGCATTCGGTTGAAGTGCTGCCCAATACAGAAGCGGGGTTTAATGAGAATTCTGCTGAAATAAGGCTTTTAAAAGACCTCCACGCCCGGATCAACCTGGATGACCATATTTTTTCGTGGGGATTAAACGCCGGCGGAATCGGGGACCTGTTTTTAAGGGTGTACGCCAGTGAAGATAATAAACGGATCGAAAGTATCTTAGATGATGAATCGACCCTTCCGGAATATATTTTTGCTTATGAGCAGCTTGGCCGCACACGCGGTTATATCTGCCCGCTTTATTCAAAACCGGTTCGAGGCGGGTTCCAGATGTTAAACCCCTGGGAGATGATCCATGCCCGGCTGCCAGGCAACAGGGTTTATTCACTTGGCCGGTATGAAATTTCGCAGGAATTAAACCGGAACTGGGAGCGGTTTGATATCACACTGCAGACCCCACCCAGTCAGATCGTTGAAACCTACTACGGGGATTCAATGCTCAGCCTGTCTTACTGGGCCTGGAAAAACTTTATCCGGTCTTTAGAATCCGTCATGGTCTCCCGGGTGAATAAGTCAATCCGGGACAGAGCCGTTTTCCTGGGGATGACAGGAGGAGCTCCTGAAGCGGCAATGAAGTGGATTAACAACCTCGTCATGCAGCTGATCAATAAAAAGAAACGGGATGAAACCCTGATCAGAAATAACGACCTGGCTCATACGGTAAACAACCTGGTTTTACCTTATGACTACTCCGGGGGTCAGGGGAAAGTCGACTTTTCTGTGATTGATCCGGATGTCAATATCAGGGAACTGGAAGATATCATGGTCTGGCTGAACATCCTTTGCGGATCCTTAGGGATTGACCGGACCAATATCGGATGGGCTGATGCTGTCACCGCTTCTTTAGGTCGAGACAGTACGACCATGACTACCATCATACAGGCTTTACATGCTGAACGGTTACGCCGGGCAATGGGTCTGGCTGTGATGAAACTGGACATGATCGAGCTGACTTACCAGACCGGAAAAGTCTATGTTGACCCGCCCCACATCCTTAATTTCCACTCGATCTCTGTCGCCAAAGAGCAAGCAGAGCTCGACAATATGTTACTCCGCATGGATCTTGCCGAACGGGTAGCAAACATTGTGCTTGCCGCTGAAACCGGCGACAAAAAACTTTTGATGAAACTCGTTAATTCCAAGATCATGAAACTTGATGAATCTGAATTTAACGCCATTATTGATGCAACACCAGCGCCGGCAGAGGGCGAAGAAGACGGAGGGATGTAATGGGAGAAATAAAAATTATCGAGAAAGATATTCAAGCATTAATCCCTATTGAAAACGGGAAAATGGAGGGAGTAAAAACCGTAGATGCCAGAAAACTACATGAATTTTTGGAGTCCAAACAGCAATTCAGCAATTGGATAACGAATCGAATTAAAAAATTTGGCTTTATTGAAGGGGTTGATTTTGTTAAATTAAATAAATTTATTTATTCAGATTCCAAGCCGACAATTGAATACCATCTTTCTACTGAAATGGGAAAAGAAGTATCAATGGTTGAGAACAACGAAAAAGGCAGTCAGGCCCGTCGATATTTTATTGCCTGTGAAAAACAGCTTAAAAATCTTCCAATTGAAACCGAAATAGATCTACTGGTAAGATCCGCCAAGCTTATTCAACAACAACAAAAACAGATCAACGAACACACCGGCCAGATTAAACAACTCGAAGGGCGGTTAGAACAAAATTCAGGATTTATCGGCTTTATGACTGTTCGTGGGATGGCAAATATCCGAAACGTAAAACTTCGGTTAAGAGAAGCGATAACCATCGGCAAAAAAGCCACCAAGATTTGCCGGGAGGTAAATTTAGAAACCAAAAAAGTAACAGACCAAATGTACGGGGAAGTCAACACATACCCGGTAGAGGTATTGGAAGAAGTATTTGACGACGCTTTTCCCGAATAACCCAAATCCCCATAAATTTTACCATACATGGAGGTATGTAAAATGAAACTTGGAACAAAAAGACAAATCCGATTCAGCAACCATGAGCCAGTGGTAGACACAATCAACCTGACCGATCGGCACCGGCAGACAGGCCTCGCCCGGAAATATGCTGAAGACAACATCTCAACCATGCTCAAAAGCATTGAGACGAAAGAACGTCTGAAGTATAACCAGCTTTACGGCTATGTCGGGCATACGTTTTTCAAGCATGGTTTCTTTTCCGATGAAATCCCGCCCGCTCAGGTGTGTACGGGTATCAAGCTTGAATGGCCGTACCTGCAGCATACAGAAAGGTTTTTGGACTCCGAAAAAGGCAAACTGGCAGAATCTCTTTACGATTCCGGGACCCATGGGTTCAGTTGGGCGATTGGGGGAAAAGACGGGGGAGAATACGCCTTTACCCGGGCCGATTTTATCCAGGGGTTTGACCTGGTGGGGACGGAAAGTTTTATTTCTGAAGAAAAAAGAATGATGATCGGTGAAAGTCTTATTTCAAAAGGGTTCAGTGAAACCGATGCCCACGCAATCGGGGAATCTCTGGTTGCCAATTCCGGGCAGATGACCCAGCAGCAGGCATTGTTTGAAGCCCAGACAAAAATCAACCAGATTCAGTTTGAGCTTGAAGTATCTCAGTCCAATCAGGTAGGAATGCAGAAGAGAATTGAACTGATCGGGGAAAGCTTTGAAAAATTGTTCCCGGTCCATATCCCGGGCGAGATTATTGCGCTGATGGTAAACCCGAAAGCAAAAGAAGACTCGGCAAAGGTGGCCGAATTTTTCAGGCGGACATCAGGGATTGATACCAGTCAGCTGCCGACCAGGGCCAACATGAACCAGGGGCGTCTGGTTATTGAAAAGAAAACAGGTCCAGCTCAGCCTGAAACTAGACACCCGCTCGACATGGTGTTTGATGAGCTGCCTTACAACCTCATGTAGCAACCCCGCCAAAGCCAGCCCCCTCGGGAGCCAGTGTCCATTCTCCTGCACTGACTACCCAGCTCTCGGGGGGGTCCTGCCTATAGAAAAATCACGGCCGGGATATTGCTCGGTTCGTAAATATTATCCCCGTTCCAGCCAATTGAACCAAACCAGGTCCAGAACTTACTTCGCCTGAAAAAGATCCTTCCCCGGACCAGCAGCGGGACAAGACTCAACGCCCCGTCATTTATTGCCGTCAGCAATTCGTTAGGGGCTACATCGGCCATTGAGGCAACTTCATCGAGAGGGATCAACCTTTTGACCGTTTTCATTTCGCAGTCCTCGATCTCGGGTTTTCAACCGGGACAACCACGGTTTCAACAGGGGTTCCACAGAGCTTGCAGAACAAAGAACCTTCGTGGATGCTTGAGCATTTCCGGCAGATATTGAAAGGTTTTTTATCTGCAGACATCGCTTTCAGAAGGTTCTGGATAGTCCCGCTGCCCATGAAATCTTCGTCACTTTCATCCAGGTCATCCAGGATCGACCGGTCCCAAAGTAATTGCGCTATGGGCGGCCCTGATACACACACCCCGTAAGTGGCAAAAACATTTCCTTTTTCAGTCGGCTTCCACTCGAAAGCCAGTTTATCTGTAATGGTCTTTTCCTGAAAACCATGTTGCATCAGGATCTTGTTGAACTTTCTCACCGGTACGCCCCAGATTTCAGCAAGCTGGGTGGGGATCATGTAAACCGGTTTGTTTTTTGGGGAAGTTCTTGAAGTGTTTGTTATCATTTGACTCTTTTGTCTTTTCTTAGTTTGGAGAAGAGCAGGGCCTCAAAACTGCACAAAGACGGCGGGATTATTCGACCGGAAAACCGGCTTATTCTCCGCACCCCTGCTCCAAAATTTGAAGGCATAAAAAAACCATCTGCTTTCGGGGATGGTCTTTCCGCTTTGTGAAGGTGTTTTGAGCACCGTTTGCATATTCCGGTGATATTGACCACCTGAACCGATGATTTCCTTACCACTAAAACCGGAACCAATTACCAGCAATACCGGTTTTGTCTTACCGCAATTTGAGCTCATCGGAGAGTAGCAACGACTTTTTCTGTTTGGAGAAGAATCTATGATGCTTTTTCGATCTGGTAAGTTTCAGCCTGAGTCTTCTGTCGAAAAGGGGAAAAATCCACAGGACATCCACCATTCAACACCCATTTTCAGGCGTATCATTCGTTACATCTGCAATTTATCCCTGTAAATTCAAGTATATCAAAATTCTTCCTGAGTTTTGCCTCACCTATTCCATCTTCCCGTTATTACACTTTGTTTCATTTTAACACCCTACAGTTAGTCCGATTTAGGACAAATTAGGATTCAGGAAAGGACAAGATTTTTGCAGATTCAGCAACAGAAAATAGCGGGTCTCTATCACCAATCGTCTCCGAATACTCTCCAGTTCAGGTAAAGAGACATCTCCAAATTATTCCTTCACTATTGACATCCCTTCTAGCATTGCTATAGTCTGAGTATAATAAACACAACAATATCAAAGGAGCAACAATGAGCATTAGACAAAAAATAGAAGATATCCTAAAAGAAAACCCCAACATCTCAATTGGTGAATTGCGAAACCAACTACCTGAAATTAACCCGGGGAGCCTGAAAGCTGAATTCTATAAACTTAAGCGAAAACTTTCCGGACCTGTCGCAAGGAAAAAGACAAAATCAGAACCGAAAAAGACAACCAGAAATAAAAGCGTCCAGCAGCAGGTCAGCAATTATCTGGACAAAAACACTGAAGCATCCTTTGACACTCTGAAGATTGCATTTCCTGATATCAACTCAAACAGCCTCAGCGCCTATAAGAGTGTATGGAAAAAAGAGCAGGAACCCAAAGAGGATAAACCCGCAAAGAAGAAGCAACTGGATAAGGTGGTGAAGGTCAGTAAACCAGCAAAGAAAGCTCAGAAAGTATCTAAAAAGAAAGAACCGAGTAAAGTAAAACCGGTAAAGGACGTAGCATCTGATAAAACAGAATTGATCGAATCCCTTAAAAAAACCGTTGCTGCACAGGAAAAAACAATACAGACAATAAGCAAGTCCCTCGATTTATCAACTCCAGAAATTGATGAGGAGGAATTGCAGGGGATGACTCTGACTGAGATAAAAAGAATCGCAGTAACATTTTTGGCTATATCCGAGTTTCCCAAAAGGCCATACTCTCGGCATGCCTTGGTATTTGATGCCTAAGATACTGTTTTATACGGTACGGAATTTAGCCGGAATCTGCTCCGGAATGTTAAGGTCTCCCACAGTCAAATAAATGAGGTCTGAAAACGCATCCAAATTCGGAAATCCACTGGCCTGTTTTTAACGATTTTGATAATCCGGTTGAGACCTTCGGCAGCAGCATTGGTTAATCGATTCTCTATAAACGGCAGCAGACGATGTTTATGCCTTCGAATTGTCCTGATAAACGTTTTAATGGACTCCAACCGGCTTTTCATGGCCGTTTTGCACCAACTGTCAAGAAACTCTTCAGCTAACTTTATATCTGAAAACTCCCAGAACTGCTCAAATTCATCTTTGAGAACCCAGGATCGATGGATTCGCCTGTTTCCCATGTAAAGAGACTTGAGGGTCCGGGTATCCTCTGCGCTGCGATTGGAAGAGTGTCTGTATATCAGCCATCTTAACCCCTTGAGTGCCTTTTTGCCGGGTCTATCGGCTTTGCGCCACTCCTCCTTGCGAACCTCGTCTACTGCATCGTTCAAAGCTTTTACGATATGGAATCGATCCAGGGTCAGCGTGGCGTTAGGACACCATTTCTCGATGGCTCCAATAAATGTCTCACTCATGTCGCAGCATCCCGATACGATCTGATTCCGCTGGTACTGGCTCAGTTTTTCTTTAAAGAAACGGTCGATGGTCTCGCGGGCTTTACCCTGTCCAATCCAGACGACGCACGATCTTTGAAGGTCATAAACGATAGTGGCATACTTTCGTCCCTTGCAGTATGAGATTTCATCAATACCGATCATTTTGAGATTCCTGATCCTATGTCCTCTCCTCTCCCGGGTGATAATCCGGTGCAAAAGGTCCGATATCGTCGATGCGGCTATCTTCAATAGCTGACCAGCCGCTTTTTGGGTCATGATGGTGCAATGAATCAATACCGCGTATTCCAGCCGATAGGTCACTTGAGCATGGGGAGCCGCCCAGGGGATATCTTCCTGAACACGACCATGAACCGGACAGTCAATCTCCCGTGGGCAGTAAGTAAAATATACCTTTCTCTTGCAAATCATAACATCACGCCAGACCCTCGGCTCATCCAGGGTGTGTATTATCCGGCCCCGTCTCAAGCAGTGGGGACACAAAGCTCCGTTCTTGAATGGTTTTACTTCAAGCCAAAGTTCTCTGTACCAGTTCTTAAATTCGAAACTTCTGACAGAAAATGCTTTTATTCTCAGTAAACGTTGGATAAACTTGGTTATGCTCATAGGGGATCTCCTGTTTGTATTATGGCTAATACTTTACTTGAAGTGAACCTATGAGTTCTGACAACCCCTAATCTCTCAGATAGATGAGGTGTTCGCTACGCTCACCATCTTTATTGATCCGGAAATACTTCAAACCCGTTCCAGGCTCCGCCTGTCGTTCGCTGCGCTCACTAACTGGTTTTGCATGCATATTTGCCGGATATCTGTCAGCAGTGCCGCTTCGCGGCCACATTGATATTTTTTCATCGCTTTCTGTGATCAGCTGAAGAAAGCAATGAAAAAATATAGTTTTCTACATCCTTTTCGTCATCAAAATTCACTGAAATAGCACATTTAGCTTATTTCCCCTCTACTCCTTTATTTCTGCCAACTAACACGCTATTTGACTGAAACTACCTGATTTGGGAAACTCGGATACACCCACATTTTTGAAGAGCATCAGGGAGCTTCCAAGCAAGTTTAAAAAGTAGTTTTTATTGATGTTTGGTGGAATTGAAACTCTGCCAGACATCTTCCAACCCTCATATCTTCTGATGGTTCCTTGTATATATTCTCCTCCTGTTATCTCCTTTGCACCTTTTCAAACAACATGATCGTGTCCAATCAGTTAAAACAATGACGATTGGATTAAGTACAGTGATCATATGCCGGTGATTTGTGATTTTGACGATACAATACTATTGAAGTCGGAACTTTCGAATAAATTGACTGCTTAGATAATACCCCAAGAATCCTCATTCAAGATTGGGATTGTTACTGCCAGAATCTTAATCTGACACAAAGGTATTAATAGTTTCTTAGAAGCCGATATGAAGCCACTGAGAGCTTTTTAAGGGGTATTTGTGAGGTTCATTTTATTCGATGCCATTATATTCTTTTCAAAATAATTAATCATCGTTAATAGAGTCAGCACCGCAATATCACACTATCGTGCCTACTGTTTCTGATTGACAATCGTACCAACCTCGTCAATAATCTCCACACAATGCTCTGAAACCCTTATTTTCACTCATTCAAACAGGAAAAAAATGAATAAAACGGATCTCATAGACAGTATAGCAAAAGATGTTGAAATCACGAAAGCAAGTGCTGGTGCAGGATTGGAAGCGGTATTAAAATCGATTCACGGTGCTCTGACAACTAAAGATGGAAGTGTTCAGATGGTAGGTTTTGGCACTTTCAAAACAGTTAAAAGGGAAGCAAGGAAAGGTAGAAACCCTCAAACCGGCAAGGAAATAAAGATTCCAGCAAAAAAGGTTGTCAAGTTCAGTGTTGGAAAAGCATTGAAGGATGCAGTGAATTAATGCTGATGCAGTATTAGATAAACTCTCTCCATTGGAAGACCTTGGATTGGTGCTGGTTCAAGGTCTTTTAGGTTGTCCGATCATCTCCAACTTCTTCACCTCTTTAATCCACTCCATTGCGCTCTAAAATCGAAAATACCGCTTGACTCCAAAAAATCAATTTCCTAGTGCGCCAGGCCAAGCCTGCGCAATCCAGCTGGTTGGGAAGCCAGCCTGACAAAGTTAGCCGACCGTCAGAACCGAGTTTTGCATCTATGGGGGTAACCGCATGGGTGAAGCGTAAA
>Ga0180009_10004699_pt1 | contig 14931 bp, 15 predicted proteins | sample OS_PC_MetaG_FD_123537 | JGI IMG/M metagenome (GOLD analysis project Ga0180009, IMG submission 123537) | Groundwater microbial communities from the Aspo Hard Rock Laboratory (HRL) deep subsurface site, Sweden - OS_PC_MetaG | ecosystem: Environmental > Aquatic > Deep subsurface > Groundwater...
ATGTCTTTCATGATACTATCCCTCCGTTGAAGAATGTTTCCCTTACAACCAAGGGAACAGTGCTACACCCTTTACGCAACACACACCCTGCCAGGGCACCCCATGAAACTGCGGACCATAATCTTCCTTATCCTCCTTGCCCTTGGGATTCTGCCCATTCTTACTCTGGTCGGAGTCAATCTCAGGTCACACATCAACCAGCATGAGTCGGTGGAAAAAAACCGAACCTCTGCCAAAGCTGAAAGCAATTTCGTTTCCCTCAATGCCCGGGTAAAATGCATCAGAAAAAGCCTTCTCCAGGCAGCCACCACCCCCATGACCGCAGGACTCACCCCGTTGCCCATGGACTCTGCCGGGCGCCGACGGTTAACACAGCTGCTTATCGGCCAGATGAACAGCGATGCGGTGATCCTCGGAGTCCGCTTGCTTGACACCAACGGCAACCAACTGGTCCACCTCCGCCGAAACAGTGATCCCATGCTGCCCGGCGTAGAGCCACCGGCGCCGATCACCGCCCCTCCGCTCGAAGTCGTTCCAGACACCACGAATAATGAGACAATCCAACATCCTTTGTTTCAGAAAGGATTGGCGCTCAAGGAATCCGAGGTTGAAACGTTTTTTTCCTCGAATCAGGCCGATCCCGACACCGCCATACTCAGCCTGGCAACGCCAATCCCCGGAATGGATGGGTCTGTGGCCGGCGTAGTCATCATGGACATTGCGACCGAACTGTTTCTTGATGCCCATAAAAATTCCTGCTGGGCAACGTTTTCGGGTGAGATTGTCCATACCCCGATTTCTTTCCCCGCACTGGACACTCCACACCCCATCGCTTCCGGCGCCAGCCTCCCGTCTCTTTTCCCAGGGATTTCCACCCGCATGACGGATGATCACCCTTTCGTCTGGGAGAACGCATCGGGTCACAGCCTCATCTGGCTTCCTCTCATATTTAATGACAATCTTCCTCCGACCCTGTGGCTCGGATCCCCCGTAGACCGCAGCGCCGCCAGGGAATGGAAACTTTCCCTGATCTACAACATTATCTGGATCGTAATCAGCATTGCCGTCATCGTTTCGCTCATTGCCAATGCCATCGCCAAAAAAATCGACCGGATCAAGGATTCGATCCTCACCGGATTGGACTCCATCCTGAACAAGGGTCAGGCAAACGTTCAATTCAGTTGGACCGGCCCCCGGGAAGTGATCAATCTTGCCGAGGAACTTACCACCCTTGCCCGCCACTATGCGGCAACCAGAACAAAACAGCAAGTGGCGGAAGCCGACCTGCGGCAAAGCGAGGATAAATTTAGAAACCTCACCGCCTCGGCCCAGGACGCCATCGCCATGATGGATCATCGCGGCAACATCTCTTATTGGAACGAAGCTGCCAAGGAGATTTTCGGATTCGGCGCAGAAGAGGCTCTGGGAAAACCTATTCACACCCTCATCTCGCCGCGCCTCGCGGAATCAAGCCATAAGGATTCCCCCCAGACAAACCCGACCAGCGACGGGCCTATCCGCGAAACAATCGAGCTCATCACCAGGCGCAAGGACGGCACGGAATTTCCCATCGAACTCTCGCTTTCAGAAGCTCGGGTCAAAGATCAGTGGCATTCCATCTGGATTATCCGTGACATCACCGAACGCAAGCGGGCCGAGGACGAGGTCCGTCTCCAGCAGCAGCAGCTGGTCCAGGCAGACAAGATGATCTCGCTGGGCGTACTCATCTCCGGCGTTGCACATGAAATCAACAACCCGAACAGCATCGCCATGCTGAACAATTCCATGCTTTTCAAGGCGTGGGAAAGCGCCAAACCCATTCTCGATGAATACGCCAAAGAAAACGGCGATTTTCTCATCGCCGGCCTGCTTTACAGTGAGATGAGCGAACAGATCCCCCGCCTTTTTCTGGAATTGGAAGAAAGCGCCCGTCGCATCAAAAATATTGTCCATGACCTCAAGGATTACGCCCGGCAGGACACGACCCGCCACATGGAACAATTGGAAATTAATGAGATTATCCAGACAGCGGTACGCCTCAACCACAACAAGATCAAAAATGCCACCAGCAATTTCAAGACCAATCTCACCCCGGATCTGCCGCCCATCCGGGGCAACAGGCAGCGGCTTGAGCAGGTGCTGATCAATCTGATCCAAAACAGTTGCGAGGCCCTTGCCACCAAGGATAACGCCATAAGCATCACCTCGCGCTATGATGCGAACAGCGATGAAGTTGAAATTTCCGTTCACGACCAAGGAACAGGCATTGCCGGGGATATCATCAATCGGATCACGGACCCGTTCTTCACCACCAAACGGTCCTACGGCGGCACCGGCCTCGGCCTCTCCGTATCCGCCGGAATCATCAAGGAACACCAAGGCAGGCTGCGGTTCACTTCGACTCCCGCGACAGGGACCACTGCGACCATCTCCTTTCCAGTCTGTCGGGAAGAGACGGAGACCTCTCTCCTTGCAAAGCCGAATGACAAAACGATTCAAGCCGGGTAGGGTAATCAGCGACAGCCATGACCCAGCGCCAGCCCGAAAATTCAGGAGGATTTTTTCATGGATAATCAGCTTACTCCTAATCGACCCATTCTCTTGGTCGACGATGAAGAGGCCTGGCTGCACAGTTTCAGTCTGACCCTGCGTTCCAAGGGCTTGACCAATATCCGCTGCTGCTCGGACAGCCGCAAGGTCATGGATATATTGTCCGACGAAGAAGTGGGGGTGATTGTCCTTGATCTCACCATGCCCCATCTTTCAGGGGAAGAACTGCTGCCCGCCATTGTTCAGGAATACCCGCTGATCCCGGTGCTTATCATCACCGGTTTGGACCTGGTAGACACCGCTGTCCGGTGCATGAAACTCGGGGCCTTTGATTATTACACCAAGGTCAGCGAGGAAACCCGCCTCATCGCCGGGGTTAAAAGGGCCGTTGATCTCAGCCTCCTGCGCCAGGAAAACGACCTGCTCAAGGAGCATTTTCTCAAGGACAAGCTTGATCATCCCGAGGCCTTCAGCCGGATTACCACGCACAATAAAGCCATGCGATCCATTTTCCAGTACATGGAATCCATTGCCAATACCAATGAACCGGTACTGATTTCCGGAGAAACCGGGGTCGGCAAGGAGCTTATTGCCCAGGCCCTGCATTCCTTAAGTAAGCGGCGCGGCGAATTTGTTCCGGTGAATGTGGCGGGGCTGGACGACACCATGTTCGCCGACACACTTTTCGGCCACAAGAAAGGCGCCTTCACCGGGGCTGATCAAACCCGGGGCGGACTCATCGAGCATGCCGCAAGCGGCACTCTTTTCCTTGATGAAATCGGCGACCTCTCTCCGCTTTCGCAGACCAAGCTGCTGCGACTTCTTCAGGAACGAGAGTATCTGCCCCTGGGTTCGGACATCCCCAAACGCACCGATTGCCGGATGATCTTCGCCACCCATCAAAACCTTCAGGAAATGCAGGAAGGGACCACTTTCCGCAGGGATCTGTATTACCGGCTCCATGCCCACCGCATCCATGTCCCTCCCCTTCGGGAAAGATTGGACGATCTGCCCCTGCTGGTCGATTTTTTTGTCGACGAGGCCGCAACCCGACTTAACAAGAAAAAGCCCACCTTTCCCAAGGAGCTGATCTCCCTGCTTGGCACCTATGATTTCCCCGGCAACATCCGGGAACTCAAAAATATGGTCTTTGATGCGGTCAGCACCCATAAAAACCGCACCATGTCCATGGATTCATTCAAGGATTATCTCCGGCTCCGGCGTCCCAACCTGGACGATGAGATCAAAAAACATCCGGAAACCCTGACCCCATTCGCCGACCTCCCTCAACTCCCATCCATCAAAGAGGCAGGATATCTCCTGGTGCTTGAGGCCCTGAACCGGGCCAATGGCAATCAGGCCATTGCCGCGGAAATGCTCGGCATCACTCGACAAGCCCTCAACTGGCGCCTCAAACAGGCAGACCGGGATGAGTGATGACTGAATTGTCACTCATCAGCACAACGCCTTCGCCCCTTCACGGCAAATTTTCTTGCACCCGTTCGCAACACCCCCATCCCATCACACACAAAACATCAGCCCGTAATTCAATAAGATACACACAATCCACTGCCACTGGCACCCATCTTGCTTTTAACCTAGACATCACCGACACTATTGATATTCAGCAAAATAACTTTACAACAACAGGCGTATGACCACCCAGCATATTCTCCTTGTCGAGAGCAAACCCAATCTGCAACACAGCCTCAGCCTCATGCTCAAACAGGAGGATTATCGGGTAAGTCTTGCCGACACCAAGGAAGAAGCGCTGGCTGCGGCCAGGGATTTAGCCAACAATCCTGAGGGAGTTGACCTCATGATCGTTGATTTGGATTCAACAACGCATGAAACATGCCAAATTTTCATGCATGCTCTGTCCGCAAGCGGAATTAGCATCCCCTATCTCATCCTTGCCGAAGAGATAGAGGATCAATCGATTGATGCTTTAAAAAAACACGGCTGTCTGGCTTGCATCACCAAGCCATTTGAACCGGCAGCCTTGCTCCGGAGCGTTCATGATGCTCTGGATTGCCTATCACCACAAGATGGACATCAACGAGGGAGGAAACAAGAAAAGAGCAACACCGAAAGTGCCGTGAACGGATAATCATTACTTTCCCAAGGAGAAAAACATGCAGAACAAACAGCTACGCAAATGGATTCCATTTTTGCTGCTTACCGGACTCCTGGTAAGCGGTCCGAGCCTTACCGGTTCGTCTGCGGCCTTTGCCGCGGATCCTGCCCCGAAGGCCGCACAGAACGGAAATTCCTTTGCCGGAAAAGTTACCGGTAAATCCAACAAGGCCAAGACCATCTCCATTGAGGTGAAAGGCAAAAACGAATTTCTCAAATTCGACGACAAAACAACCGGACTTGAGCATGCGGACGAGGGCGAAGCAGCAGTTATCCAGTTTGAGACGCGGGGCGCCGACAGGTTCGCCACGGTCATCAAGCCAAAGCTTGCCAGTCTGCCGGAAGGCGTGAAGGAAATGAAATCCGATGAGCTTGCCAAACTCATCGCCATGGGTCCGGAAGAAGGCAAATACGTGCTGATCGACTCCCGGCCGGCACCGCGTTACCATGAGGGGCACCTTCCCACCGCCATTTCCATCCCCGATAACGTGATGAATGATACCGGCGCAGCTTATCTGCCCGGAGACGCCAAACTGAAAGACCTGCAGCTCATTTTTTACTGCGGAGGGTACACCTGAGGCATGAGTCCTCATTCCGCCGGTCTGGCGAAAAAAATGGGCTACACCAACGTACGCGTCATGCTTGAAGGCATCCCCGGCTGGAAAAAAGCCGGCAAGTCCCTGACCGCCTCTGAAAAATTTGTGCAAACAGGCAACATCGTCCTGGTGGACTTACGCACCAAGGAAGAATATGAAGCAGGTCATATTCCGCGGGCACACAGTATCCCTATGGCGTCTCTTGCTTCAAAAGAGGACGGCTTTCCTATCAAAGCTCCGACCGTGGTCTATGCCAATTCCTTTGTTGAGGCCCAAAAAGGGTACGAGATGATCAAGGAGTGGGGCGTCAAGACTGTTTCCATCTGGCCGGGTGGCGACAAATCCTGGACAGCCGCAGGCAAGAAACTGGCCACTGGTCCCACTCCCGCCGCCATCAAATGGGTTCGCCAGATGGGCAAGGGCGAGGTCGGCCTGGCTGAATTCAAAAAGGTTATGGAAGGCAGCGAAACCCAGGCCATTCTTGATGTGCGCACCAAGGATGAAGTGCAGAGCGGCGCACTCAAGAATTCAATTTCCATTCCCCTGGATGAAATCGAAAAACGGTACACAGAACTGCCCAAAGGCAAGGAAATGCTGATCCATTGCTCCACCGGAGCGCGGGCGGAAATGGCTAAAGCCGCTTTGGACAAAGCCGGCATCAAGAGCCGCGTTCTGATCGCTGACGTGGAATGCGAACAGGGCAAGTGTGAAATCAAGGATTAATTCCACCGCTCCTTAGGAAGCAGTCGCTGTATCGCGTCTGTTTTGTTGTGCAAGGCCCTGCCGGGACCATCCCCGGCAGGGCCTTTTTTTCGAATTATCCAGAAGTTCCTGGAAAGGGAGCCAGCCTCCAAGACCGCATTTCTTTGCTTGCCCAAGCTCCTCAAGAAGTCTATAATTGCTTTTTTCGTATTCTTACGGCTGGTTGCGCTTGTTGCTGCAGCCCTGCCTTCTCTGCAATATGACCCCAGGAGCCGGTCCGTGACCCTGTCCACCACAAAGAAAAAACAGCTGCGCGACGCAGTTGGCAAATTCAGCACAGCCAATATTCTGGTGCTCGGCGATATCATTGTCGACCACTTCATCTGGGGATCTGTTTCCCGGATTTCCCCGGAAGCGCCGGTACCCGTGGTGGATGTCACCCACGAAAACCTCTTGCTGGGTGGAGCGGCCAACGTCCTGAACAACATCTATTCCCAGAACAGCCGCGCCTCCCTCTGCGGGCTGATCGGCAATGATGCCATGGGCGACCACCTCTTAAGTCTGCTGGCGGAACTCGGTTCCCCTGCCGCCGGCATCGTCCGGACAACCAACCGCCCCACCACCCTCAAGACCCGAATCGTGGCCCAGCACCAGCAGGTGGTTCGCTTTGACCGGGAAAAGACCGGAGAACCGAGCCCGGAACGACTGGCGGAAATCTGCCGGTTCATCGACGACCACCTGGACAGTTTTGACGCGATCATCGTTTCGGACTACAACAAGGGCATGATCAATATGCCTTTGATGGATCATCTGCGAAACCGAACCACGAAGCGGAACATCCCACTCATCATCGACCCGAAACCCCAGCGACCGGAACGCTTTCGCGGCGCCACCATCATTACCCCCAACCTGCACGAAGCCGAACGCATGGCCGACATGGTCATTAAGACCGAGGAAGACCTGCAGATTGCAGCCCATCTTCTCCAGAAAAAACTGGAAAGCGATGCTGTCCTCATTACCAGAGGTGAAGCGGGCATGGCCCTGTACGAAAAGGGGCACCCTCTCTTCACCATTCCAACCATGGCCAAAGAGGTATACGATGTCACAGGCGCAGGCGACACGGTAATCGCCACCCTGGCCTTGGGGTTGGCCGTGGGCCTTTCCGCAGCCGATGCCGCAACCATCGCCAATTTCGCCGCAGGCATCGTAGTGGGCAAGGTGGGCACGGCGACAGCCTCCACCGCCGAACTTCTTGAGGCAATCGGATGAAAAGACCGTTGAGCATGACCGGCTACGGCCGGGGAGAATCCCAAACCGGAGCCAGAAGCTGGACCGTGGAAGTCCGCTCGGTAAATCATAAATTTCTCGATCTGAGCATCAAGATCCCCCGCAAGTATCTGGGACTTGAAGACCGGATCAAGAAAGAAATCGGAAATCACTACAGCCGGGGCCATGTGGATATTTACGTCAACCCCGGCGCAGAGGCTGGCGACAATATCCGCCTGGCAGCCAATTTCCCCTTGGCTCGCAACTATTTCCAGTGCCTGGAAGCAATCCGCCAGGATCTTTCCCTGCCCGACGCCCCAACCCTGGCCATGATCCAGAGCTACAAAGATATCATCGTTGCCCACGAGGAGGAGGAAGACCTCGAAGCTGTCTGGCCACAGGTCTCCGAAGCCCTTACCCAGGCGCTGACCATGGCGCAGTCCATGCGGGTACAGGAAGGAGCGACCCTCAAGGATGAGCTGAGTCAGCGGTTACAGGAATTTTCCAAAACCGTGGAAACCATTGTCCAGGATATTCCGGCCATTGTCCAACGCAGAACGGAAAAGCTCCAGGAACGATTGGCCAAACTCCTGCAAGGGGTTGATATTGACCCCCTCCGCTTGGCTCAGGAAGTGGCGGTCATGGCCGACAAGGCCGATGTTACCGAGGAGGTGGTTCGTCTCAGGAGCCACATCAACCAATTTTCCGGCTTTCTTGAGGCGGACGAGCCCGTGGGCCGCAGGCTTGATTTTCTCCTCCAGGAATTCTTGAGGGAAATCAACACCCTGGCCTCAAAAATCAGCGACGCGCCCACCGCTCATCTTACTGTTGAGCTGAAAACCGAGGTGGAAAAACTTCGGGAACAGATCCAGAACATTGAATAAGGAAAGGCTGAGTGAAAAGAAGTTCCCTCTCCCCCCGGAGTCTACGCTTACCTGCGGGAGAGGGCCAGGGTGAGGGGGGAGATGCTTGATCTGATGCCGTTGGCAACTTCACCCACCCCTCAATCCTCTCCCGTCACAGGGAGGGGAGGCAAAAACCAAAAAACACACTGTTTGCTCAGTAGATGATCCGAATAGTTACCAAGGATAAAACATGTCAGACCAGAGAATGATCAACGTGGGATTCGGCAACTCCGTGCTTGCCAGCAGGGTGCTGGCGGTGGTAAACCCCAAATCATCCCCCATGAAAAAATTGCGGGAAGAGGCCAAGGAGCAAAAGCGGCTCATCGATGTAACCGAGGGCCGCCGCACCCGCTCCATCATTATTCTGGACAGCAACCATGTTGTCCTCTCCTCGGTGCAACCGGAAACCATCACCCTGCGCTTCATGGCCTCCTATGACAGGCACGATGAAGATCAGCCGGAAAAGGCGTCCAAATGAACCGAGGCAATCTCTTTGTCATTTCCGCGCCCTCCGGGGCGGGCAAGTCCACCATTCTCAAAAAATTGCTGACATCCCTCCCCAACCTTGCTTTTTCCGTATCGCACACCACCCGCGCCCCACGCCCTGGCGAAAGCAACGGTCGTGAATACCACTTTGTCGATCGCGCTGCCTTTGAAAAAATGCGCGAAAATCAGGCCTTTCTCGAATGGGCCGAGGTGCATGGCAATCTCTACGGCACCAGCCGAAAAGCCATTGAAGACCAGCAAGCAAAGGGCATTGACGTTTTTCTCGACATCGATGTCCAGGGTGCCCGGCAGTTGCGTGACAGCGGACACCCCGGCGCCGTCTTTCTCTTCATCGCCCCGCCCTCTTTGGACGAGTTGGAAAAACGATTGCGAGGCAGAGGCACGGACCCGGAGGAAACCGTGCAGCTGCGCCTCAACAATGCCAGGCGGGAGATGGAGGATGCCGACCGCTACGACTACCTGGTGATCAATGACCGGTTGGATGAAGCAGTGGAAATTTTGCGCTCGGTGATCATCGCGGAACGCTGCAAGGCTCGACGCAATCCAGCCGGTCAGCCCCTCGACCTGACAGCCCTTGGCTTTACCGCACAATAACCCGGACCATATTCCCTTGGAGATGCCATGAGCAACCAACCGGACAACGATGATATCCTCTGGGGCATCCATCCCATCCTTGAAATGTTGCGACTTCAGCCCAAAAAAGTCCGAGAGGTTGTTATCCAACAGGGCAAGGGCGGAGCCAAAATCCAGGAGATCATCACCCTGGCGCAAGAACAGGGGGTAAAGGTCCGTTTTCTCCCGGGCCAGCGGTTCCCAAGTTCGCCGGACAAAACCCACCAGGGTGTGCTGGCAAAAACTGCGCCCATCGCCACCTGCAGCCTGCATGAACTGCTGAAAAAAGCCGGGGAGGAAGAACAGCCGCTCATCGTGGCGCTTGATTCCATTCAGGACCCGCACAATCTCGGGGCAATCATCCGCAGCGCCGCTGCAGCCGGAGCAACCGGCATCATTCTGCCCAAGGACCGCTCGGCCCCGCTCAACGCCACCGCAGCCAAGGCTGCGGCCGGAGCCATGGCCCACCTGCAACTCTGCCTGGTCACCAACCTCGTCACAACTCTGCAGGGCGTTAAAGAGAAAGGCTTCTGGGTATACGGGGCAGCGGGTGAAGCCAAACGCACCGTATACGAGACAAAATTCTCCGGCGCAGTCTGTCTGGTTATCGGCGGCGAGGACAAAGGGATGCGCCCGCTGGTCCGCGAGCAATGCGATGAACTTGTCTCCATTCCCATGGCAGGCAGCCTTAACTCCCTCAATGCCTCGGTGGCTGCAGGGGTCATTCTTTTTGAAGTCGTTCGCCAGCGCCAGAGCAGTCGCTGAACCCAAACAGGCCCTGCCGTGAAGTCACATCTTGGCATGATGCCATGGTCATTCGGAGCTATCAAATGAAACCGGTTTCGATACGGGAACTGGGCGAAGCGATTCGAAGAGCCTTGGAGCTGAAAAAATAATCCGGATCATTTCCTGTCAAGCAACCCCATGACAGAACGGGAAACCTCCTGCAATGCGCTTACAGGGGCGCCCCCCATGGCCAGGACCACCATCCCCGAGGTGGTGGCGGTGATCGCGGCCGCCACCCCGACGCAGTCAAACCCATCAGAAAACTCTCCCCGCTGCACACCTTGTTCAAGAATTCCCTGCATCACTTCCCGCTCGTGGCGAAAGAGTCCTGCCACCATTTCCTTGGTTTCCCGATCATGCTGGTGCCGCTCAAGGGCGGAAAGGATCACCAGGCAGCCGCCCGGAGTTTCCTGATTGAACTGAAAATCAATAACAAACGCCAACCAGTTTTTGACCGCCTCCCGGGATGAGGCAGCAGCGCCGGTGATTCCCTCAAGCATGGAACGTACCCGGCTCAGATAGAGGGCCAGACACTTCTTGAACAGACTGCGCTTGTTGCCGAAGGCATTGTAGATACTGGCCCGGTTCAGCCCGGTTCCCTTTTCCAGATCCTGCAAGGAAGTAGAGGCATATCCCTTTTCCCAGAAAAGATGCAAAGCCGCTTCCAGCGCTTGATTTTCGTCAAACTTTTTTGTCCGCGCCACTGATCCCCTCCCGCCCATTCTTTTTTTACCGTTCGATCAAGAAAAACCATTGACACCATTAAATTCGGGATTATAACCTACTTCATATTACATCGATTGGTACAGAAAAAACCAGGAGGTATTTCATGAAACGTTTCGCGATGTCCCTCGCAGCCCTGCTTCTTGTTCCCGTCTTCACCACCCAGGCGGACGCAGCCCCTCAAACCCGCTATGACGCAACAACCCAAACCTGCCGGGTCCTCAGTGATGGTCCGCTGGAATGGGATAGCCGCCCGTGGGGCGAAGGAGGCAAGCTGTTCAAGGATGTATGCAAAGGGTGCCACACCCGTGGCAATGACAAGGGCGCCCCTTTCCTCTGGACAGAATCAAAAACCCCGGCCGGATGGAACAGGGTTTTTGAAACCCGCTCCCCGAAATGCGCCCAGACCGGGGCCTGGAAAGGCATCAACCTGGACCAGCAGATGAAATTGAACGATTATCTGTATCGATGGGCAGCAAACAGCCAGGACAAAAACGACAGCTGCTGACGCTGAGAAACACTCTCCCGGTCCGGGAGACAAACACGCATTACGATTTCTGATTACCACTGATCTTCAGCCAGTTTTCCCCGTCATTCCGGCGAAAGCCGGAATCCAGGCAAGGGAGCTAATTTCTCTGGATTCCTAAATTCACAAACGAAGTGCAACACTTTGGTAAGGTGTTGGCATGGAACAAAAATATGCCGGCTGAAGTTCGACGGTAATCAGATTACGATTTCCCGAAAAGACAGCGCTTACGCAATCCTTCTAAAACCTCTCGCTGAATGACCAGAAATCATTCCTGCCTCCAATGACACCGCTCATCCTGAACCTGCCGAAGGATGAGCGGTGTCACGGCGGAAGCACACTGACTACGCCTCTTCCCTACTTTCCCTTATTGAACAAGTCGGCAAAGGTTCCCATGGGTTTGGAATCCTTTTTCTTTTCCGCGATATACTGGCGGAAATCGTCCCGATTTTCGCCCTCACCCGCCCCTTTATCCTTTTTGCTGCCGGATTTGCCGGGTTCCTGGCCATCAGCCTTGGCAGGCAGCGGCAGGGAGAGGGACAGCCGTTTTTTCTCCGAATCCATGCTGTCAATCTTCACTTCAAGGGCATCGCCCACCTGAACAACCTCACGGGGATGACTGATACGTCGCCCGGCGCCGAGCTTGGAGATATGGACCAGCCCATCGATGCCGGGAGCAAGTGTGACAAAGGCGCCGAATTCCGTCAGACGTACAACTTTGCCTGTGACAATGCTGCCTTCGGAGAACAGCCCGCTGATTCCTTCCCAGGGGTCAGGCAGGGAATCCTTAAGACTGAATGAATAGCGGTCCTGGGCCCAGTCGAGCTTGAGCACGGTGACAGTTACTTCCTGGCCCACACTAATCCGCTCATGGATATCCTCGATCCTTCCCCAGGCAATCTCGGAAACCGGAATCAACCCTTCGATGCCGCCGATATCGACAAAGGCGCCGAAATCGCGGATGGAGGTGATAACGCCCTTGACGGTCTGGCCGACGGCCAAGGATTCCCGGAGAGTCTCCTTCTGCTGGACACGTTCCTCCTCAAGCAGGGTGCGGCGGGAAACAACGATGTTCTTGCCGTGCTCGCTGAACTTTGTGATCTTGAAAGCGAACTTCTTGCCGATATATTCCTCGCCGTTTTCGATTCTCCGTATCTCCATCTGGGAAAAAGGGCAAAACGCCCTGACGCTCCCGGAAAACCGCACCTCAAATCCGCCCTTGGTCTCACCCGTCACCGTGCCCTCAACCGGAATACCGTTCCGGTAGGCCTCGTCCAGATGACCTGCCAACGCGCCACCGCTTACTTTTGAGGTGAACAACCGTTCGTTGTTCTTCTCGGAAAGGAAATAGACCTGCACCCGGTCGCCTTCCGCCACAATCAGATTGCCTTCACCATCGGTGAATTCGTTTTTAGCCACCGCCCCTTCGCTCTTGGCGCCAAGATCGAGAAAGATCCATTCCTTGGCAATGCGCACCACTGTGGCCTCTATCTTCTGACCCGGCCGCAAACGCTCCTTGGTGCTGGACGCGGTTTCCTGAAACATCTCGGCAAAGCTCTTATCATCATCGGTCATTGTCATCACACTCATTTGAAAGTTGTTGTTCGGGAGAACAATATAGCAAACGCTCCCCGGAAACACTAAAATCCGACATCCTCGAAAATATACCAGGTCCGCGCCCGCAATGCTGCTGACCTGTTACCAAAGCATCAATCATCTCCAATTGCGGAGCCGACTTCCACTCTTTCCACCTCACGCGTTTCACACTGCAGAATACAAAAACCGGGTTGCTCGTCCTTGCCCAGCAACTCGCCTGGGTTGACAAGCAGGCAGTTCCCGACCTTTTCCACCTGATAACGGTGGTTATGGCCGCAGCACACTACATCGAACATCCCCTGGCAGGCAATGCCCCTGGCCATCTGCGGATAATGGGTAAAGGCGAGTTTAAGCCCCCCAGCCTCCACAGCGCCAAGGATTCCGTGATGGCTGATGGTGGGATACCGCAGCCCGCATGACTGGGAGATCACATGCTGATCGCCGACATTGTTGCCGTAGATCAAATGCACCGCTCCGCTGAACCGGGCAAGTTCGTCGAGCATGAACGGGGAAATCAGATCGCCGCAGTGGATGATCATGCTCACGCTGTAGGCGTTGCAATACTTCACCGCTGTCCGCAGATTGATGATGTGGTCATGGGTGTCGGAAATGATGGCGATTCTCATGCCTTTTCCCCAAGAATCCCGGCAAGGGCGGCAAGACATCTCTCGTTGCGATCGGGAGTTTGCAGAGAAACCCGGAAATAGTGTTCATCCAGACCAATAAAATTGCCGCAATCCCGGATCATGATCCGCTGTTCAAGCATAGCCTCCCGCAACCGGGCTGCAGTCATTAGCCCGTTCAGCCGACAGAGGATAAAATTCGCCGCTCCGGGAATAACCCGCACTCCCGGCAGCGCATTCAGCCGGGCGACAAATTCCGGTTGGGTCTTGGCGAGGAACTCCCGCACAGATTGAACATACCCATCCCCATGCTCCAGAAGAAACTCGCCTGCCACCTGAGCCATGCGGTTCACTCCCCAAGGTTTGCGCCGCGCCGCGAATCGGGCCATTTTTTCTTCGTTGGCCACAAGAAAACCCAGGCGCAACCCGGGGATGCCGTAAATCTTCGAGGAGGAACAGAGCAGAAAGAGATTGGCAGGCAGAGGAAGCCCGGCAAGGGATGGCTCGTTGACAAAAGGCAGATACGATTCGTCGACGAGAAACTCCGAAGCGGGATGGGCCAGGATGAATTCGAGCAGTTCCCGGCTGGGAACGACCCTGCCGGTGGGATTGTTGGGGTTGCAGAGAAACACCAGTTCTCCGCCGGTGAGACTGGCGGACAAACGGTTGTAATCAAGAGCGAAGTCTTCATCCGGTCTGAGATTAAAAAAGGCAGTATCGAGTCCGGCCCAGTTGCTTGCCGGCTGATAATCCGCATAGGTCGGGGCAACAATCAGGGCGCGCCTGCACGAAACGCTGTTCGGCACAGCATAGATAAATTCAGTGGTGCCGTTACCGGCCAGAACCTGCTGCGAAGTGCAGCCGTATTTCCGGGCAAAAATCCCGACCAGGGTTTCGCTGTCGGTTTCAGGAAGAAAACTGATTTCGTGGAGTCGTTCGCATAGCGCTTCCCGCAGCCCAGGAGGCATGCCCAGCGGAGTAAGATTGCTGCTCAGATCGACGAGATCGCTTACAGCACAACCCAGCCGCCTGGCCATGGAGAGAATATCCCCGCCGTGGGCGCCCTGCGCAGTGATTTTGCCGGTATCCATCTTTATCCCTTAAGCCGCAGGGGAAGCCCGGCAGACACCATAACCACCTGCTGACAGGCTACGGCCATTTGTTGATTGGTCCAGCCGGCCAGATCGCGGAAGCGCCGACCCAAAGATGATTCCGGCACGATACCTAAACCGACTTCATTGGCAACCAGAACAATCGAGGCGGAAATTCCGGCCACGGTCGTGCACAACCGGGCAACCTCCTCCTGGATTTTCTCGTCGCTGAAGTCCTGCATCATCATATTGGTAAGCCACATGGTCAGGCAATCCACCAGAAAGACCTCAGCCCCGGCCTCGTTTTTGTCA
>Ga0180009_10004700_pt1 | contig 14928 bp, 12 predicted proteins | sample OS_PC_MetaG_FD_123537 | JGI IMG/M metagenome (GOLD analysis project Ga0180009, IMG submission 123537) | Groundwater microbial communities from the Aspo Hard Rock Laboratory (HRL) deep subsurface site, Sweden - OS_PC_MetaG | ecosystem: Environmental > Aquatic > Deep subsurface > Groundwater...
CATCAGCGCCGCGTTGACCTGGAATTTGGGCATGAAAGCGGCGCTGCGCTCGGGTATTTCGCTTTCCTGACCGACCCACCACCAGAGATCGGTATAGATGAAATCGGCGCCGGCGACGGCGGCGGCCGGATCGTCGGTGAAGCTTATCTTTGCACCGGATTGCGCGCAGGCCTCCTTCACCATGGCGCGATGCGCTTCGGATATCTGGTACTTTGCGGGAGCCGCCTGCGTGAAGGATATGCCTAAACGGGCGCATATGAACATGAGCGAGACGCAGACATTGGTCGCGTCGCCGACAAAGACGAGCTTGAAATCTTCGAGTTTCTTACTCTTCGGGGCATGCTCCCTCATGGTGAAGACGTCGCAGAGGACCTGCGTCGGGTGATTGAAATCGGTGAGGCCGTTGATGATGGGGACGGTCGCGTATTTCGCGAGGTCGAGGACTGTCTGGTGCTTCAGCGTGCGCGCCTCGATGACGTCAACCATACGGGAGACGACGCGCGCTGTGTCGGCGATGGACTCGCGGGCGCCGAGATGGATTTCGCCCGGACGGAGGTACAAGGCGTGGCCGCCGAGCTTGGTCATCGCGACCTCAAATGAGACGCGGGTGCGGGTCGAGGGCTCCTCGAAGATCATCCCCAAAGAGGCGCCGTTCAGAAGCCTCGGACAGGCACCGTCCTTGTCGGCGCGCTTGAGCAAGGCTGTCAGCTCCATCATGCGGAGCAACTCTTCCTTCGAGAAGTCGAGGATCTGAACGAAATGGCGCAGCATCAAGGGCCCCTCTTTACCTGTGGGAGAACTGGGCCGATTATCCCTGCTTCGGCCCGCCGCCGACTTGATCGAGCGCAATGCGGTTTTCGGCTCGCGGGTCATGGCTGGCGACAAAGTGACGCAAAAGGGCCAACCCTTAGGTATCGGACAATACGATGACACAACTGACAGTTGCCGCCACGCAAATGGCCTGCGGTCACGACCGGGACGAAAACATCGCGCGGGCGGAGAAACTCGTCCATGGCGCCGCGGAGCGGGGCGCGGGCGTGATCCTGCTGCAGGAGCTCTTCGAAACCCCCTATTTCTGCAAGGATACCGAACCGGAGCTGATGCATCTCGCCGTGCCGGCGAGCGACAATCCTGCGGTGCAGCATTTTCGATCCATTTCGGCGAAGTACGACGCAGTGCTGCCAATCTCGATTTACGAGCGCGCGAACAACGCGCAGTACAACTCGCTGGTGATGATCGACAATGGCGAAATCCTGGGCGTCTACCGTAAGTCGCACATTCCGGACGGACCGGGATACCGCGAGAAATATTATTTCAGCCCGGGCGACACCGGCTTCCACGTCTGGAACACGCGGCGCGGCCGTGTGGGTGCCGCTATCTGCTGGGACCAGTGGTTTCCGGAGACGGCGCGCATTCTGGCGCTGAAGGGAGCGGATGTGGTGCTCTATCCGACGGCCATCGGCTCAGAACCGCATGACGAGACGATCCATTCCCGCGACCACTGGCAGCGGACGATGCAGGGGCATTCCGCGGCAAACCTCGTGCCCGTCGTCGCGTCGAACCGAATCGGCCGCGAGGAAGGAAAGAGTTGTGCCATCACATTCTACGGCTCCTCCTTCATCACCGATGCAACGGGAGCGAAAGTGGCGGAAGCGAGCGAGCATGAGGAAGACGTGCTAACGGCGACATTCGACATCGAGCAGAACAGACGGCAGCGCGTGAACTGGGGCGTGTTCCGCGACCGGCGGCCGGAGCTCTATGGCGATATCCTGACGCTGGACGGCACACAGCGGCGCTAGCCGAGAGCAACATCCGCGACGATGGGGAGATGGTCGGAAATGTCGCGAGCGGCACGATCAGTCCAGCTTCGCAATATTCGTGCGGGCGCGCTGCAATAGACCCTGTCGAGGCGGAGGAGCGGACGAAGCGCGGGGAAGGTCCGCTCCATCGTTCGCGACGGCAGTTCCCGCTTCAGGCGACGGCGTACCCAGCCGAAAGAAAACCAGTCGTTGAAGTCGCCCATCACGATGCAGGCCCCCTCGCCCTGCCGCGCAAGGGCCGCAAGCTTCGCCGCCTGCATTCGCCTTTCCCAGATGCTCAATCCGAGATGGGTTGTGACGAGACGAAATCTCCCTTGCGGCGCGGAGACGTTCGTCGCGATGGCACAGCGCGGCTCGCGCGCATGCAAGGAGAGGTCGTGAACGCAGGTTTGCGACAGCGGAAAACGGCTGATGACGGCATGCCCGTAGTGACCGTCCGGCGCCGAGATGGTGCGCGCCTCCGCCGCATGTTCCCCGAGCGCCTCCTTGAGCTCGCAGACGGGAGCCTGGCTGCCGCTTCTCCCGCGCGAGTCGACCTCCTGCAGCGCAATCACATCGGGGTCGTGGGTGGCAACAAGGTTGGCGATGCGGGCGAGCTCGTAGCGGCTGTCGGGACCCATGCCGCCGTGAATGTTCCAACTCAGCACACGCAATGCCTTTCTCATCTCTCGCGCTTTCTCCATTGGTTCGCCAGACGCTGGAGCACGAGAGCGAAAACGATCCAGAGCGACAGCGCGCCGAGCGCGATGGCAAGATCGGAGAAGGAGGGATTCGCGAACATGGCAAAGACACGGTCGCCGAGAACGGAGAGAAGAAGGATACCCGGCACGAGGCCGAGAAAGGTTCCAGCCGCATAATCGAGGAAGGGAATGCGAAGCGCACCAGCCACGAGATTCACCAGCATGAAAGGTGCGACCGGGACGAGACGGATGGTGGCGATGGCGAGGACGCCCCTCTCGCCGATGCCACGACTCACACGATTGATGCGCGGACCTATCGAGTTGCGGAGGAAGCGTGCGCCGAGACCGCGGCCCGCGCCATAGGTCGCAACGGCGCTCGACATCGACCCGACCGCCGCATAGAGCAATCCCGGCCAGAGACCGAAGGAACCGGCAGTGACAACGATGAGAACCGTGACCGGAAAGGCAAAAAAACCCGTGACAATATAGAGCGCTACGACGATCACCGCGGCAAACGGGCTGTCGTCGAGGTTACCGAACGTCGCGCGGAGCGTGTCTGGCCGGGCATATTCCGAGAGGGGCGTGTATCGCCACAGAAAACCGAGCGCCGCGACGAACAGGAGAAGTGCGACGCCTCGCGCAACGGCCGGAAGGCGGCTTCGCCGGTCTTCGCCGGGAAAATCCACGATGTCGGCGAAATATTCGCCGGCGGCAATCGGCCGGCCGGGATCGGCGATCGCTTCGACCGTTGCGAAGCCGGTGCCGGAGAGCGCGGGACCATCCTCAACCGGCCGCAAGCGGCGGTCCTTGCGTCTGCCGCACCGCTCCATCGCGTCGAACAGCGAGGCGGTTTCCCGGATCGACGCCAGCACTTCATCCGTCGTGGCGCCGCAATGCTCCCCGACGAGCCGGGCGAGCGACCGCAAGACAGCCGAGCGGCTCCGTTCGTCTTCTGCGTCGATCGCGAGGTCGCATTCCGTATCCACGCCCATGGACCGATTACAGATATTCGCCGAGCCGACACGCAGCAGCCGATCGTCCACGATCATCACCTTGGAATGGACCATGATGCCGGTTTCGGCATTTCCTTCTCCTGCGGAGGGGTAGAGAAGCCGGACACGATGCGTCATACCGGCCTCGCGCAGTACATCCATGAAACGGATGCGCCCCGCGAGCATCGCCTGCTGTTCCAGCCACGAGACGTGCGTCTGAGGCGCCACAAGCAAAACTTCGAGCCGCGGCGCTTCGCGAAGCCGCGCCGCGAGCGCCCGGGCGACATCGAGACAGGTGAGAAACTGATTTTCGATGTAGATCCAGCGTTCCGCTCTCGCGATGGAATCGACGAAAAGACGAGCGACCTCTCTCACCTCCTCCTCGCCATTCCTGGAAGGAAGCGTTCGCGCGATACCCAATCGTACGTCACGAAAGTGCGGCTCGACACCTTGAGGCCAAGGATCGCCGCCGCCTGCCCCCACAGGCTCGATATCCTCGCAGGCGGCGATGCGCCAGCGCCATCGCGCGAGCTCTCCCAGTGCGGCGGCAGCATCGCCATCGACCATCATCTGCACGTCATGGAACGGACGATAGGGACGCTTTGCCTGATCGACACGCCGGCTGCTTTCCGGGTCGTGAGCCGAGGTATCCCAGCGGCGGACAGTGAGATCGATACCTCCGCTGAATGCGAGACAATCGTCGATCACAACGATCTTCTGGTGATGCGAGCCGCCGAACGGAACCTGCTTGTCGAGGCAGAAGTCGATATTGGACGGCGTGTTCCAGCGCAACGGCAACGCAGGCAAGAGTTCGCGCTCCGTCGCGTAGATGACGGAATAGTCCCAGAGCAGCAACTTGATCTCGAGTTCGGGCTTTTCGCGGGCGAGCGTGGTCAGGAAATCGCCGACAGATTCGGGATATCCGTCGTCTGCCTCTCCGTCCGGGCCGACGAAGCGCATGCGGCTGTCTATGTCCCAACCGACGACGATGAGCGACCGCCGGGCTTTGAGCATGGCGGCACGGAGTACGCCGAAATACTCGGCGGCGTCCACCAGCATGCGGGCGCGGCACGCATTCTCAACCCGCCAGACATTACCCGACGGTTCAAAAATGCTTGATCTTCCGCACTCTTCCGCCGCTTCCGGGCCGGAATTGCGATGAACCGGCATGTGAGACCCTGGTTCGCTTCGACTCCTTGGGCAAATAACGCCCCGGACGAAGAAAAGTCTCACCTCATGGAGAAATTCGGCCGGTCAGAGCTTCAGCCCGGTGGGGCCTTCGAAGGAAGCGAGATCGAAATAGTCGCTGAAGCGCCAGATATTGCCGTCGCGAAGCTCGAAGACGCCGTTTTCCGGCAGATCGACACTTCGGCCATCGTGAAGACGGAAATGGTCGACACGCTCGGCGAAGACGAGGTTCGGTTCGGCGGCGATGCGGACGATCTCAAGCTCCGCATATTCGAAGGCCGAGAGAAAGCCTTCGAAGGTTTCGCGAATGCCATCGATGCCCTCGATCGGCGCGACAGGGACGTTGTGGTAGATCGCATCGGGGGCGAAGCAGTCCATGATGCCGGGAACGTCGCGCTTCTGCCAGGCGCCGAGAAAATTTGAAACGACCTCTTTTGAGGCTTCCGCCGTCATGGGTTTCACGGTTGCGTGCATTGTTGTTCTCCGCTGATTTACTATTGAGCGACATAGCCGCCGTCGACGGCAAGTGCATGGCCAGTGATGAAACTTGCGGCAGGCGATGCGAGCCAGATCGCCGCTTCGGCCGCCTCCGACGGGACGCCGAGGCGCCCCATCGGCTTCAGCGCCAACAGCGCCTCCCGAAATCCAGGCGTTCCGTCTGCGAGCCGGTCGACCATTGCCGTTTCGATCATGCCCGGGCAAAGCGCGTTGACGCGTATGCCGGACTTCGCGACGTCGATGGCGACGGAGCGGACGAGGCCGACGATGCCGTGCTTGCTGGCCACATAGGCGGAGGGCCACCGGCGCCGACGAGACCGGCCACAGAGGCTGTTGCAACGATCGCGCCCTCGCCTCTTTCGAGCATCGCCGGCAGGACGGCCTTCATCGTGCGCCATGCGCCTGCAAGATTGATGTCTATGACGCGGAGGAAATCCTCTTCCCCGGTTTCCCACGGCGCGCCGAGCCGCCCTTCGACGCCGGCATTGGCGAAAGCAATGTGGGGGCTTGCTCCGAACTCCGCCACGGCGCGAGCGGCGAGTGCGTCGATGTCAGATTGCTTCCGGACGTCCGTGCGGACAAAGAAGGCTTTGGCTCCCTTCGCGCGCAACGTGGCGGCCGTTTCCTCACCTGCTTCGACAATGTCGCCGAGAGCAAGTGCCGCTCCCTCGCGCGCGGCCGCCTCCGCCATGGCCCGGCCGATACCGGCAGATGCGCCCGTGACGAGCGCTACCTTCCCTTCGAACATGCAGGCCATCAGCCCTGCCCTCCGGCATTGCGGATGAAGCCGTAGTAATTGTTGGACGGCTCGGCACCGGCCGCGACGTATTCGGCCTTCACCCCGGCTAGCCTGTCCGAGCGCCAGGGCGCTTCTGCGCCGGTCAGGTCCTCAAGCCCATAAAGGCGGCTGCCATTGCCGGCGAAGATCGCATTCTTGACCTCGCCGTCGCCCGCCCCCAGCGCCGCGAAGCCGTGAGTCTTTCGCATATCTTCGCGAATCTCGATGCGGCGCATGGCTTCGATCTGCCATTGAGGCGAGCCATACCAGACGCTGTCCGTTCCCCAGATGACGTGGTCGTGCCCCATGCCGCGAATGATGACGCCCATGAGCGCGGCTGCGAGGCGGGGATGCGTTATGGCGCAACTGCCGAAAGTCGTACCGAGTTCGGCATAGACGTTGGAGACACCGAATTTTTCCGGAATGCCGGCGAGGTCGCTCACCCAGTCGATGCGGCCCGTCTTGTCGAACTGTTCGAGAAGCGGATCCGGCGATGTCATCAAGGGGCGGAAGCCGGAATGATAGATGACGAAATTGAGATCGGGCCAATCGCGCGCGGCAGCACCGACATCGTCCACCATCGCATGACGCCAATGAGTGAAGACGCTTTCGTAATCTTCCGGCAAGAGACCTTTGTGGATGCAGACATTGCGGATGCCCGCCTTCATCATCCGCTCATAAGCGGGATACATGAGCTTCTCATCGTCGATCCGCCAAGGGTATTGCGAATTGTCGAAAGGGTCGCCGAGCGTGTAGCCCGTCCAGCTGTCGGGCTTCAGCACTTCGATCGCCCGGTCCATCTCTTCCAGCCAGCCCGGCTGTCCCGGCGCGATGACCGTATGCGAGAGCATGCGCCGCGATCCAGAAGCCTTGTTGACGAAAGTGCGCGCTTCGGCGAGGCCGTCATTGTTCATGATGACGTTCGGCCCGCGGCCTGACGGGGCTGCGCTGATCAAGCCGATCTTCGTATCGCTGTCGAAGTAGACCTCCTTCATGAAATTGTCGAACTTGAAGCTGTCGAAGGTGATCTCGCCAAGGTCGGCATTCCATTGCTTCGCGTAGTTGCCGAGATGAAGGATGCCATCCCAGGCGTAATCGTCGCGCACGAAATGAAGCTGCATGTCGACAATGTACTGATCCGCAAAATGAGCGGCGCGTTCGGCAGCAGCGGCTGGGTCCAGCGTTTCGGCATGAGCGACGGAGAAAACATCGCCGCCGAAAACCTTGTTCATCACCATGAACGAGGCAGCCAGACCGACGCCGGAGCGAAGAAATGCACGGCGGTCAAGACCGAGCCTCTTCCCCTGCTCGTCCGCGGCGGCCAGGATGCCGCTTTCAACGCGCGCCTGGTCCGTTGTTTGCGGCATCGGCATATATTCTCCATTGGAGACGATGCGCGTGAGAATTGGCGTCCCTGTTGCGTCCTTTTCGGCGGGCGATACCCGCCGTCTCTGCCTGTCGCTCAGCCACATGGTTTTTGTCCCTCCCGTTTTATGTTCTCAGTGTGCTCGTGCGAAGAGCCCGTGCGCGAGAACGCGCGTTGCCAGTGCGGGAGCGAGAAGCGATGTTGGGGGACGAAGGAGGTGCATGACCTCGAGAAAGCTCTTCGCTGCGCGACGGTCGCTCCATGACAGCTCGTGAACCTGTTCGAGGTACCAATTGGCGAGCTTCGTCCAGAGCGGCGGACGAGCGGCGACCTGCGGGTCGCGATATTCCTCCGTGGTCGAGATGAGCCAGCAACGGTTCGCAAACCTCGCGTATTCGCGCTGGAAGACGAGACCGAAGCCGGCAAGGCCCGCGCTGGGGGACTTCGCGCGGCGCTCCAGACATTCGTCGAGAATGCGCGCCGCGGTCGCGCCCTGCGTCATGCCCTGCGCATAGATCGGATTGAAGGAGCAGGCAGCGTCGCCGATGACGACAAGCCCGTCCGGCAGGGTCGCGAGGCGATCGTAATGCCGGCGGAGATTGCCGGGAAAGCGATGCAGACCGATGGGCGTAAGCGGCTCTGCGTTGCGGACCGCCTCGTAAATGTCCGGCACCGAAAGCCCGCGCGCGAATTCGAGGAAACCTTCATCGTCGGCGGGCGGATGGTCACCACGCCACCCCACCAACGTAACGAGCCAGCGGTCGCCTTCGACCGGAATGATGACGCCGATACGCGCATCGGGGTAGCGCGGGTGGACGATCAGCGATTGCCAGTCTCGCTTTCCGGGCGGGAGGCGGTAGGCGCGCGATGCATAGCCGACGTCGACCGGCAGCTCCGACAGCTCGACGTACCCGAAGCCAAGGGCGGCAAGCCGCTGAGGCGTCTTCGAATTGCGGCCGGAGGCATCCACGACCAGATCGGCGGAGATTTCCTCAGCATCCTTCAGGCGAACGCCGGTGACGGCTCCGGGTGCGACGGTGAAGGTGTCGATCTCCGCACGGTCGCGGATCGTGACATTCCCCAGAGCTTCGACGCGGCGGCGGATGGCCCATTCGAGGAAGCCCTTGCTCTGGCAATGCATGGTTATGCCGCTCGGGAAGCGCGCCTTCCATCCGCCGGCATAGAACCAGCGCGTATCGGCCGCCATGTCGACACGGCGTCCGCCCGCGGCGACGAGTTCATCCGTGAGGCCGGGAAAATAGTGGCTGATGGCTTCTTCGCCGCTACGAAGGAGCAAATGGACGTGACGCGACTGCGGGACGCCCTTGCGCCATTCCGGCTCTTCCGGGAGCGTGTCGCGCTCCAGCACAACGACCTGCCCGAAATGCCGGGCGAGCGCCGCCGCCGCTATCAATCCCGTCGTGCTGGCGCCAATGACGATTGCCCGCTTTTGCCGGAACGTGAATTGCCGCTTGTCCACCACCCTTGGCCTCCCTGTTTTGCTTAACGACAGGATCGGCGGGAACGGCGGCGGGAAACATTACACGGACGGGCGGGGGCCTTGCCTCATTCGAGGAAATCGGCGGAAATCTGCGCCTATTCGATCAGTCGCTGACGAAGCGCGATGGCAACCGCATGCGCGCGGTCGGAGGCGCCGAGCTTGTCGTAGAGACTCTTCAGATGGGCCTTCACTGTGTCTTCGGTGATCGACAGGGTGTGGGCGATGATCTTGTTGCTCTGGCCTTCGGCCAGGCATTCGAGCACCTGAAGCTCGCGCAACGTGATGCTGGCTTTCTGACCTTGCGAGCGAGCGTCCTGCGCGAGACGGCGAAGCAGCGGCTTCGTTACTTCCGCCTGCAAATAACCCGCGCCCGCATGTACGGCGCGGACGGCGCGCAGCAAATCCTCCTTTGAGGCGCTCTTGAGAACATAGCCGCTCGCGCCGGCATTGGTCGTTTCCCAGACATAAGCCGGGTTATCGTACATGGTGAAGATGATGATGCCCGTTCGGGGTGCGGCGCGCACGATCTCGCTTATCGCGGCAAGACCACCCATTCCCGGCATTTTCAGATCGAGAATGGCAATATCGGGCCTGAGCGATGTGATCTCCGCGACGCCGCCTCGAGCCTCCCCGCTCTGGCCGACCACGGAGATATCTTCCTCCGCTCCCAGCATTTCCGCCATGGCCTGACGCAAGACATGATGATCGTCGATCAGATAGACGGTGATCTTTTTCACGCACCCTCTCCCCGCGGTACCGTGACTGTGAGCGCGGAACCCTGCCCCGGGACGCTCGAGACTTCAAGCGTGCCGCCGAGTGCCTCCGCTCGCTCCCGCATGGTCAGCAATCCGAAATGGCCCGGACGCGGCACGCGCGGATCGAAGCCGCGACCATCGTCAACGATGCGAAGCCGGGCTGCATTTCCCTCGGCGCGTTCGAAGATAACGGATACTTGCCGGGCGCCGGCATGTTTTCGAATGTTGAGGAGAGCTTCCTGCAAGATGCGAAAGAGCATGGCGTCTGCGGCGGAACGCCAGTTTTTGAGTTCCGGATCGACGAGGAGGCGCAGCGCGAATGATGCCGTTTCCCGCTGCAGGGCGACATACTCCTCGACGGCCACGCAGAAGCCGAGTTCGTCCAGCACGGTCGGATGGAGCTCGTTCATCATGGCGCGAACGTCCCGCGAGAGACTATCCACGACGGCGCTCATCTCCGCGTCGTTCGTTCGATCGGCTCCCTGACGCAGAGCGAACAAATGGCCGCTCATCCGGTCGTGAAGGTCCCCTGCCATTAGCTTCCGCTCCTCCTCCTGCGTGCGAATGAGGCGGCGAAGAAGCGCCCTTGCCCGGTCGCGAGCGATACTCAGCGCGCGAGCGCGGTCCGCCGCGAGGTCGAGATTTTCCTGAGCCCAGCGAGCGAGCATGATGCCGAGCAAAGTGGAAAAGGCCAGATAGAACACGCCGATGGCGAGTTCGGCGAGGCCGGTGCGCAGGCCCGGCGCAAGAAGATGGAGCAAGACCGCCAAGCCGCTGTTCAGAACGAGCAGGCCCACCGTTTCACGCCAGCCGAAACGGAAGGCCGCTGCCAGCAATGTGAAGTAATAGAAGGGGAAGAACGGCGAAGCGATGCCGCCCGTCACAAGGCACATGAGCGTGACCAGAAGGGGATCGCCGATCGTCGTGATGCGTGCGCTGGAAAGAACCGAGCTCGCGGAGGCAATGCGCCAATGCGCGAAGGCCGTGTAGGCCACACCGCCGGCATAGATCCCCCATGCCCAAGGCACATCCGCCGCATCTCCGCGCCACAAGATAAACGCCCAGCCGGCCATCCCCAGCCAGCGCAGCCAGACGATCTCGCGCTCCGCCTTACGCAAATGGATGAGCGACACCTGCTCCGAGGCGTCGTGTGGCGGGGGCTTCGCGCCCGATGCAGAACCGGTTGCCATGCCTCAAGTGAGCGCCGGAGGTGCCGACGCGTCAAGCACGCGCAGACATGTTTATGGTGTCGAAGAGGAAGCTATGGTGCGGAAGCCGAGATGCGTGGTGGCGAGATCGGCCTCCTGCGGCTGGCGCGCGCCGGGCCTGTAGCGAAGACAATATGATGGCGCGCACAGCCATGAGCCGCCCTTAATGACGCGGGTACCGGGCGCGCCTTCATAGGCGTCGGCAGTCCATTCCCAGAGGTTTCCGATCATGTCATAGAGGCCGAGCGCATTCGGCTCGAAGCAGCCGACAGGCGCGATGCCGACGAAACCGTCTTCGGCTTCGTTGATGACGGGAAAGAGGCCCTGCCATGTGTTCGCCTCGCGGGGCTGAGCGCGCGGGTTCGGCGCATCGGGGTCTGCCGCGCGAGACGCCCACTCCCATTGTGCCTCTGTGGGAAGTGCCCGGCCTTTCCATGCCGCATAGGCGAGTGCGTCCTCATGGGCGATGGCGGTGACGGGAAACTGTTCGCGGCCTTCGATCGAGGTGTGCGGACCGCCGGGATGCCGCCAGCTGGCGCCCGGTACGTATTGCCACCATTGCGAGATGTCGCCCAGCCCGTTCACGTCATTGGGCATGACGAAGACGACCGCGCCGGGCAATTGCATTTCAGGCGGCAGGCCCGGATGGGCGATTACGTCCACCGGACGTTCGGCGACCGTGACATAACCCGTCGCGCCGACGAAGGCGGCAAACTCGGCATTCGTCACTTCCGTCCTGTCCATCCAGAACCCTTCCACGGAAACGCCGCGAATAGGCTCCTCCTCCGGATAGAAGGTGTCGCCCATGGTGAAAGTTCCGCCCGGCACCCAGACCATGCCGCCGCGGGCGGATGGCGTGCCGGCGGAAGGTGGGAGGCAGCTCATGCGTTCAGCTTCCGCGAGACGCGACGCTTCCTTGCCGCCATTTAGCCAAAGATTGGCTGCCGCCGTCACAAGAATGACGGCGGCAACAACGCCAGCACCGATGACCCAGCGTAGATTCACGGCGTGCACCAATCAGTTTGCCCAGAAGACAAATTCGTCTTCCGGTCCGCGCGGCGCACCGCCGAGCGGCCTGTCGATCATCATGGGCGCCTCGACGAGTGCGGGCCAGATGGGCGCGGCCTGCTCACCGTCGATTTCCTCGAGCGCGGCCATCATCTCCGCGAGCTTCTCCGGGTTGTCGCCGGCGAGGTTTACCCGCTCCGTCGGATCCTCCGCGAGATTGAAGAGCCAGTTCTTCTTCGGCCGCTCGGAGACCTGAAGTTTCCAATCCCCCTTCAGGAGTGTCTTGTAGTGGCTGGACCGGAAGTACAGCGGCCGTTCGCCGAGACCGCCTTCCCAATCGGTCAGGCCGAGAAGATCGATGCCGTCGTAAACGCGGTCCTGAGCCAGCGAAGCACCAGCGGCGGCGGCCGCGGTCGCAAAGATGTCGACATGCGCCGCGCGGTGTTCGACGGTTTTTCCCTCGGGCACGCGGCCCGGCCACTTCAGGAAGAAGGGCACATGGATACCGCCCTCGAAGAAGCTCGCCTTGAAGCCGCGATAGGGGTCATTGATATCGGGCAGACCGATATAATTCGCGCCGCCATTGTCGCTCGTGAAGACCACGATGGTGTTTTCCTCAAGCCCTTGCTTGCGCAACTCGTCCAGCACCGCACCGACGCCACGGTCGAGCGCAACGATCATCGCCGCGTAGGTGCGAAGCGTATGATCCTCGATGTGGGAGAGCTTGTCGTAATCCGACTTCAGCGCCTGAAGCGGTGTGTGCACGGCGTTGTAGGAAAGGTACATGAAGAAGGGACGATTGCGGTTTGCCTGGATCGCCCTCACCGCTTCGTTGGTAAGATAGTCTGTCATGTATTCGGACGGCTCAAAGCGGTCGCCGCCATTGAACCGGACGGCGAAGGGAAGATTCGCCCACAGGAACCTGTCGATCGGGTCGAAGTCCTGCACCGAGTTGACGACGTTCGGGTCGTCCTTCGGCAAGAAGAGCGATGCGCCGGGAGTGAAGCCGAGAGCCTCGTCGAAGCCGCGCGTTTCCGGTCGCGTCGTGTCTGTGCCGCCGAGATGCCACTTGCCGAGCATGAGCGTGTGGTAGCCCTGCTCCTGCAGCATCCTTGAAATATAAATCTCGTCTTCCGGCACGCTCATCCGATCGACGGGAGGCACGTCCTTTTCGCGGTCGGCGAGGTAGACGGCACCGTTGCCGGCATATGTCGCAATCGTTTCCGCGAACTGGGGCGGCGCGGGCGTGAACTCAAAACCGAAACGCGTTGCGTAACGGCCCGTCATGATGGCGGCCCGCGACGGCGCACAGGTGGCGTTGCCGGCATATCCGTTCGAGAAGACGACGCCACTCCTGGCGATGGAGTCGATATTCGGCGTGGGGACGATGCCGCCTCCGCCGAAAGAGATGTCGTTGAAGCCGAGATCGTCCGCGAGGATCACCACGATGTTCGGCCGGCGCTCGTTTCCCGGAACTACCGCTTCGGCAGGGCCCTGGTCCCAGGTCACTGCCCGATTCGGCTGAACGGGATCGCGCAAGTTCTCCATGATGCCCGGCAGGTAGTACCAGTAGCGGTTGAAAAGGACGGCGCCGACAACGGCGACGACCACAAGCGCCGCGAGGGCGATGCCCGCGCCGCGTTTCCCGATTTTCATGATACTCGCTCCCTCCGCATTTTAATGTTCAACATTAATAATGCAAGAACAGAAAAAAAGCAAGCGGACCATCCGGCCCGCCTGCCTCATTCCGTTTTTGCCAAATGCTCAGACCGCCGGGCGGACCTGTCCCCCGGTTCCCCGGAAACGGCGTTCGCCCCGGCGGGCGCTAGCCGCGAAAGGGCGCCGCTCCGACTCCTCATCGAGGAAGGTTCGAATCATCGGCAAGATTTCATCCATCTGCGACACGAGGAAGAGATGCCCGCCGGAAACAGTTTCCAGCCTGGCGCCGGGGATGATCTGTGCAAGGAGCTTGAGGTTCACCAGCGGCACGATCTGATCGTTCTCGCCGGCGAGAACCAGTGTCGGCTGTTTGATGAACGGCAGAAAGGGAAGGCTCGTCCAGCCCATGCCCGCAAGCAACTGGTAGAAATACCCGCGTGTCGACGGTGCGCGCAGGCGCGTTGCATGCCCCTCGGCGCCATCGCTCTCGTCGCCATAGAGCATTTCGAAGTGGCGGAGCATATAAGCGGGATCCATATAGCGCCGGGGATGAGCGAGCTTCACCAAAGCGCGCGGATTGCCGGGCACCATGAACATCCCCGCCGATGTGGCCGCAAGGATCAGGCGGTTGACGCGCTTGCCGAACTGGAAGGCGAATTGCTGCGCCATCGCGCCGCCCCACGACACGCCAAGGACATCGACCTCGTCATAGCCGAGTTCGTCGAGAATGCGCGCCGCCATGCGCGCAAACTGCCAGGGGCGATAGGGGAAGGAGGCAGATGGCGAGCCGCCAACGCCCGGGGCGTCGAAGGCAATGACATCGCGGTCGTGCAGCGCCTCGGCGAGAGGCGCGACAAGTTCGAGGTTTGCGCCGATGCCATTGAAGAAGAGAAGCGGCCGCCCCGGTCCCTTGCCTTCCCAAACCGCGGTGCGGAGTATGTTCGATCCCACTCTTATGTCGCGGTATCGGGGTTTTCTGTCGCTCATTCAGCGGCTCCGGGGCTGTTCCGACTCATACTTTGACGTATCAGCCTAATACATATGTGCCCGGCGCGGCATCCAAAGGCTTGTATTTGCGATTTCCCAGTGTTTTGGGCGAAGGCACGGTTTCTCCGGACCGTTCGCCGAGCCATTTTCCCCAGCGTTCCCACCAGGAACCCTGTACCTCACTGGCACCGGCGGCCCATTCATCAGCCGTTGCCGGCAAATCATCGTTAACGAAATATTTCGCCTTCGGATTGCCGGGCGGGTTCAGGATCGACTGAATGTGGCCGCTGTTCGAGAGGACGAATTCGCGCTTGCCGCCGAGCATCTGCGTCGTGCGATAACAGGCCTTCCAGGGCGTGATGTGATCGGTCACGCCGCCAACGATGAAGGCGTCGATATCGACCTTTCCGATGTCGATGGGCTGGCCGAGAATTTCCTCCTTGCCCGGATTGGCAAAGGGCTGCGTCTCGTAGAGCGAGAGATAGTCC
>Ga0180009_10004701_pt1 | contig 14924 bp, 12 predicted proteins | sample OS_PC_MetaG_FD_123537 | JGI IMG/M metagenome (GOLD analysis project Ga0180009, IMG submission 123537) | Groundwater microbial communities from the Aspo Hard Rock Laboratory (HRL) deep subsurface site, Sweden - OS_PC_MetaG | ecosystem: Environmental > Aquatic > Deep subsurface > Groundwater...
AAGGGGTTCTTTTTATGAATATCAACTCATTTTCAGTTAACCGAGGCCTGCCCGGCTGTCAAGGAAAAACCCGGGCTTCCGGGCGATCCGTTGAGGCTAACCATTCAATTTCATATTGGAAAAGGAAGGACTTTCGGTGGCTGAACCAGCTTGGGTTTCCCGGTTCCGGGCAGGAATTATGAGAACTTGCTCATGAAGGGTGGGGTGCGCAGGAGGGCAGGGCAGGCGGAGAATGGGCCTGGGATTTGGATATGGGGGGCCAGGCGGCATCCTGAAAATGAATGGAGGCTCAGCCCTGGCCTTCCCCGGCCTCCCCGGGGTTTTTCAGGAACCGCCGAATGAGGGCCTCCATGTCCCCGGCCCGCTCCGGTTCGATCCATTGCATGCCCGGCTCCTTGCGGAACCAGGTGAACTGGCGCTTGGCGAACCTGCGGGTGTCTTGCCGGATGGCCTCCACAGTCCCGGCCAGGTCCCTTTGGCCCTGGAGAAACTCCACCACTTGGCGGTAGCCGATGGACTGCATGGATTTCAGCCCCGGGGAAAACCCCATGTCCAGAAGCCCCTGAACCTCTTCCACCAGGCCTGCGGCCATCATGACTTCGGTCCGGGCGTTGATGCGGGCGTAGAGTTCCTCCCGGTCCGGGGCCAGGCAGAAGGACAGGGGAAGGTAGGGGCGGTCGGAAAAGGCGTGCTCCTCGTGGAACTCGGACAGGGGCCGTTGGGTCAACTCGGCCACCTCCAGCGCCCGGACGATCCGGAAGGCGTCGTTTTCGTGGATGCGCGCCGCAGCCGCCGGGTCCCGTTCAACCAGGCGGCAATGGAGCGCCGGGGCTCCGAGCGACTCGGCCTCGGCCCGGAGGCGGTCCCGGAGTTCGGGGTCTGACCGGCCGGAAGAGAACAGGCCGGACAAAAAGGCCCGGATGTACAGGCCCGTGCCCCCCACCACGAATACCCGTTTGCCCCGGGCGAGGATTTTCGCTGCAACCTCCCGGGCCTCCCGGGCGAACCGGGCCGCGTCATAGGGCTCGTCAGGCCTCACCACGTCGATGAGATGGTGGGGCACCCGGGCGCGTTCCCCGGCCGTGGGCTTGGCCGTGCCCACGTCCATGAGCCGGTACACGGCCATGGCGTCCGCGGAGATGATTTCCCCGTCCAGGGCCTCGGCCAGGGCCAGGGAAGCCCCGGTCTTGCCCGAGGCCGTGGGCCCGGCGATGACGATGACCGGAGTTTTTTCGGGTTCAGGTTTCATGGTCCTGGCGGTCGCGAAAAACAAAGCCGGGCCCCTCGCCTCGGGGAGAGGGGCCCGGCCTGGGGTTCTTCGGGGTTCTACTGGATCGCGAGTTCGTAATATACGGTGTAGCGCGCCAGGATTTCGGCGATCTTGTCCTGAATGGCCTTTTTCTGGGCCCCGGCCCTGGGCGTCACCGTGATGCGCACCACCGTGCCGTGGACCTTGTGCTCGCCCACGGACACGGACACGGAATGGGCCAGATCGGAAAGGGCCTCCATTTCCTTTTCATACATCCTTTTGGTGGCGTCCCAGCGCAGGGCGGGCTTGAAGATCTTGCCCACGGGGGTCAGGGGGATCTGGGGGGTGATGACGATTTCCTTGGGCACGGCCGCCTTTTCGCCCACGTTCTTTTTGGCCCAGTCCATGATTTCGTCCACGGTGAGCGTGGAGCCGGCCGCCACCTCCACGTAAGCCACGGGCACCTCGCCCGCGTGGGGGTCGGGCCGGCTCACGGCTGCGGCCAGCTTGATGCCCGGAAGCCGGTAGAGGGGCTCCTCAATGGTGGCGGGGTCGATGTTGTGCCCGCCCCGGATGATGAGCTCCTTCTTGCGGCCCGTGAGCCAGAGGTAGCCGTCCTTATCCAGGCGGCCCAGGTCGCCGGTGTTGAACCAGCCATCCACCCAGATGCCCTTGTTGTGGGTTTCCTCCACATAGCCCTTGAAGATGTTGGGCCCGGTGATGCACACGTTGCCGATTTCCTCCACGGCGCAGTCCCGCTCGTATGCGCCCTCATCGGAAAGCTTCACGATGCGGAGCTTCTGATAGGGCATGCGGATGCCCACGGAGCCGATCTTGCGCTCACCGTCCTTGGGGTTGATTGCGCTGGCCACCGCTCCCTCGGTGAGCCCGTAGCCCTCCAGGATCTTCATGCCCGAGTGTTTTTCGAACCGGCGGAACAACTCCACGGAAAGGGGCGCCGCCCCGCAGACCACATAGCGCAGGCTGGAGATGTCCGCATCCCCCACAGGGATGTCCAGCAGCACGGAAAGGACCGTGGGTACGGACGAGAAAACCGCCGGCCGGTACTTCTCCACGATCTTGTAGAAGTTCTTCATGATGGACGGATCGCGGAAGCCCATGGGGGACAGGATGACCACGTGGCCGCCAAAGGCAAAGGGCGTGAGCCCCGTGACGATGGTGCCGTTGCAGTGGAAGAGCGGCAGGCCGCACATGACCGTGTCGCCCGTGGTGAGCCCGCCCATTATGGAGATGTCGTAGGCCATGATGACTTCGTTGAAGTGGGTGCGCCGGGCCAGCTTGGGCGTGCCCGTGGTGCCGCCCGTGTGGTACAGGGACGCGATGTCGTCCGGGCCGATGTCCCGCGCAAAGGTGAGCTTGTCGCCGGGATACCGGGCGATCTTCTCGTCAAAGCTCCAGATGTTTTCCGCCTCGTTGGTGGCCCCCATGACCGCGAGCACATGCTTCAGGGTGGGGATTTCCTTGCGGATGGAATCCACCTTCTTCCAGATTTCCGTGCCCGGGAGATCCCCCAGGCACACCAGGACCTTGGTCTTGGCGGCCATGCAGATGTCCCGGATGGTGCCCGATTCCAAAAGGGGGTTGATGGGGTTGGCGATGCCCGCCATCTCCGCGCCCCAGAGGGTGAAATGGGTCTGGGGGATGTTGGGCAGGATGTAGGTCACCACGTCCGTGGGGCCGATGCCGAGATCGTGGAACATGTTGGCCGCCTGGCGGAACCGGCCGATGAGCTGGGCATGGGTGATGACGATGGGCTGGTCAAAGGCGTCCCCGCTCATCAGGAAACTGATGGCCGGAGCCTCGGGGTTGATGGCCGCCCCCTTTTCCAGAAGATCCCGGACGTTTCTCTCCTTCACCCGCTCGGTGTAGGGAACCTTTTCGATCTCCGCGATATCCGCCACGTTTCGGATGGTGAACTGGTCCATGCCCCCGCCTCCTTTCAAAAAACGATATGAATGCCTGGTGGAGATGATGCCCGGCGCATGGGGGAGAGGCCGAGCAGCGGCCTTCGCCGGAAAATGAACCAGAAGTTTTGCACAACTCGCCCGGTATTGCAATGCTGTCCGCCCCGGGCTGGGGAAAAGGGTTGGCTCCTTCAACCCCGCGATCCTTATGTTTTATGGCTGCGCAAAGGAGGCCCGGCCTGGCGGGGCCTTTCGGCAAATGGGTTTCCTGATTCTGACTGAAACAATAACATTTTGAATATATGGATAAATTTTCATTTTGTGGAGCAGTCTGGTTGCGCGGAGAGGGGAGGGATCCACGGTTGGAACCGCCCGGGCGTTGACAGGGAGGGCTGGGGCGGGTAGTGGGTTAATGCTCAAAACAGCGCCCGGACATGGCGGATGCCGGGCGGCCCGGGTCCGGCTGCCGCCTGGCTGGGTGGCCCCATGCGCTGGTCTCTTGAGGCCCTGGAAATCCTCAATTTTCGTTGACAACGGGATAGCCAGCGGATAGGTTCTGTGCTCGACTCGGGGGGACACTGGTCCTTTCCGATTCAACCAGATGAAATAACAGGCTTTTATTAGGCAAAAGGCCGGTTTTCCACCCCTGGCCGAGGGATTTTCTCCCCCGGACCGGTCGGTTTTGGAAAAGACCGGTCCAGGCAAGCCCATCGGGAGAAAAAAATGACCACGAACATCAGGGGTTCGGTAATGGTGGTCGGCGGCGGCATCGCCGGTATGCAGGCCGCCCTGGATCTTGCGGAGTCCGGTTACTACGTCCACTTGGTGGAAAAGACCTCGTCCATCGGCGGCATGATGTCGCAGTTGGACAAGACCTTCCCCACCAATGATTGCGCTATGTGAATTATCTCTCCCAAGCTGGTCGAGGTCGGCCGGCACATCAACATTGAGCTTCACACGCTCTGCGAAGTGGAAGAGATCAGCGGGGAAAAGGGCGACTTCACGGTGAACCTCGTCCAGCATCCACGGTACGTGGATATGGAGAAGTGCATCGGCTGCGGCATGTGCGCGGAGAAGTGCCCTAAGAAGGTGGAAAACGACTATGACGCCGGGCTTGCCAAGCGCAAGGCCATCTACGTGAAGTACGCCCAGGCCGTGCCCTTGAAGTATGCGATAGACGCCTCCCAGTGCATCTATCTCATCAAGGGCAAGTGCGGTAACTGCGCCAAGGTCTGCCCTGCGGACGCCGTGAACTTCGAGGACAAGGAAGTCAAGAAGACCTTGAACGTGGGGGCGGTGATCCTGTCCCAGGGTTCCGAGGCCTTTGATCCCTCCATCCACGACAACCTGGGTTACTCCAAGTACAAGAACGTGGTGACCAGCCTGGAGTACGAGAGGCTGCTCTCCGCCTCGGGTCCCACCGCCGGCCATCTCGTGCGCCTGTCCGACAAGGCGGAGCCCAAAAAGATCGCCTGGCTCCAGTGCGTGGGCTCCCGGGACATGAACAAGTGCGATCATCCCTACTGCTCGTCCGTTTGCTGCATGTACGCCATCAAGGAGGCGATCATCAGCAAGGAGCACTCCAAGGAAGACCTGGACTGCGCGGTGTTCTACATGGACATCCGGACCCACGGCAAGGACTTCGAGCGCTACTACGAGAAGGCCAAGACCGACGGCGTGCGGTTCATCCGGTGCAAGGTCCACACGGTCACCGAGGACCCGGAGACCAAGGAGCTGGAAATCCGCTACGCCACGGACGAAGGGGCCATTGAGTACGAGAAGTTCGACCTCGTGGTCCTCTCCGTCGGGCTCCAGGTGACCGCCGAGGTGGCGGAAATGGCCAGGAAGTTCGGCGTGGAACTCACCGCCAGCCAGTTCGCCCTCACGGGCAGCCTGGCCCCGGTGGCCACCACCCGGGAGGGCATCTTCGCCTGCGGCGTGCTGGCCGGACCCAAGGACATCCCCCAGTCCGTGGTGGAGGCTTCCGCCTCGGCCGCGGCGGTGGGCGAAATCCTGGCCCCGGCCCGGGGCACGGAGACCAAGACCAAAGAGGCCGTGGTGGAGCGGCCCATCAAGGGCGAGGCTCCTCGCCTCGGCGTGTTCGTGTGCAAGTGCGGCACCAACATCGCCAGCGTGGTGGATGTGCCCGGGGTGGTGGAATACGCCAAGACCCTTCCCGGAGTGGCCTATGCGGCGGAGAACCTGTACTCCTGCTCCCAGGACAACCAGGACTCCATGCGCAAGATCATCCAGGAGCAGGGCTTGAACCGCGTGGTGGTGGCTGCCTGCACGCCCAAGACCCACGAGCCCCTGTTCCAGGAAACCCTGGTGGACGCGGGCCTGAACCGCTACCTCTTTGAGATGACCAACATCCGGAACCAGGCCTCCTGGGTCCACAAAAACGCACCGGACAAAGCCACGGACAAGGCCAAGGACCTGGTGCGCATGGCCGTGGAAAAGGCCATGCTCCAGGACCCCCTGGTGGAGGCGGAACTTTCCATCAACCAGACCGCCATGGTCATCGGCGGCGGTCCGGCGGGCATGGCCGCGGCTCTCTCCCTGGCGGGCCAGGGCTACGAGACCCATATCGTGGAAAAGAACGGCCTCCTGGGCGGCCAGGCCCTGTCCATCTACAAGACCGCCAAGGACGAGGACATGCAGGAGCTGCTCTCCCGCATGTCCGGCCAGATCGAGGCCAACAGCCTCATCCACGTGCATACCAACGCCGCCGTGGCGTCCGTGGAAGGCTTTGTGGGCAACTTCAAGACCACCATCTCCGGCCAGGGCCCGGACGTGAACCTGGAACACGGCGTGGCCGTGGTGGCCACGGGCGGCCGGGAGTACACGCCCACCGAGTACCTGTACGGCCAGGACCCCCGGGTGCTGACCTCCCTGGAGCTGGACGAAAAGTTCATCAAGGGCGATGCCTCCCTGGAGAAGGTGGACAGCGCGGTCTTCATCCAGTGCGTGGGTTCCCGGGAGCCCCAGCGGCCCTACTGCAGCCGGGTGTGCTGCACCCATTCGGTGAAGGCGGCCCTGGAACTGAAGAAACGGAACCCGGCTGCCAGCGTGTTCATCCTGTACAGGGATCTGCGCACCTACGGCGAGCGGGAACTCCTTTACAAGAAGGCCCGGGAGGCGGGCGTCATCTTCGTGCGCTACGACCAGGCCGAAAAGCCGGTGGTGGCCACGGAAGGCGGCGAACTCACGGTGACCGTCCGGGATCACATCCTGGGGAGGACCATCCAGATCCCCACGGACCTGGTCTGCCTGGCCTCGGCCATCCTGCCCAACCGGGAAGAGCAATTGGCCCAGATGTTCAAGGTGCCCATCAACGAGGACGGCTTCTTCGTGGAGCGCCACGCCAAACTGGGACCCAGCGAGTTCGCTACGGACGGCGTGTTCCTCTGCGGCATGGCCCATTATCCCAAGCCCCTGGACGAGGCCGTGGCCCATGGCCAGGCGGCCGCCTCCCGGGCGGTGACGCTTTTGGCCCGCAAAACCATCAACACCTCCGGACAGGTGGCCCGGACCGATCCGGCTTCCTGCAGCTCCTGCGGGATCTGCGTGTCCGTGTGCCCGTACTCCGCGCCTTCGTTCATCGCGGCCGGGCCCAACGCGGGTAAAGCGGAAATCAATCCGGTCCTGTGCAAGGGCTGCGGGCTGTGCGTGGCTTCCTGCCGGAGCGGGGCCATCCATCTGCTGGGATTTGACAACGACCAGATCTTCGCCATGATCAACGCGATGTAGCATTTAGCAAAGGGGAGAACACCATGGCTGAATGGGAACCGAAAATCGCCGCGTTTTTCTGCAACTGGTGCACCTACGGAGCCGCGGACCTGGCCGGGGTGAGCCGGATGCAGTATCCGCCGAATTTCCGGGTGATCCGCATACCCTGCACGGGCCGCATGAGCCCCAAGTTCATCCTGGCGGCCTTCCGCCGGGGCGTGGATGGGGTATGGGTGAGTGGCTGACATCCGGGCGACTGCCATTACCTGGAAGGTAATTACTACGCTCGTCGGAAATTCGCCCTGTTCAAGAACCTTTTGGAGCATGTGGGAATTGATCCCGGCCGCCTCCATTTCTCCTGGATCTCCTCGGCTGAGGCCACCAAGTTCGTGGACGTGGCCACCAAGGTCATCGAGGAAGTGAAAGCCCTGGGGCCTGCGGACCGGTTCGTCAAGGAAAAGGCACAGGTGGCTTGACATGACCGAGTACACCCAGAAAATCCGGGAAATCGCCAAAAAGCTCCTTTCCGAGGGAAAGGTGGACGTGGTGATCGGGTTCCGGGAAGGGACCGTGCCTCTGATGGCCGAGCCCTGCCTGGTCTCTGACCCCGCCGGGGTGGACCAATTGGTCTTCAACTCCTTTTGCGGAGTGAACCTGGCCAACTACCTCCCCAGGCGCAAGGACAGGATCGCGGTGGTGGCCAAGGGCTGCGACAGCCGGAACATGGCCCAGCACATCGCGGAAAACCAGATCAATCGCGACCAGCTCGTGATCATCGGCGCGCCCTGCACCCGCATGATGGACCGCCGCAAGGTGGCCGCCGCTGTGGACGGCAAGGACATCACGTCTGTGGCGGAAGCGGATGGCAGGCTCACGGTCACGGGCCCGGGCTTTGAGAAGGTCCTGGACCGCGAATCCGTTCTCCAGGACAACTGCGCCATCTGCGTCCACGTCAATCCCGTCCTGTCCGACGAGATGCTGGCCGATCCCCTGCCCGAGCAGGAGAAGGACCGGTACACGGACATCCGGGAAGTGGAGGCCATGACTCCGGGTGAGCGGTATGCTCACTTCGAGGAGCTTCTTTCCGGCTGCATTCGCTGTTACGCCTGCCGGAACGCCTGCCCCTTGTGCTACTGCCCCACCTGCTTTGTGGACGAGTCCAAGCCCCAGTGGGTGGGCAAGAGCATCGACCCCACGGACACGCTCACCTTCCATTTCCTCCGGGCCTTTCACTGCGCGGGCCGGTGCACGGACTGCGGGGCCTGCGAGCGGGCCTGCCCCGTGGGCATCAACGTGCGCCAGTTCACCAAGAAGCTCGAAAAGGACTGCAAGGAGCTGTTCGACTGGGAGGCGGGCATGAGCCCCGACGTTCGGCCGCCCCTGGACACCTTTCGTCCCGACGACCCGGGCAAGTTCATCAAGTGACAACGAGATAGGGGAGAAAGATGCGCTTTCTCAAAATCACCAAAAACGACTGGGCGCGGGGCGTGGAGGGGTTGAAAGATTCCTTCCGGGTCTTTGGGCCGGTCCTGGAGCGGAGTCATTTCAATTTCCGCCCCCTGGAAAAGGGGCAGGAGCCGGATTTCAGCTTCCGGAACACCCGGCTCTCCCCCAAGTCCACGGTCTACCCCCAGTCCGAGATCCTGTTCACCTACACCCTGGACAAGAGCCGGCCGGATCACCATGTTCATAAGGAGCCGCCCCGGGATGAAACCCCCCGGGCCATCCTGGGAATCCGGCCCTGCGACGCCAAGGCTTTCGGCCTGGTGAAGCTGAACTTCGACACTCCGGAATACAAGGACCCGTACTGGCTTTCCGCCTACGAGGCCACCACCCTGGTGGGGCTGGCCTGTGACGAGCCCTGCTCCGCCTGTTTCTGCACCAGCGCCGGGTCCGGGCCTTTTGACGAGGCCGGACTGGACGTGCTTCTAAAGGACGAAGGAGACCATTACCTGGTCAAGGTGTTGACGGAAAAGGGCGGGAAGCTGGTTTCCGCAGCCGGTTGGGCCGGAGAAGCCTCCGGTGCGGAGAAGGCTTTTGTCGACGGCGCAGCCGTTGCTGCGGAGAAGATCACGTCCTTCGTATCTGCGGACAAACTGGCGGGCAAGGTCACCAATCAGCTCCATAACGCCAAGTTCTGGGACGATGTGGCCTTTTCCTGCATCAACTGCGGCACGTGCACCTTTCTTTGCCCCACCTGCTGGTGCTTCGACATCCAGGACGAGGTTGCGGGCACCGACGGCGTGCGCATGAAGAACTGGGACTCGTGCATGTTCCCCCTGTTCACCCTCCACGGCACGGGGCACAACCCCCGGGGCCAGAAGACAGACCGGGTGCGCCAGCGGTTCATGCACAAGTTGAAGTATTTCGTGGACCGCTACGACAAGGGCATCATGTGCGTGGGATGCGGCCGGTGCGTGCAGCACTGCCCCGTGAACATCGACATCCGCCGGGTCTGCGAGATCATGAACGAGTACGAACCCGAGCCTGAAACTTGTCCCGCATAAGGGGGGTCTGAAGGTGGAAAATCCCTACTATCCCTACCCGGTCAGGATCGCCAGCACGGTTATCGAGACCGAGGACCGGAATCTGAAAACCTTCAAGTTCGAGTTCCTGGACCCGGCTGACGAGGAGAAGTTTTCCTACATGCCGGGCCAGTTCGCCGAACTTTCCGTCACCGGCAAGGGCGAAATCCCCATCGGCATCGCCTCCTCCCCCACGGAGAAGGGCTTCCTCATGTTCACCGTGAACAAGGTGGGCGTGGTGAGTTCGGCCCTGCACAACATGGTGGAAGGCGACATCATGGGCGTCCGGGGGCCCATGGGCAACTGGTACCCCTGGGAGAAGCTCCAGGGCAAGAACGTGGTGATCATCGGCGGCGGTTTCGCCTTCACGACCCTGCGTTCCTCCATCGTGTACATGCTCCACCCGGACAACCGGAAGAAGTTCGGCGACATCCACGTGGTGTATGGCGCCCGTTCTCCGGGCATGCTTCTGTACCGGGACGAGCTGGCCGAATGGGAGCGCCGGGACGACATCAACATGCACATCACCGTGGACCGGGCCGACGATCCGGACTGGAAGTACAACGTGGGTTTCGTGCCATCCATCACGGAGAAGAACGCTCCCAAGGCGGATAACGACACCTATGCCATTGTGTGCGGCCCCCCGATCATGATAAAGTTTACCCAGCCGGTGTTGGAGAAGCTGGGCTATGCCCACGACCACATCATCATGTCCCTGGAAAACCGCATGAAATGCGGAATCGGGATGTGTGGCCGTTGCAACATCGGCATGGAGTTCGTGTGCAAGGACGGACCGGTGTTCACGCTGGAGGAACTGAACCGGACGCCCAGGGAATACTGATCAACACCCCACGCCGGCAAGGAGGATCGGGATGCCTGGCAAGAACATGAAAAAAATGGACCGCCGGGAGTTTCTCAGGCTCTCGGGAATGCTTGGACTAGGGGCGGCCACCGTGTCGCTCCTGCCTGTTTCCGAAAGCCTGGCCTTTGACCGGGAGCTCACCAAGGTGACCCGGACCCGGGAAGCCATGGGCACCCTGGTGGCCATCACCGTGATGAGCCCCTCGGCCGCCCAGGCCGACGATGCCATAGGCCTCGCCTTTGCCGAGATGGACCGGGTGGCGGCGCTTCTGGACCGCTTCCAATCCGCCTCGGCCATCGGCGCGCTGAATGCCGACGGCAAGGTGGACGGCCTGCCCGACGAGGTGGTGGACGTGCTTGCCCAGTCCCGCCAGTATTACCTTATGTCCGGCGGCGCCTTTGACATCACGGTTCAGCCTGTGGTGGACCTGTTCCGGGATCATTTCTCGCGCTTTGGTACGCCTCCCCCGGAAAAGGACCTGGAAAAGGCCGTGGCCCTGGTGAGCGGCCAGGGGGTCCTGGTGGAGGGACGCAGCGCCCGGCTGGCCCTGCCCGGCATGGGCGTGACCCTCGACGGCATCGCCAAGGGCTATGTCATCGACGCCGGAGCCCGGGCCCTGGAAAAGGCGGGCGTGGCCCACGGCCTGGTGAATGCCGGGGGCGACATCCGGGCCATCGGCGGCAAGGGCGGCGGCCGGGGTTGGACCGTGGCGGTCCGCAACCCCAATGGCGGCCGGTACGTGGATGAGATCAGGATGACCCATGGCGCGGTGGCCACCTCGGGGGACTACGAGGTGTACTTCGACCGGGAAAAGCTCTACCATCATATCGTCACCCCCTGGACGGGCCGTTCGCCCATCACCGCGTCCTCGGTCACCGTCCGGGCGGAAACCGTCACCCGGGCCGATGCCCTGTCCACGGCGGTTTTCGTCATGGGACCCAAGGACGGCCTGTACTTCACGGACCGCACTCCGGACGCCGAGTGCCTGGTGGTGGACCGTTTTTCCGGCACCCACCGTTCCAAGGGGTGGAACGCCGTGTAGGGCAGCGGGGTTTTTCATCCGTTTTTCGGAAACGGAAGGGGCGGCACCGCACGGCGGGGCCGCCCCTTTTTCATTCGGCCGGTTTCCCGGCGGTGTTCCTCCATCCCCATCCCAGGGAGCCCCCATGGATTTTGCCCAGATCTCCTATGAAAAACGCGGCGAGGTGACCATCATCCGGTTCAACCGGCCGGAGGTGATGAACTGCGTCGGCGCCGTAACCCACCGGGAACTGGTGGAGGCGTGGACGGATTTCCGGGACGATGGGAACGCCAAGGTGGCGGTCATCACCGGGGCGGGGGACCGGGCCTTCTGCGCGGGCGGGGATTTGAAGAGCACCCCGGAATCCGGGCTTTTGCCCCTGACCCCGGCCGAGCAGGCGGCCCATGCCCGGGGGGAGCGTCCCGGCATCCTGGGGCCCTCCCGGTGGACGGACATCTACAAGCCCATCATCGCGGCCGTCAACGGCGTTGCCTATGCCGGGGGGCTGGAGTGGGCCTGTTTCGCGGACATCCGGGTGGCTGAGGAGCACGCCCGGTTCGGGGTCACCTGCCGCAGGTGGAACATCGGCCTGGCCGATGGAGGCACCCAGAGGCTCCCTCGCATCATCGGCATGGGCCGGGCCATGGAGCTCATCATCACCGGCCGGGTCGTCGACGCGGACGAGGCGTTTGCCATGGGCCTGGTGAACGAGGTGGTGCCCAGGGGGAAATCCCTGGAAAGGGCCCTGGAAATGGCGGAGATGATCTGCCGGCTTCCCCAGGGGGCCATCCGCACGGACAAGGAAGCCGCGGTCCGGGGTTTCGGCCTTCCCCTGGCCGAGGGGTTGCGCGTTGAGGCCGAATGCTTCAACCGTCTTTTTGATGATCCCGACCTCCTGGAGGGCGTGCGCCGGTTCCGGGAGCGCGACCATCCGGACCGGAAGAACCGGCAGACATAGAAAGGCATCCTCCATGGAAAAGGGGTACGTGCAGGTGTACACGGGCGACGGCAAGGGCAAGACCACGGCGGCCCTGGGGCTGGCGGTGCGGGCCGCCGGGGCGGGGCTTTCCGTGTACATCGCCCAGTTCATGAAGATGGGGGAATACAGCGAGATCAAAGCCCTGGCCCGGTTTTCCGACCACATCACCCTGCGCCAGCACGGCCTTTCCGGGTTCGTCCGGGGTGAGCCCGACAAGGCGGACGTCCGGGCGGCGGGCAAGGGCCTGGCCGAGGCCCGGGCCGCCATGCAGACCGGCGACTGGGACGTGGTCATCCTGGAGGAGGCCAATGTGGCGGCCTGGTTCGGCCTGTTTCCGGTGGAGGACCTGCTGGCGGTCATCCGGGACAAGCCCCAAGGCGTGGAGCTGGTCCTGACAGGCCGGAACGCCCACCCGGATGTGGTGGCCGTGGCGGATCTGGTCACGGAGATGAAGGCGGTGAAGCACTACTATTTCCAGGGCGTCCAGGCGCGGACAGGGATCGAGAAATGAAGGGGGGGAGCCATGGAGGGCCGGGACAACAACACGCCTCACATCAAAAAGGTTCGGGTCGTGTCCACGGTTACGTATTTCCTGGCGGACTGATCCGGCGTCAGGACGCGCCCAGTTCCCTTTTCACCGCATCGGCGATATCTTCGGCCAGGGACCGGGTGGTCTCCTCGTCCCGGCTTTCCACCATGACCCGGCACACCAGGCGGGTCCCGGAGTAGCGCACCAGGACCCGGCCGTCGGCGCCCAGGGTTTTCCGGGCCCGTTCCTCGGCATCCCGCACCCCGGCCAGGCTGTCCAGATCCTTCCTTTCCCGCACCGGCACGTTCACCAGCACCTGGGGAAAGACCTCCATCTGGGTCAGGGCCGAGAGGGGCCGACCGTCCGCAGCCAGGGCCGTGAAGAGTTCCAGGCCCGTGAGGATGCCGTCCCCGGTGGCATGGCGGTCGGCAAAGATCATGTGCCCCGAGTCCTCTCCCCCCAGGACCGCGCCGTGTTTCCGCATGGCCGAAAGGACCTGGCGGTCGCCCACGTCCGTTTCCACGTGGCGGATGCCCGCCTCATCCAGGGCTTTTTTCAGGCCCAGGTTGCTCATGACCGTGGAGACCACCGTGCGGTTGGCGAGCCGTCCCGAGGCGTCCATGGCCCGGGCGCAGGCCAGGAGGATCCGGTCGCCCGAGACCGGCCGCCCCGCCTCGTCCACCGCGATGCACCGGTCCCCGTCCCCATCGAACGCCAGCCCCAGGGAAGCCCCGTTCCGGAGCACCTCCTTCTGGAGGTCCCCGGTATCCTGGGAGCCGCATTTCCAGTTGATGTTCATGCCGTCGGGCCGGATGTGGATGGCCCGGACCGGAATCCCCAGGCGGGCGAAGGCCTTGGGCGCGACCCGGCAGGTGGCCCCGTTGCCGCAGTCCAGGACCAGCGTGAGCCGGTCCGGGAACGGCCCGGAAATGCGGGAAACCAGGAAATCCACATACCGGGCCGAGAGGCCGGGGGCGCTCCGGATGCGTCCGGTTTGCCGGGGCAGGGAAGGGGGGGGCTCGTGGAAAAAGGACTCCACGGCAGCCTCGTCCTCATCGGAAAGTTTGGCTCCCCCGGGGCCGAAGAGCTTGATGCCGTTGTCCTCCCAGGAGTTGTGGGACGCGGAGATCACAACCCCGGCGGCGGCCTTGAGATCCCGCACCAAAAACGAAATCCCCGGGGTGGGCAGCGCCCCGGCCAGCACGGCGTCAGCCCCGGCCGAGGCGACCCCGGCGGCGGCCGCGTGTTCCAGCATGCCGCCGGAGATCCGGGTGTCCCGGCCCAGGACCACGGGTCCGGAAAATCCCAGGCTCCGGAAATGCAGGGCCACGGCCCGGCCCAGGCCCGCCGCAGTTTCCGGGGTGATGGGTTCGGCGTTGGCCAGTCCCCGCACCCCGTCGGTGCCGAAAAGTCCGTTCATGCGGTCCTCGTAAAAAAGGGGATCAATGGTTGAGGGTGGGCAGGAGTTCCATGACCCGGCCCCGCACGTGGGACACCACGGCGGACATCCACAGGGTGGCGGCCATGGCATCCTCGTAGGGCAAGGACTGGATCGTGGGCAGGTAGTCCTGCCGCCCGTCCTCCTGGATGCGGTCCAGGGCGGACAGGAACGTTTCGCCGCCCGAGGTGTCCCCGGGGTTTTCCACGAAAAGGGAAAAGGCCTGGACCAGAGGGTCGCAGTTTTCGTGGAGCTCCTTTTTCTGGGCCACCAGCTTGGCGGAAGACAAAGAGGTGTCCGAGTCCCCGATCATGCTCTCATGGATCTCGGTGGAACGGTCCATGTTCACGCAGAACCGGTGGAACCGGTTGATCCTTTCCCGGATGGCTTCCTCGCAGTTTTCCGTCAAGCCCTGGTGCAGGGCCTGCTCCAGGGGGGTGGCGGCGAACCGGGAGCGGACGTGGTGATACCAGCGTTGCAGGGCGATGAGGTTGGCGATGTACTCCACGTTGTTCAACACGGTGCGTTTGACGGCCCGGTAATGCCCGGCCACGTGGGCCACATCCCCCCGCTTGCGGATGCCATCGAAAATCAGGCGGTTCTTCCTGGGCTGGTCCTTTCTCCACAGGGAGCCGGCGGCGATGACCGTGCCGTAGGCAATTACGCA
>Ga0180009_10004702_pt1 | contig 14921 bp, 17 predicted proteins | sample OS_PC_MetaG_FD_123537 | JGI IMG/M metagenome (GOLD analysis project Ga0180009, IMG submission 123537) | Groundwater microbial communities from the Aspo Hard Rock Laboratory (HRL) deep subsurface site, Sweden - OS_PC_MetaG | ecosystem: Environmental > Aquatic > Deep subsurface > Groundwater...
AATCCAAAAAACATGAACAGGCACACCAAAAAAAAGCAATTGTATAATTCTTACAAGCCCAAGCACAACAAGAAAAATGCCAATAATATTTAACCAAACACTTTTTCTTATCTTCATAAAAAAACAAAGAAAGAATATTTTAAAAAACTATCAATTCTATTAATAATATGAAAAAAGCCGTGATAATTTTACTTATAATTGTTATCTTATTGATTCTTTTACTTTCAATCAGAATATTAAGTCCAAAAGAAATAGATGACGTTACTCCTGCATTTTTTTGCGCAGAAGAACTTTTAGATAAAAGTGATATTTTATTTATAATTCCTATTTTTAATAATAAACCAATTTCTGAGAATCCAGAATGGTGTGAATATATTTTAAGTTTGAATAAAACATTAGGTTTGCATGGAGTTTACCATGAATATAGGGAATTTGGAATAGATAGGAGCCAAGAATATCTTCAAGAAGGCATAGATGAATTTAAAGCTTGTTTTGGTTTTGAACCTACACTTTTTAAACCACCTCAATTAAGAATCTCAAAAAACAATAGAGAATTAATAAAAAACAATAATATGAGATTAAAAACAATTCCCAATAAAATAATTCATAAAATATATCATTGTCCTTATTAAAACAGAATATATTTCAGAAGATAATAATACTTATAAAAGCAATTAATTAATAATCTTTATGAATTTGATACAAAAACTCTTAATTGGAGGAGGGATTGCAGGTTTAAGTTTATTGCCTATGAAATCTTTTTCACAACAAACCAATACTTCTAATAATCAAAAAACAAAATATGGTCAAACATATGGAAAATTTGGTTTAAGTACTTTATGGAGTAATGATTCTTATATAAAAGATGGTTTTGGGCCTATGTTAGGATTTGAAACAGAAGTGGGAAAAGAAATAGTAAGAGAAATTAAAGGAGGATTAAGTGTTGGAAATTATTGGGGTAAAGGGACAGGTAATTATGAAGATGAAAAATGTAAAATTTTTGATGCAACAGCAACTGTAATGTGGGCACCAGAAGACAAAGAAGGAGATAATTTATTTTATATAAAAGCAGGATTTAAATACAGAAGCCAAACTATTTCAGGAAAGGATTGGTCAGATGAAATTGATGGTATTGGATTGGATGTTGGTTTTGGAGGAAACATCACTTTAGGAAAAGGTTGGAAAATATATTCAGAAATGGAATATGATCAGACAAAAGGAGAAATTGATAATGAGGAATATAGTATTGGAGGAACAACTTGGACATTAGGATTAAGTAGATTTTTCTAAAATTTTAAACCTTAAACCTCAATATAGCTCCAATCCCGCCTAAATTAAAAAACTGCTGTCCTTCTTCTGTTTCTGTTGAGATAATCTCTACATTAGCACTAATATTCTCTGCTATTTTTTTTAATTCTCTAACAATTTTTTTATCAACATCTTTAGATAAAAATAAAGTTTCAACAGCACCATATTCTAATGCTTGTTTTGTGTCTGGTTCTTTTAAAGTTGCCATTTCTGGTTTTTCTCCTAAAGTTTCAAAAAATCTTTCCATTAATTTTTTCTCATAAATAATCTCTTGGTTTGCTAAAATATCCTGTGATTTTTCAACTAATTCTTTTAAACCAGATTCATCAGAACCTCCAATATCAATTTTCCCAATAATTTTTTCTCTTAATTGAGTCATCAAATATTCATTATCAATAAATTCGTCTTTTGTTGGGATTGGTCCTCCAATTATAATTCCTTTAAGTTTTGGCATCTCAAAAAATATCTTTTTCATCTCACCTGCAATTCTCTTATAAAAGTCTTTTGTTAAACCTTCTGTAATTCTGTGAAATCTTTGAGATGAATTATGAACAAGAATGTCATTTGCAAAAAAGTTTCCCTCTTCAGTTTCTATATCTATCAAGTTAATTTTTTCATTAATCTCCTCTATTTCTTTAATCTCTAAATAATAAATTTTATCTTCAGAAAAACTAATTACGTTATCCCCTACTTTAATATCCTCACATAACACTTCTACTACTTCTCTGTTATTCTCTTTAAAAAAAGTATGATCAGATGAAGCAATAATTGACCCACCATCCTTTAATTTAATCTTAAAAGATTTTTCTTTAACTACATCCCATTTATTCTTCACTTTTGTGAAGACAATTTTATTTTCTTTAATGTCTAAACATTTAATTTCATCATCAATTTTGATAACCTTTAATTGTTTGCTTCCTTTTTTTGTTTCAACAATTGAATTAGAAAAAAGGCACTGCCCTCCTGCTCTAACTTTACTTGGAATTCCCGAAGTCATTTTCTGCAAAACTTCAATTCTCTTCCCTTCTAACAAACCAATAGTTGCTTCTTTTCTATCCATAACAAGTAATCCAAAAACTTCAGATACTTCAAGCATCTCTTTCAAAGGATCTAAAACAAATTCTTTATCACATCTATATAATCTAATCTTAATTGGCATAAGTGGTTCAATATCCCATAATTGCAAATTTTGCTGACCTTCTGTCTTTGAAACATTTCCACAAAATAATGCTAATCCATTTTCAGGTGTTTTCTTCAAAGTCTTTAAATGTCTTACAATCTTATCAAGAGCATCTGTGACATTTTTTCTCGTCGCTGTTGATTTAATATTCTTAGCAGTAGATTTTTCAGCTTCCAGCTGTCTTTGAACACCATTCACATCATAACCTGCTGAAATATAAACAGTAATAAGCTCTGTATGTCTGCCTCTATGTTGCTCAAGTTCCTCAACCACTGATTCTAATTCGTCTTTTGTTATTGGCATTTTTTAGTTATCTCCCTCCTATATGTTCGGTTCCAGCTTTTGGAAAATCTGCTTTAAATTCTTTTCCTGCTTTTATACAATTAGCTCCAGATACTGCTAAAAAATCATCCAAAACAGGTTCTAAAAGTTTTACATTTTCATGGGGAAGTATTAATTCAGGAAATGGTAAAGCTAAAGAAACGCGTGCATCAGACTTTTCCTGTCTAACTTTTGAAAGCGTCTCAATAAAATTATTTCCTATTTTATCAATATTTTTATTAAGTTTTAGTTTTATCTCAGGCCATTTACTAATATGAATACTTTTTACTTTTTCATTCTTTTTATAATGAGTTTGATAAATCTCCTCTGTAATAAAAGGAGTTATAGGAGACATCATTTTTAAAATTGCTAATAATGTTTGATATAAAGTATATTGAGCAGATAATTTCTTATCCCCCTTCTTATTATAAATTCTATCTTTAACAATCTCTAAATAATAATCACAAAATATATGCCAGAAAAACCATTCTGCTTCTCTCTTAGCTCCTGCAATATTATAACTCATATATGATTTTTTAACATTTTCTACAACTTTTGACAATCTATGTAAAATCCATTGATCAATTTTCTCGAATTTTTTAGGTTTTTTTCCATTATAATCTTTTAAATTCATAAACACAAAATTAGAAGCATTCCACAACTTGGTTAAAAATCTCTTTCCAGCAACTAGTTCTTTTTCTTTAAAAGGCATATCTGTCCCCATGCTTGCTGTTCCAACCCAATATCTAAAAGGATCAACACCATATTTTTCAATTAATTCATCTGCCCAAACAACATTTCCCCTACTCTTATGCATTCCTTTTCCTTTTTCATCTAGTACATATGTCCCAATCATAACATTATCCCATGGTTTTCTATTAAATAATAAATGACTTTTCAAAATAGTATAAAACGCCCAAGTTCTAATTATATCATGTGATTGTGGTCTCAAAGACATTGGTGCAATTTTTTTATATGAATTGGGCTTTTCTAACCATCTACATGCAACTTCAGGAGTATTTGAAGAAGTCATCCAAGTATCAAAAACATCTGGATCAGGAATGGCAATTTTTTTACATTTAGGACAATGCATTTCTTTTTCTAAAGGATCAATTGGAAGTTCATTTTCTTTAGGTAAAATAATTTCATCACAATTTTCACAATACCAAACAGGAATAGGAACTCCATAATATCTTTGTCTAGAAATAATCCAATCCCACCCTAAATTTTCTGTCCAATTTTCAAATCTTAATCTCATAAATTCAGGATACCACTTAATTTCTCTTGCTCTTTTAATTAATTCTTTTTTATATTTTAAAGTTTTAACAAACCATTGTTTTGTAACAATATACTCTACAGGAGTATTGCACCTCCAACATGAGCCAACTGTTTGTTGCAAATTTTCTGATTTTTTAAGCCGGCCTTGTTTTTCTAATTCATTTAAAATCTTTTTTCTTGCTTCTTTAACACTTAAACCTTCATAATCCCCTGTTAATTCATTTAAAGTTCCATCATGATTTAAAATAGATTTTAATTCTAATTTATGTTTTTTCCACCATTCAATATCTGTTTGATCTCCAAATGTACAAACCATAACAACTCCTGTTCCAAAATCCTTATCAACTTTTTCATCTGTTCTAACTTTAACTTTTTGATTAAATACAGGAACAATTAATTCTTTTCCAACTAAACTTTTATGTCTTCTATCTTTAGGATTAACAAACATTCCAACACATGCCGGTAAAAATTCAGAACGTGTAGTAGCAATAGTAATTTTCTTATTTGTTCCTGCCAAATCAAAATCAATATAATTTAATTTAGTAGTTCTATCTAAATCTTCAACTTCTGCCTGAGCCAATGCTGTTTCATGATATGGGCACCAAATAACAGGCTCTTCTTTTCTATAACAATCTTTTTTCTTAACTAATTTTAAAAAAGACATCTGTGCAACTTTTTGAGCTTCAGGACTTATTGTAGTATATAATAAATCCCAATCATAACTATGCCCTAATGTTTTGAAAACCCTATCAACATATTCTTTTTCAACTTTTTGACTTTCTTTTAAACATAATTTTCTAAATTCAGCTCTGCTTGTTTCTGATTTTTTAATTCCTAATTTTTCTTCAACATATTTTTCAGTAGGAAGACCATTATCATCAAACCCAGGTGCAAAATAAACTTCATAGCCTAATAATCTCATAACTCTGGCCATAATTTCAAACTGAGTATAATGAAGAGCATGCCCAACATGAAGATGTCCTGAGGAAGCATAAGGAGGAGGAGTATCAATTGAATATATCTTTTTCTTAGTATTAGGATTAAACTTATAAACCTGCTCTTTTTCCCAATATTTTCTCCATTTTTCTTCTATTTTTTTTAAATCTAAATTATTTTTTGCCATAATTCATTAAGAAAAATCTAGTTAATAAAAGTTAGGGTATGATTAAAAATATGCAAAATAAAGTCAGATCTATTTGCAGGTATGCTTTAATATTAATAATTATTTTTGGGGGTGGTGGCTGGGGACGAGGCGGATGAAAAAGCTTTTATACTCCTTCTCTTTCTCTAAATTATGGCAAGCGATAATAAGATAAACATGCCCTCTGGATTTGGGGGATTAATGAGATATAGTGAAGAATACGAAAGTAAATTTAATTTAAAACCAACTCATGTTATAGTATTTATAATTCTAATAATTACTCTTAGAGTTGCTTTACCTTTTTTCTTTTAAAATGTTTGGCGGATTAAATCCTAAAAAAATGCAAGCTATGATGAAGCAAATGGGAATTGCCCAAGAAGAAATAGATGCTTCAAGAGTAGTTATTGAAAAAAATGATAATACAAATATAATTATTGAAAATCCTTCTGTTACGAAAATAAAGATGCAAGGACAAGAAACTTTTCAAATTGCAGGAGATATTTTTGAACAAGAGCAAGGAATTTCAGAGAAAGATATTCAAACAGTAGTAGAAAAAACAGGAGCTTCTGAAGAAAAAGCAAAAGAGGCGTTAGAAAAAACAGGTGATCTTGCTGAAGCTATTTTAGAACTAAGTGAGTAATTTTAAACCACCACAAACAATATTAATTTCAAATGCTTCTAAAAAACATGGAAAAGTTTTTTGAAAACCTTGAAAAATCAGAAAAAACCATTCAAACAGCTGACCATTTGTTATATATTACTTATCCTTTAGTTAAAGATAAAAGATTATTATTAAAAATCCTTACAGAAATAAAAAATGGGATTGCAAGTTGTATGAATGCTGTATTACAATATGAATATTTACATGGAAGAGTTAGATTATCCTCTGATCCAAAATTAAACTTCAAAAAGTTTTTAGAAAAATGTTGTCCAAGATATAATATTTCAGAAACAAATGTTAAAAAGATAACAAAATTATTTGAAATTGTTGAAAAACATAAAGCTAGCCCATTTGAATTTGTAAAAGAAGACAAAATTGTAATTTTATCCGACAATATGAATTCTGAAATAATAACTTTAGAAAAAGTTAAAGAATTTCTTGATTCTTCTAAAATTGTCCTACAAAAAGCAAAAGACATAATTTTAAGATAAATATAAAAACCCCTTAATCTTAATTATCCTTACTTCTAAAATCAAAAAGATGGAAGATATTATTCAAGAAAAAATTAGTGCAGATCATTTACTTTATGTTAGTTTGAAATATACTAAAACTTGCGACGTTATCTTAAATTTGCTCCTTAGATGGAGAAAAATGATTGAAACAGCAATTAATTCTTTATTAAAACATGCAAAAAAGAAAAAAAAGATTTCTTCTGTTTCTTCAAATGTTGTTGGAAGAATAGAACAAATAAGAAAGCTATTCAAAAAAAATAAAGATTTCTTAGAAGTTATTGACATGTATGAAATGCTTAGAAAAGTGGAAGATTTAAGAAAAGAAAGAATTGGAGAATTTAGAAAAAATGTCACATTAAAAATATTCTACAGGGGAAAAGAAATAAATGTAAATTTAGAACAATTAAAAATATATGCAGATTTCTTAGAAAAGTTTATAAGCACTACAAAGCAATTTCTTCTATCATAAGAGGCTAAAAGCCCCTAAAAATAAAATGAAAAAAGTTTTGGTTATAACGTCTGGAAAAGGGGGTGTTGGAAAAACAACAACTGCTATAAACTTAGGAGCAGCCATAAATCACTTTGGAAAAAATGTTTTAGTTATTGATGGAAATCTATCTACTCCAAATGTAGGGATTCATTTGAATTCACCTGAAGTTCCAATAAATCTTAATCACGTCTTATTATATAAAGCAGAGCCAGCAGAAGCTATTTATGAGCATGAATCAGGATTAAAAATCTTACTTTCTTCATTATCTATAAAAGAATTAAGAAAAATAAAACCTGAAAGATTAAAAGATTTCAAAGAAAGTTTCACTGATATTGCAGATTATGTTATTGTAGATAGTGCTGCTGGATTAGGTCATGAAACCGAAGCTGTAATTGACCTAGCTGATGAATTAATTATAGTTACAAATCCCGAGATGCCTGCAATTGCAGATGCATTAAAAGCCATTAAATTAGCAGAACGAAAAAATAAACCTGTTTTAGGTGTAATAGTAACACGTGTAAAAAAGAACCAAATTGAAATGCAACCAGAAACAGTAAAAGAAATGCTAGAAGTTCCTATTTTAGGAATGGTTCCTGAAGATTTAGACATGCAAAGATCCTTAAATCTCAAAGATGCAGTAGTTCATACTCATCCAAAAAGCAAATCTGCAAGAGCATATAAAGAAATTGCTGCAAAACTTATTGATGAAATCTATGATTCTGATAAAGATAGAGATAGAGCTTTTATAAGGTTCCTTAAAAAACTTGGTTTTAAATAATGGAAATCATAAAATTCAATGATTGGCAGAAACTAAATCTGAGAGTTGGTGAGATTTTAAAAATTGAAGATATTGAAGGAGCAAATAAATTATATAAATTAACAATTAATCTTAAAACAGAAAAAAGAACTCTTGTTGCTGGAATTAAAGAATTTTATTCAAAAGAGGAATTAAAAAATAAAAGATGTATTGTATTTACAAATCTTGAACCAAAAACATTGAGAGGAGTTGAAAGTAAAGGCATGATATTAGCAGCAGTAAGTTATGATAATGAAGGAAATGAAGAAAAAGTTAAACTTCTTGAACCAGATGACGACATAGAAATAGGAAGCGAGGTTTGTTAAATCTTCTTAAACAAAATCTCTCCCTTTTTAATTTTCTTTGCACTGAATTGTTTTTTAATTTTTTCAGCAGATTCTGGAATAAATGGTGAAAGCAATTCAGCAATTTTCAAAATACTTTCTTTAAGTTCAAACAGATCTTTTTTATCTTTTGTTTCCCAGATTTTTCTAACCTGAATATACCAATTGCAATGATCGATGAAAGCGAAGATTTTATTTAGGGCCTTATCAAATTGATATTCCCTCACATCTTTATCTACAAATAACTCAATTGCTTCTAACCAAGATATAGGGTGTTCGCTAAGAAACTCGGTTTGTATAACTTCAGAAACTCTACCTTTTCTAGCCCCCTTATGTTTTCTAAAGATGCATAAACAACCTTCTTCATTTGTTCTCAATTCAGCTTCTCCATTTTCAATAGATTTTTTTAATCTTTTTTCTAAGCGTATTTTGTTCTCAAACTTTTCAACCCCAAATTTCTCAATTAAACCTGCAACTCTACTCACGAGATTTCCTAACTTATTTGCAAGTTCATTATTGTGTCTTGCAATTAAAGCTTTTTCATCAAAGTCTCCGTCTTCTCCAAATGGAATATTTCTCATTAAGAAATACCTTATACTATCTGCGCCATATTTCTTTGATAAACCAATAGGATCTATGTTAATCCCACTGGCTTTGCTCAATTTTTTTCCTTCTAAATTAACAAATCCGTGGACAATCACTTTTGGTAATTCTGCCTTCAAAGCTAAAAGCATTGCTCCCCAGATTACAGTATGATGCCAAACAATATCTGAGCCTATCATATGTACTGCTGGCCAAAAATTACTAAATTCCTTATTTGGATAATCAACTGTAGATAAATAATTAACAAGGGCATCATTCCAAACTGCAATTGTCTTCTTTTTATCAAAAGGTAAAGGAATTCCCCAACTAACATTTGCTCTACTTATACTCAAATCTTTTAAAGGTTCCTCTAATCTGTTAAGAATTTCTTTCTTCTTTTTATTAGGCCAAATTAAAAGTTTATCATCTTCTATATTTTTAATTAAATCCTTCTGATACTTACTTAACTTAAAAAAATACGTCTCCTCCTTAAATAACTCTATTTTTTTATTAGGATGATAAGGGCATTTACCATTAACTAGATCTTTTTCTGTGTAAAAAGTTTCACAATCAACACAATATAATCCTTCATATTCTCCTCTGTAAATATCTCCTTTTTTTTCTAAATTCTTTAAAATATTTAATACCGTATCTTCATGTCTTTTTTCAATTGTCATAATAAAATCATCATAAGAAATATTAAATAACTCGCAAAGTTCTCTAAATAAATTAGACATCTCTTTAACAAATTGTTCTGGTTTTTTTCCGGCTTTTTCAGCAGTTCTTTGCAACTTTAATCCATGACAATCAGTGCCAGTACTAAAATGAACTTTAAAACCTTTAAGTCGCTTCCATCTTGCAATTACATCTGCACATATCTTCTCATATGTGTGTCCGACGTGCGGACGTGCGGATGGATAGTCAATAGCTGTGGTTATTTGAAAATACTTGTCCTTCACCATTTTCTTACTCCAAATTTTTTATTTCTTTCAATTATATTTGATTTAGCTACTTTTAAATCTTTTACTCTTCTTTCATGTTTTATATAAGGTTCTAAAAGATTAAGTAATTTAAATAATACAGATTTTTTAGTCATCCTAAGGGAAAAATAATTTTGATTATGACCATAACCATCTGGAGTTACATATTTACTTGTATCACTCTCATAAATCTTTGGACATTCTAATCCAAAACCCCCTAACTTCTTTTTAATTAACTTAAGGAGTGGCAAATCATAATTTCCGATACTTAAACTTGCTTGATTGTTGTAAATCTTTATGCTTCCTTCAGCATCTATAAAACCTGCTAAAAAAGAAAAGAAATACTTTTTGTTATCAATAATCCAATTTGGAACTTTTTTATCTATCAAAAATGAAAAAGAACTATTCAATCCAACTTCAACCTGTATTTTTCCAGATTTTGAAGGCTTACTTATCCAAACATGCCCATACTCATTAAACAAGCTTTTAATTAATTCTATCTGCTCTTGCTTAGTGCTCCCACAATCAGCTTTTATAGTATCTCCATTCCAAATCTTCCTTACCCTTAAATCTCCAATTCTAAACCCTATTAAATAAGCTTTCTCTATTAAATCACCACTAAAATTCTTTCTAGGGTAAATTATGTGGGATGCGGCAGGAGTTCTAGGATTAATACCATACTTTCTCAATTTCCTATAAACCGTACTTCTAGAATACCCATATCTTTTTTCTATTTCCCATGTTGAAAGTTTATTTTTAACATAAAGTTTAATCAAGTCTCTTTTAGAAGGGATTCTAGACTTTAATTCATAAGGTTTTCTCGCTCTAATGCCAAATTCTTTTAACTTCTTCCATATTGTTGCCTGACAACATCCAAATTTTTCTGCAATTTCGTAACTTGACAATTTTTGTTTTAGATAAAGATTTTCCAATTCTCTCTTTTTTATACTAATTCTTTTACCACCAGATCTCTTAAGGGAAAACCCATATTTTCTAAGTCTTCTCATTATTGTTGTAATGCTACATCCATAACCCTTTGCTATTTTTTCTAAAGATACTCCTTCTTTATACAACTTCAAGAGTTTTTCTCTTGGAATATTAATTTTATCTTTCTTGGCAAATAATTTAACAGATTCCGAGGTTGTCCTAGGTTTTATCTCATATTTTTTCATCTTAATAGCAACAGAATTATGATTACAACCAAACTTCTTAGCAATTTGACTCATAGGCATCTTTTCTGTTATATACAATCTTTCCAGCTCTTGCTTAGGAATAAATATGTTCTCCTTGCCCATAAGATAATTAATTGAAGCATCTATATAAATAATGGTAACAATTTAGAAATAGTAAACATAATCAATCGCAGTCGTAACATAAAATTTTATCATGAATTCTCTAGAATAAGCAGATATAAAAAGTTAACTTATTCTCTTAAAATTATCTACATTATATAAATTAGAAACATAATCTTCTACATTTAGGACTTTTCTCTGATATAAATTATCATCTTTTCTAACGGGCCTGCCAAGTTTGCCTAAATTTAAAACTGTGTGTGAAACAATAGAATCATAAATAGCAAACAAACAACCCCATTTACTCTCTTCTATTTTTCCTTCAAATTTATCAATTTTGATTAACCTGGAATCAACTTCTGATAACTGGGATAAAATTTTACTTAAGGTTCTTCTTCTATCAGATTCACTGTCATCTACTATAACAAAAAAATATCTCACTAAACCATACTCCATATCAAAATTATCTGGAGATTCGTGGGAACTCCATCTAATATGTCTACTCTTCTTTGGGATAATATTTTTTTGAACAATATGTTTTCCTGCTTTCTTGTTTTTATCCATAACTTTTAAAACTTTGTCAGCTATATAAGAATTATTGTGGTAAAAAAGATGGTGAAAGAAAAAGCAAAACTCTCAGAAAAAGAATTAAAACATCATGCAAGAAGGCACAGCATTAAAGAAGGTATTTTCGCATCAGCAAAAATGTCTTTTGGTGATAGATTTATTCATCCATTTGCAATAGCCATAAATACCAGCAATCCCCTAATAGCTTTATTAAGTTCTATTTCAGGATTACTTGGACCTTTAAGTCAATTAATAAGTGCTCAAAAATTTGAAAAGTACTCTAGAAAAAAAGTGGTTCTGTTTTCTGTTCTTTTAGAATCTTTAATGTGGCTGCCTTTTATTGCAATAGCAATTTTATTCTCAAAAGGAATCTTGACTAATATTCTTCCATTTTTACTTTTGCTCTCTTTCTCAATCTATATAATTATGGCTAATGCTTCACATCCACATTGGTTTTCATGGATAGGAGATATTGTTGATAAAAAATACAGGGGGAGATGGTTTTCAAAAAGAAATTTAATTATGGGGTCTGTTTCAGTAGTTCTAGCAGTTCTTGCTGCTATTTTCCTAGATTACTTCAAAAAAATTGATTTGGCTATGCTTGGATTTATAATTTTATTTTCTCTTGCATTAATTTCAAGATTAAGCTCGTGGTTTGTTTTCAAAAAACAATATGAACCAAAAATGAGATTTGAAGAAAAAAATTATTTTTCTTTTTGGGAGTTTCTAAAAAAAGCTCCAAAAAATAATTTTGGAAAATTCACAATCTTCAGAGCTTTATTTGCTTTTGCCGGAACTATTTCTGGAGCATTATGGGCAGTATATCTTTTAAGACATCTTGGTTTTAGCTATTCTATTTATATGACAATTTTAGTCGCAGAAATAGTATTCTCATTAGTTTTCTTGGCTTTGTGGGGAAAACTTGCAGATAAATACGGAAATTATAGAGTTTTAATAATAACAACTATGTTGCTCCCAATAACTCCTATTTTATGGATTCTTCATCCTTCTCCTATATACTTAATATTAGTTCCAGCATTAGTGGGGGGTATTGCTTGGGGGGGGTTTGCTCTAGCTATTGGAAATTTTATTTATGATAATGTTGGACAACAAAAAAGAAGTTTAGCAAGTGCTTATTATACTATGTTGTGGGGAATAGGAGTATCTGCCGGAGCAGGCGTAGCAGCACTTCTTATAAAATTCTTAACAATAGAAATCATTGAACCAATTATACTAATCTTTATAATTGCTGCTATAGCAAGAATGATAGTTGTATTTTGGTGGATTCCAAAAATAAAAGAAGTGAGAAAAACAGAAAAACTCAGTCCAAAAAAACTCAAAAAAACAATAATTAAAGAAATAAAACCTTCTCTTGTAGAAGAAGTTCATGAAATAACTTCCATAGGACATTATCTGAGAGAATAACAAACTATTTAAAGAAAATCCAATAAAAAGAGATATGTTTAAGAAAAAAATTTGCAAAAAGTGCGGGGAAAGAATAAGTGACAAACATAGGTTTTGCCCTTCTTGTGGATATCCTCTTAAAAAAACAAATTCAGAAAATTGGGGAATGCTTGGAAAAAATGACTTTGAAGAACAAGATCCTTTTTCAAATTCTCTTTTAGATGGTTTTACAGGAAACATGTTTAATAAGATGTTAGGCAGTGCTATGAAAATGCTGGAAAAAGAAATGCAAAAAGAAATATCTAGAGAAAATATTCGACCTAAAACAAATGTTAGGTTAATGATAAATGGAAAAGAAATAAATTTAAATGATGTTAAAACCAGTCCAAAAAATATTGAAAAAAAAGAAAAACTTTTAGATGATTTTTCAAAAGAAAGTCTAAAAAAGTTTTCACAACTTCCAAAAAAAGAACCAAAAACAAGTGTAAAAAGACTTTCAAATACTGTAATCTATGAAATAAATATACCTGGAGTCAAATCATTAAAAGATCTGTCGATTGTCAAATTAGAAAATAGTATTGAAATTAAAGCAGTTGCAAAAGATAAAGCTTATTTTAAATTACTTCCAATAAATCTTCCAATAATTGATTATGAATTAGAAAAAGGAAAATTAATTCTTGAACTTGAAGCGAAGAACTAAATAAAAACCTTTAAATAATCCTTCTCAATCAAATATTTATGAGGCTGTAGCTCAGTCTGGTTAGAGCACAACTCTGATAAGGTTGGGGTCCACGGTTCAAATCCGTGCAGCCTCATTTTAATAATCACTTACTTAATTACTCAGGGTGGGTGGTTGGAAAGAAGGTGACTTGAAATAAAAATGACAAAAGGAATGTATCATAAATTAAGAGAAGCCTGGAAAAAACCAGACAAAAAAACACTTAGAGAAAGAATGGTTGAGTGGAGAAAATCAGGTGTTTTTACAAAAGTTGAAAAACCATTGAGATTAGATAGAGCAAGAGCGCTTGGATATAAAGCAAAAAAAGGTTTTGTAATAATTAGGATAAGGCTTAAAAGAGGAGGCCACAAAAGACCTAGACCAAATAAAGGAAGAAGAAGTAAAAGATTACATACAAGAAAAACCTTAAAGATGAATTATAGATGGATTGCAGAACAAAGAGTTGGAAGAAAATATAAAAATCTTGAAGTTTTAAATTCATATTTAATTGGAAAAGATGGAATACATTATTTTTATGAAGTAATAACTGTTGACCCTAGCAAACCAGAAATAAAAAATGATAAAACAATAAATTGGATTACAAAAGGTGCAAATAAAAAAAGAGCAATGCGAGGTTTAACTTCAGCTGCTAAAAAATCAAGGGGACTGAGAAGCAAGCATCCAACCTCAAAGGTTCGGCCAAGTGTGAGGGCTGGGGGAAGAAGAGGGAAATAATTGTAACTACTTTTTAATAACAAAAACAGGAAGATTTATAAATAAATTCTTAGTTAAAATTTTATGATAGGAATTAATATAGGAACTGCAATATTAAGTACAGCGTATGCTCTACAAAATAGACATGGAAATATAAGAAATTCTATAAAGAAAAAATTTCCAAAATTTGGAGAGTTTTATGGTAAAGTAAGTTCAATCATGGAACATTTTGTTTCTGGTTATGCTGTTACTTGCCTCGGATATGCTTGTCAAGAAAGCGAACCTCTAAAAGAATTTATGCTGAATAAATTTCCAGGTAGCCCTGTTGAACAATGTGGATTAATCGCTGCAGTAGGCACAACTTCTTTTGACCTAGCATGGGAAACAAGTCAAGCAATTGAAAGAAAAAAGATTAAACCTTCACAATTTATAGGGACTTGTGCTGGAGCTTTAACAGCCATAACTATTAATAATTTAGAACAGATTCTATCTAAATAACTTTCCAAAACTTTTTTAAAGAAATACTTCTAAAAGATATTATGACATCAAAAGAACATTTTACAACAGAACAAGCAACAGGAATCGGTGAACAATTAGGAATAACTTGGGATAAATTTGATATTGAACAATTTA
>Ga0180009_10004704_pt1 | contig 14919 bp, 9 predicted proteins | sample OS_PC_MetaG_FD_123537 | JGI IMG/M metagenome (GOLD analysis project Ga0180009, IMG submission 123537) | Groundwater microbial communities from the Aspo Hard Rock Laboratory (HRL) deep subsurface site, Sweden - OS_PC_MetaG | ecosystem: Environmental > Aquatic > Deep subsurface > Groundwater...
AAGGACACTTGATTATCATTCTTCATCATGAGACTATATAGGATCGATAAATAGTTCACTCTCTGCCAAAACCAGACAGGCAGATTAAAAAGGAGATGCAATGAAAATAATGTCGCTTGAAAATATTATGCGCAAATCATTTGTAACGCTTTCCCCTGAGGATGATCTGCAAAAGGCCGCCCAACTAATGCGTTCGATCAAGCTGGATGTTCTTCCCGTGACCAACAAGGAGGGTCAGCTGCTGGGAATTATGGCCAAAGCCAATATTTTTGATGCCGTGTCTGCCGGTTTGCATCCCAACACCCTTATTAAAGAATTATTTAGAAAAGATGACGTTGTCACCTTGCAACAGGACATGTCCTATGAAGATGCCGCTAAAAATGTTCGTGAAAGCCAGGCCGGATCTGCAATCCTCATCGATAAAAACGGGAAGGCGACCGGCATTTTCACTAAAGCAAGATGGATCATGGCAATGTTCCAGCAGGAGGAATTGCTCAACAGCCGGTTGCGGGCGATTCTCGACACCATGCACAATGGGTTGATCGTTATAGATGCCGACGGTTTTATCACGGCCGTGAATGCAGCTGCTGAGAAGATGCTTTCTGTCAGGTCTTCCGGAGTCAAGGGGAAACCGGTGGACATCCTGTTTAAAGATTTACATCTGGATGACGTACTCACAAAAGGCAATGTATTTATAGACATCAAGCAGACCATTGATCGCTCAGCCTTGCTGTGCAATGTAACACCCATTATCAATGATTCCCAGATCAATGGCGCGGTGATCGTTTTCCAGGATACCACGGATATTGATCAGGTTGCCTCAAAACTGGAGAGTGTGACGAAACTCTACAAGACCCTGGATTCGATCATGGAAATTGCCTATGACGGAATAGTTGTGGTGGATGCAAAAGGAACCATCTTAATGGTGAATGGTGCTGCTGAAAAATTTTTCCGGATTTCTCATAAAAAAATGATCGGCCGACCGGTAAACAAGGTTATTGAAAACACACAGGTTCATGTGGTTGCTCGAACCGGCGTGGCTCAAATCAACCAGTTGCAGTTTATCGGCGGCATTCCCTATGTTGTATCCAGCATGCCGATTATCCGGGAAGGAATTGTCATAGGAGCTGTGGGGAAAATTTTATTCCGGCATCTTGACCAGGTTCGCGATCTTGCAAAAAAGCTGGAAGATCTGGATCATAACAGGGCACTATACCAAAGCAAAACAAGTGACAACCAGGACGGGCGATTCGGATTTGACCGAATTGTCACATCAGATCCGGAATTCTTGCAGATCAAGGAAGAAGCAGCAATTGTGGCCAAAAGACCGTCCAATATCCTGGTTACCGGGGAAAGCGGAACCGGCAAGGAACTCATTGCCCAGGCTATTCATGAGACCAGTTTCTGCAGCAAAGGAAGGATTGTTAAAGTCAATTGTGCTGCAATTCCGGACAACCTGCTGGAATCAGAATTCTTCGGATATGTACCCGGCGCGTTTACCGGCGCACAAAAAAACGGAAGAAAAGGTAAAGTTGCGCTGGCAGATGGGGGGACCTTATTTTTAGATGAAATCGGAGATATGTCCTTAAACCTGCAAAGCAAACTCTTGCGGGTTCTCCAGGAAAGAAGTTTCGAACCCCTGGGTTCCGATAAAACCATACATGTAAATCTGCGGATTATCGCAGCCACCAACCAGAATCTGGAACGATTGGTCAGTAAAGGACTATTCCGTTCGGATTTATATTACCGGCTTAATGTGATCCGCTTGATCGTACCGCCACTTCGAAAAAGAGCCGGTGACATCCAGTTGCTGTTTCATTTCTTTCTGGAAAAATACAATCGTATTTTCGGAACAAGTATCCGCAGCGTTTCCAAGACTGTTTGTGAGATACTTGATGCGCACCACTGGCCGGGCAACGTCCGGGAGCTGGAAAATGTTGTAGAACGTGTTGTTAATCTGGCAAGATCTGAAAAAATAGATGTTGGTGACCTTCCGCCTTATCTCAAAGAGCAAAACAAAAAGGAACTTTCAAACGAAAACTTGGCATCTGGGCCCAAGCTATTGGTCAACAGCCGGGATGACCATGAACGGGACATGATCATTGCCGCATTGGAAAATGTGGGCGGCAATAAAGCAAAAGCTGCGAGGAAGTTAGGGATCAGCCGATCATGGTTATATGAAAAAATGAATCGGATAGGATTACAAACCAAGTGAATAATGGCCCTGCAAAAATCATCTACAGATAATGCTTCGGCAAATTTTTTCACTTAAATTTGTATCAGACCCAAGATCAAACTATAGTTGATCTCCCCGCTATAAAGCGATTTTAGAATCGTGTTTCAATTTTCAAAAACAAGCGTATTTTATCTGTTTTTATTTCAAAATGACCCTATTTATAAATAGGTGAACAATTCCTCTATAAAGCCAGTCCTCATTACCGGACACATGTCCTGTATAGCGAACTCACTCCAGGTATTAAAAAATAAAAATATAAGTAATTTCAGACTGTTATGTATTGGCACGTCAATTGCTAAACTTAAGTCAGAAAGTAAAGCTTTTTTTTTGATAAATTAAAATCAGAGGGGGTTAAATGTCTGAAGCTTCAAATCCAGCAGGTACTCGATACTATGATACCATGGATACGTTACCCAAAATATTGCTTTATAATGCCCACGAAAGAAAAGACAGAACCTGCATGCGGGAAAAAGATTTGGGTATCTGGCAAACCTGGACTTGGAGTGAAATGGCCAAGGAAATTAAAATACTGGCCTGTGCCCTTGCAGCAAAAGGGTTTAAGAGAAATGATAAATTGGGCATCATTGGAAACAATCGAGCCAGATTATATTGGTCCATGGCGGCAGCACAATGTCTGGGAGGAATTCCGGTGCCCTTATATCAGGACTCTACCGCCAATGAAATAATCGGTATATTAATTGATTCCGACGTCAGTTTTATCGTTGTTGAAGATCAGGAACAAGTCGATAAGATACTGGAAATATGGGATAAATGTCCTTTAATTCGCCATGTGGTTTATGAAGATCCCAGAGGAATGTTTCAATACAACCAGCCCTTTTTAAATGACTTTGAATCCATGATGGCCTTAGGCAGAAGATACGACCGGGAACACCCCGATTTCTTCTTGCAGGAGGTTGATAAAGGATCTGGTGAAGATGTGGGGGTTTTCCTGTTCACGTCAGGAACAACTGGAAAACCCAAAGGCGTGGTGATGACCTACAATAATATTATTATTACGGCCAGAAACACGATTGAACTTGAGAAGTTATCACAAAAAGATGAACTGATTGCCTACTTGCCCATGGCCTGGGTTGGAGACTATTTATTTTCATTTGCTCAGTCCTATGTTGCTGGGTTTTGCGTCAATTGTCCTGAAAATACTGAAACCATTGAGGCTGACAGGCGTGAAATCGGGCCGAGCTATTATTTCGGCCCCCCTCCGATCTGGGAAAATTTGTTGACCCGAATAATGATACGAATGGAAGATGCATTTTGGGTTCAAAAAAAAGTATTTCATTTTTTTATGGGGGTTGCAAAAAAAACCGGGGCCAGGATCCTAAACAAGGAGTCCGTCTCTTTGTTGGCCCGATGGCTCTATGCTGTCGGAGATATCCTTATTTATGCGCCATTGAAAAACGCTTTAGGGATAAGCAATGTACGTCTGGCCTATACAGCCGGTGAAGCCATCGGGCCGGATTTGTTCGATTTTTATCGATCCCTTGGAATCAACATCAAACAGCTTTACGGCCAAACAGAAGCCTTTGTTTTTGTCTGTATTCAACCCGACGGCGAAATTTATTCCGACACTGTGGGAATCCCGGCACCCGAGGTGGAGGTAAAAATCACAAAAAAAGGTGAGGTCATGTATCGCAGCCCGGGTGTTTTTCATTCATACTATAAAAATCCTGAATCAACCGCTGACACAAAAACACCTGACGGATGGGTATATACAGGGGATGCAGGTTTTTTCGATGCCCGGGGCCACCTTAAAATCATAGACAGGATTAAGGACGTCGGCAAATTTTCCAGTGGAGAACTGTTCGCCCCGAAATACATTGAAAACAAGTTAAAATTTTTCCCCCACATTAAGGAAGTTGTTGCCTTTGGCAATGATCGGGATTTCGCAACGGCTTTTATCTGTATCGACATGAATGCGGTCGGTGACTGGGCTGAACGACTCAACCTTTCTTATTCGGGATATGCCAGTCTGGCAGGCCATGAAGCGGTTTACCAATTAATCAGAGAATCCATCGAAAAAATGAACAAGGATCTGGCCCTGGACGAGAAGCTGCGCCATTCCCAGGTCAAACGTTTTCTTCTCCTTCATAAAGAACTGGATGCCGATGACGGCGAACTGACCCGGACACGAAAAGTCAGGCGTAAATTTATCAATGAAAAATACCCGGTTTTAATTGAAGCACTTTACTCAAATAAAGATATTTGCAGATTTGAAGCAAAAGTGAAATTCGAAGATGGGCGAACAGGAATCATAGCAGCAAACTTGAAAATCTGGAAGGCAGCACTATTCGGATCAGATGCAGTAAGGGAGGAAAAATGAATACCGCCATCAAGTATAACGAAACTGTTTTTCAGGGCCTTAGCAGTCCGATAGATGTCTATGCTCGAACCAGATCCCAAAAAATCGGGGCACCCATTCTTCAAGTCAAAAACGTCAGTTTGTCGTTTGGCGGCGTGGCGGCTCTTGAAGACGTCAGTTTTAACGTAAAAGAACATGAACTTTTGGCCATCATCGGTCCCAACGGTGCAGGAAAAAGCTCTATGCTCAATGTTATCAATGGTGTCTACCACCCACAAAAAGGTCAAATTACTTTTTTTGGCGAAACCCGACATAAGATGAATGCCCATCATTCCGCAGAACAGGGAATAGCCCGAACCTTCCAGAATATAGCGTTGTTTCCGGGTATGACTGTTATTGATAATATCATGACCGGACGTAACCTGAAAATGAAGGCTAACTTTTTAGAGCAGGCACTTTATATCGGTAGAGCCAAAAAAGAAGAAATTTACCACCGCCAAAAAGTAGAAGAAATTCTCGATTTCCTTCATATTCAACCGATTCGGAAGACTCCGGTCGGCAGACTTCCTTATGGTTTGCAAAAGCGCGTCGAACTCGGAAGGGCTTTGGCAGCCGAACCCAGACTGTTACTTTTGGATGAACCCATGGCCGGTATGAATATGGAAGAAAAGGAGGATATGTGCCGGTTTATTTTAGATGTAAATGATGAATTGGGAACCACCATCATCCTTATTGAACACGACATGGGTGTGGTGATGGATATTTCCGACCGGGTTGTTGTTCTCAATTACGGCATGAAGATTGCGATTGGAACGCCAAAAGCGGTTTGCGAAGATAAGGATGTTATCGAGGCATATTTAGGAGTGAACCCATAGTTAAAAGGAATTTTTATGACATTTTTTTTAGAAGTATTAATCAGCGGGTTATTGTCGGGTGTGATGTACTCTTTGGTTGCCCTTGGACTCGTACTCATTTTCAAGGCTTCGGGAGTTTTTAATTTTGCACAAGGATCAATGGCGCTTTTTGCAGCACTCACTTTTGTCAGTTTTCTGGAGATGGGAATCAACTTTTGGGTCTGCCTTTTAATGACGATGGGCGTCATGGTCATACTGGCTTTTTTGGTCGAAAAATTCATTTTACGCCCTTTGATAAATCAACCCATGATCACCTTGTTTATGGTGACCATTGGATTGGATTTTTTTCTGGAAGGGTTTGCTCAATTGGCATGGGGAACCCAGGTCCATCGTCTGGATCTGGGCATTCCAAATGACGCCCTTTTCATCTTTGATATCATGATCGGGAAACAAGACATTTTTATTGCAGTTACAGCCGCCTTCCTTGTATTGGTTTTAACTGTTTTTTTTAACAAAACAAGAATGGGAAGAGCCTTAAGAGCTGTGGCTGACGACCACCAGGGCGCTATGTCTGTCGGCATACCCTTAAAACATGTTTGGGTGATGGTATGGATTGTGGCCGGATTTGTGGCACTGGTGGCAGGGTTGGCCTGGGGGAATAGTTTAGGCGTTCAATTTTCATTAAAAACGATTACGTTGAAAGCCATTCCCGTTATTATTCTCGGCGGATTTACTTCAATTTCAGGAGCCATTGTAGCAGGACTGATCGTCGGAGCCAGTGAAAAGTTAGCCGAGGTTTTTTTAGGACCGTTTGTAGGCGGAGGAATTGAAAATTTTTTCCCTTACCTTTTGGCAATTGTCTTTTTATTAATTCGACCGAATGGATTATTCGGGGACGTTCATATTGATAGGGTGTAAATTATGTTTTACCGAGAAACAGGACAATTTAAAACAAGTTACGCAGCAGACAGAGCCATTTTCCCAATACGGCAAGACCTTTATGGCATGGGGATTCTATTGCTCCTTGCCCTGACGGTTCCCTTTTTTGTAAAAGAGTATTGGCTTTCAGCCATCCTGATACCATTTCTGGTATTTTCACTGGCAGCATTGGGATTAAACATTTTAACCGGGTATGCCGGCCAGTTGTCTCTGGGAGCCTCCGCCTTCATGGCGGTTGGCGCTTATACCGCCTGGAACATTTCCACCCGCCTTCCCCAAGTCCCCTTGCTGGTATCCTTTATTGCCGGCGGAATAACGGCAGCGGCTTATGGAATGTTTATCGGGATCCCAAGCCTTCGCATCAAAGGGTTTTACCTGGCGGTTACAAGTCTGGCCGCTGTTTTTTTAACAGAATGGATTTTCACCCATATTGGATGGTTCTATAATTATGAATTAAGCGCCACCATATCAACTCCGGAAATGGTGATCGCAGGGATCAAGTTTGATACGCCGATTCGAAGATATTACTTGACCTTAATCATCGTCTGTTTAATGGCACTGGCCGCAAAAAATATGATGCGCTGCACCATTGGTCGTGAATTTATGGCAATAAGGGATATGGATGTTGCCGCCGAGGTTATCGGTATTCGAATGCTGCGTACTAAACTGGTTGCTTTCGGTATCAGTTCATTTTATCTGGGCGTGGCAGGCGCATTGTACGCTTTTGTCTACCTTCGCTCCGTAAGTGCGGCTTCTTTTGATCTAAGTGAATCTCTGCATATTTTATTTATGATCATCGTCGGGGGTGTTGGCAGTATTTTAGGCTCTTTTCTAGGAGCAGCCTTTATTTTGCTGATGCCTATTTTTTTAAACCTTGGTGCCCATGCCGTACTCGGCAATTCCATTGATCCACAAAATTTAGCCACTCTGGAGCTGATGGTCTTTGGCGGTCTCATCATCTTCTTCTTGATTGCAGAGCCCCACGGCATGGCCAGATTATGGCAAATAATAAAAGAGAAGCTGAGGATTTGGCCTTTTCCCCATTAAATGAAATTAGAAGGTCACCAACCGCATTTTTTTGATAGCCGGATTTTCCGACTGTCTTTTATAACCGCTGGAAACAGCATAATTTCCATTAATAGGAGGAAAAATGAAAAGATTTTCAAAATTATTTACAGCCTTGCTTTCTGTCGGTTTCTTGGCTGGACTCTTTGTTTCTAACGCGTTTTCGGATTCAACCGATACGCAATTCATTCCCATGGTGACATATAGAATCGGGCCTTACGCCGCCGGAGGGTCTGGAATTACAGGCGGTTACATTGACTACCTTTCTTTAATCAATGAACAAGACGGTGGTGTCAATGGTGTCAAGTTTTCCTGGAGTGAATGTGAGACGGAATATAAGACACCGCGAGGGGTGGAATGTTACGAGCGTTTAAAAAACCAAGGTTCGGGAGCTACGGTTTTTAATTTTTTAAGCACCGGCATGACATATGCGGTTCTCGACCGCGCAACCACCGATAAGATACCTATCATGTCATTGGGTTACGGCCGCACAGACACGTCTGACGGACGGGTATTTCCCTATATTTTCCCCCTTATTACCAACTATTGGAGCCAGAACACTGCTAAAATTAAATATATTGGACAGCAAGAAGGCGGCATGGACAAACTGAAAGGCAAATTAATCGTGAATCTTCACCATGGCTCAGGTTACGGACGTGAAACCATTCCCATTCTTGATGTACAGGCCAAAAAATACGGGTTTACCGTAAAACATCTTGAAGTGGCCCATCCAGGTGTGGATCAAAAATCCCAGTGGCTGCAAATTCGTCAGCTGAAACCGGATTGGGTCATATTGAGAGGATGGGGAATCATGAATCCAACAGCCTTGAAAATGGCTGCCAATATTAAATTTCCCGCTAATAAAATCCTGGGTGTCTGGTGGAGCGGGGCTGAAGAAGATGTCAGACCGGCCGGAGATGCAGCCATCGGGTTTCGAGCGGCTGGATTTCACCCTGCCGGAACAGATTTCCCAGTGTTAAAACAAATTAAAAAAATTCTATATGAAAAAGGGAAAGGTGATCTCAAGGATCAAACCCGAATCGGCAGCGTCTATCACATCCGGGGGATTATTCACGGGATAGTGACGGCTGAGGCCATTCGTACGGCCCAGGCAAAATTCGGGAACCGGGTTATTACCGGCGAAGAAATGCAATGGGGATTGGAACACCTTAACATTACAGCCGAACGTATTAAAGAACTGGGTGTTGAAGATATGATGATGCCGCTTAAATTGTCCTGTTTTGATCATGAAGGAGGAGGGGCTGTCAAAATTATGCGCTGGGACGGCAAGCAGTGGGAGGTTGTATCGGACTGGATTCAATCGGATCAGTCCATTGTCCGACCCATGGTTGAAGCATCTGCGGCTAAATATGCCGAAGAAAAAGGTATAACGCTTAGAACCTGTGAGTAGAACTATCACAAGAATAAGCCTTTGGAAGACAGGGAAAAAGTTATGATGGATCAAAAACCAATGATTTTATCAGTAAATAATATAGAGGTGATTTACGATCATGTTATTTTGGTCTTAAAGGGTGTATCACTGGCAGTTTCGCAAGGAAGCATTGTTGCGCTTCTCGGGGCCAATGGCGCCGGTAAAAGCACAACGCTTAAAGCTGTGTCCAAACTGCTGCACTCTGAAAGAGGAGAACTCACTAAGGGCAAAATTTCTTTCCAGGGCCGGGACACCGACAACCTAAGGCCGCCGGATTTGGTTAAACTAGGCTTGATACAGGTCATGGAAGGACGTCACTGTTTTGAGCATCTGACCATAGAGGAAAACCTGTTAACCGGGGCTTATACCCGGGCCGACGGTCGACGGGCCATCAAGGAATCATTGGATCTGGTCTATCATTATTTCCCTAAACTATCGGATCGATGTAATTGCCTTGCCGGTTATACTTCCGGTGGTGAACAGCAAATGACGGCTGTCGGACGGGCGTTAATGGCAAATCCTAAATTGATTCTTTTAGATGAACCCTCCATGGGGCTGGCCCCCATGATGGTTGAAGAAATCTTTGAGATCGTTAAAACCCTTAATGAAAAGGAAGGGGTAAGTGTACTGCTTGCTGAACAGAACACCAATATCGCTCTGGGGTATTCGTCCTATGGGTATATTCTGGAAAACGGCCGTGTTGTTATGGAAGGCAGGTCTGATGAACTCAGGAATAATGAAGATATCAAAGAATTCTATCTTGGCATGGCCAAAGAAGGGACAAAGAAAAATTTTTGTGATTCAAAGCATTACCGCCGCAGAAAACGCTGGCTGGCATAGATCGTTAAAAAGCCGTTCATAACCGGTAAATAAATTTTCCCATAAAAAATATGACAATGGGCTAACAAAAAACATGAACAGAACAATTAAATCCCATTACTTGATTTTATTAAATTCACATTTATTCACAATAACCTTTTAAACAACATTGTCATATTTTTTTAACAGCATCCAGTAAAATACAAAGAAAGAGGTAAGCAAATGTACAATAGCAAGGTAAGTTTTAACAAGTTGTCTTCTGATTTCAACTGGAAAAATGAGCTGTCGCTGTTCAGTAAAGATATTTCAAAAGGGTTCAACTTTTCCTTTGAAGCATGCGACAGATATTCGGATTCCGATAAAACAGCCATCTATTGGGAGGACTCACAAGGCAACCGTGAGAGTATCTCCCACCAAAAACTCAGTAGCCTGTCGGATCGCGTGGCTGTTGCACTGCAAAATCAAGGTGCAAAACCCGGGGACAGGATCGCAACCCTGATGCCGCGGATACCCGAACTTTATGCAACGCTTCTGGCGATCTGGAAAATCGGTGCTGTTTATGTTCCGCTATTTACCGCCTTCGGACCTGAAGCAATCTTCCACCGCCTTGAATCCAGCCGGACTCGATTTCTTTTCACTCACGGACGGTTTCGAAAAAATGTGAGCAATGACATCCCTGATTTGGAAAAAATCATTGTAGTGCAACCGGAAGATGACACTTCCCACCCCAAGGAAGTGGATTTTTATGAAATGATCCAGGCAAGTTCCGGAAAACCCGATCTGGCAACCGTACTGCCGGACGACCTGGCCATTATCCTGTATACCTCTGGGTCAACCGGCATGCCCAAAGGCGCGATGCTCAGTTATAAATTTTTTATTTTCCATGTGCCCTATCTGCGTTATGCCGTTTGGCTTAAGCCGGAGGATAACTTCTGGTGCGCTGCTGACCCGGCCTGGGCCTATGGCCTTTTGCACACCTTTGTGCCGTTAACACTAGGCAATTCCATTCTCGTGGATGAATCGCTCTTCACTCCGGAGAGATGTTATCAACTGCTTGAGCGGTACAATATTTCAAATTTTGCTTACGCCCCTACTGCCTTTAGAGCCTTGGCCGCTGCGGGCAGTAAACTGCGTCGCCAGTATGACATCCGGCTGAGGGCCATCAGCAGTGCCGGCGAACCGTTAAACGCTGATACAGTGACGTGGGCCATTGAAAATTTTGGTGTGCCCATCCACGATCACTACGGATTTACCGAAGCCGGCATGCAGGTGAACAATTACAATTGCTGCAAAATGGAAACACGCCCCGGGTCCATGGGCTTTCCGGTTCCCTGGCATCGTGCAGCCTTAATTGATGCACAAGGACAGGTGTGCGATGGCCTGGAACCTTCAAGATTAGGAGTGCACAAAGATGAATATGGAACCTATTTCAAAGGATATTGGGAGGAGGAACAAAAGACTCGTTCATCTTATGTGGGAGATTGGCTTGTGCCGGGAGACATTGCCTGGAAAGATTCGGATGGATATTTCTGGTTTGAAGGCCGGAATGATGATGTCATCTCCAGCGCAGGTTTCAGGATCGGACCTGTAGAAGTGGAAAATTCCCTGATGGGCCATGAGGCTGTCATGGAAGCGGCCGTGGTCGGGACACCTGATCCGGCAAAGGGAGAAATTGTAACTGCCTACGTTGTTTTGAAACCCGGATTTCAAGGATCTGAAGAATTGGCAAGACAGATCAGTTTATTTGTCAAACAGACCTTGAGCAAACACCAGTATCCCCGCAAAATCGAATTTGTGAATGAACTGCCCAAGACACCCAGCGGAAAAATCCAGCGGTTTAAGCTGCGTGCCTTGGCACTACAGGCATAAGGAGATCTGCATATGTCCAGACTACCTTTTATGAAAGGCGCTTTAAACGATATCACGGTTCTCGACTTTTCCCGCCTTCTGCCCGGCCCCTATTGTTCCATGATTCTGGCAGACCATGGTGCCAGAGTAATTTCAGTGGAAGATCATCGGTACAAGGCTGACGGATATTACATAACGCCGCTTTATCGCAATAAGCAACACATTACCTTGAATTTGAAAACCAATGCCGGTAAAAAGATTTTTTTCGAATTGGCCCAAAAAGCTGACGTCATTCTGGAAGGATTCAGACCCGGGGTGGCGCAAAAATTAGGGGTCGACTATGATACTGTCCTTCGACTGAATCCTGAAATTATCTACTGTTCTATTACCGGATATGGCCAGACCGGTGGTAAAAAGGATTTGGTTGGCCATGATGTGAACTACCTTAGCTATTCCGGGGTCCTGGACCTGATGGGCGAACAAAATAGATGTCCGAGCATTCCCGGTGTGCAGTTTGCAGATATCGCTGCAGGCGGTATGAACGCAGCTCTCGGTATTCTTCTGGCATTGTTTCACCGTTCCCAAAGCGGCAGAGGCCAATTTATTGATATATCCATGACGGACGGGATGGTCTCCTTTTTACCGGTTCCTCTTCACTTCTTTCAGAAAGACGGCGGTCTTCCCAAGCGGGGAGCCTCGCTGCTCTCACACAAATATGCCTGTTACAACACCTATGAGACGGCAGATAAAAAACATATCTCTGTTGGTGCACTGGAAGGCCGATTCTGGAAAAAGCTCTGCTATTATTTGGGGTTTCCAGAATATGAATCAGAACAATTTAATGAAAAAAGGAGGGATCAAATCCTGGGGCATTTCAAAGAAGCCTTTAAAAAGAAAACCCAGGCCCAATGGAACCGAATACTGGAAAAATTGGATGCATGTTACAGCCCAGTGCAGGATTTAAGTGATGTATTGCAGTCCGGTTTTTTGCGCAAAAGAAAAATGATCATGGATTTTTCAGACAGAAACGGAGAAAAAATCACGGCTATCGGTGTCCCCATCAAACTCAGCAAAACGCCCGGCTCTTTACGCACACCACCTGTGGGTTTTGGTGAGAGTACAACAGATGTACTTAGAGAGCTTGGATATAATGAAAACCAGATACAAAATTTTCACATCTCAGATGTGATTTAAAATCATTAGCATCTAAACTTGTTTATATGAAAAAAGTCGGCCATTTCTTACCGCTTCTTTCATGACTTGTGAAAGGCAAACCCTGATAAAATAACGGGTCAGTCCTTGGTGTTAGTAAGTAATCGACAGACAACACCCCTTTTTGGGCAAAAGTGTTTTAGGATAAGAGGTGACTTGTGATTTTTATTTCTTTCAAATTAAAACAAAAGATTTTAAGTGTTATTGTACTGGTTGTTGCAATTGTCATGGTGATTTCATCTCTGGCAGTGTCTTATGTGATTTATCAGCAAAATGTGACCACAACAAATACAAATATTGTTGTGGCCGTCGATAATATCAAAAATAAGATCTTAGAAATCCAGGATGACCTGGTAATAAGGACGAATCAAACAATTAGAATCTTTACGGTTGGAGAGAACGTCAAGTTCATTGTTGAATTCAAGGAAAAATCAGGCCTTGGTATGACTGGGACTTCATTCTCAAGTCTTGCCAATGCAGCTTTTGCCCTGTGTTCTACCAGTGATATCAATAAAATGGCTGTATATGACGCCAAAGGGGAATTGATTGCATTTTCAAAAAAAAATGCAGGTGGTTCCATGCTTGTTGGATACCATTATATCAATCCTAAAAGGGCATTCGATTATCTTCTTTTAAAGGGCGATGACCAGGTTGAGGGCAATAATTGGCAAACAAGTGAAAAAATCAATGAACTTGGAATTCCGGTTTTAAGAACCAACTTTTCTTCCAAAGCGACTCAAAAATCTGTCGTTAAAACCGATAACGGCCTATCCATAGATGTGACAATTCCTGTGATGGTTGATGTCTATAATAACAAAACAGATAAAATGGAACCTGGTTTTTTCGGTTTTGTCGTTGTGTCAAAATTACTGGGAAGAAGCTTTGTTCGACAAATGACGGAGCTGACAAACATGAAGATTAATATTTTTGCAGGGGATAATCTGTCTGTAGGAGATCTTGCAGAATATAAAACCATTGCCAAATCCGGTTTACCTGATCGCATTGATTTTTCATGGAAATTAAAAAACCAGGTTGTAGTTTTAAATAAGACAATCGTTAATGACAAGAATTTTATCCAGGGAATTTTGCCGATTTATTCCAATGGGCACTTTGATGGGGCCATAACAGCGCTCAATTCCACACAAACTATTATCGACAATACCAAACAGGTAGTGTATGTTCTTGTCGTTGTCTATCTGTGCTGTATTGTTCTTATCATTCCTGTTGCACTTTTTGTTTCAGGAACCATCGTAAAATCCATCCTCAAAGTCACACAAAGTCTCAAAGACGTTGCACAGGGAGAAGGCGACCTGACCAAGAGGATTGAGATCAAGTCAAAAGACGAGATCGGGGAATTGTCTCAATGGTTTAATCTCTTCATAGAAAAACTGCAGGCCATGATTTTAGATATTTCTAAAAGCTCTCAGGCTCTATCCCGGTTTGCAAATGTGACCAAAGAACAGTCAGGGCAGATATCTGACAGTTCTAACGATATGTCAAACATCACAAAAACCGTAACAAAATCAACAACTAAAATGAGTTCAAGTATTACATCTATTTCCTCAGTGGTCGGCCAAGCCTCTGATAAACTTGATATTGTTGCTTCTTCAACAGAAGAAATGACGGCAACAATTAATGAAATCGCAAAAAATGCTGAAACTGCAAGAATAATGAGTGTTGATACTGGTCAAAAGATTAAAAAGGCTGCCTTGCAGGTCAACCGGCTTGGGGTGGATATCAAAGAGATAAATGTTTTCAGAGAATCAATTAATGAAATTTCAGAGCAGACAAATCTTTTAGCGTTGAATGCAACTATTGAAGCGGCCAGGGCCGGAGATTCAGGGAAAGGCTTTGCCGTTGTGGCGGGAGAAATAAAAGAACTGGCACGACAGACAGCCGTTGCAACAGAGGATATTAAGGTAAAAATTGAAAATATTCAAAATTCAGCAAATATAACCGAGAATGAAATGGCGAGCATCTCACAGGTATTCAGCGATATGAATGGCGTGGTCAATGAGATCGCATCCTCTATTGAAGAACAATCCGCTGCTACAAAGGAAATTTCAGATAACACGTCCATCGTTGCAAGCGGGATCAGTGATGTGAATATACAGATTGTCCAGTTTGATAATTTAACAGCCCAGATTGCCGAAGATATGAAAAAAGTGAGTGTAGCAAGTGTCAGTATGTCTGAAAA
>Ga0180009_10004705_pt1 | contig 14918 bp, 11 predicted proteins | sample OS_PC_MetaG_FD_123537 | JGI IMG/M metagenome (GOLD analysis project Ga0180009, IMG submission 123537) | Groundwater microbial communities from the Aspo Hard Rock Laboratory (HRL) deep subsurface site, Sweden - OS_PC_MetaG | ecosystem: Environmental > Aquatic > Deep subsurface > Groundwater...
ACTTAGCCTGTTCTCGGAAAGTAGCAGGCCACAAACCGTCCGTCCTGGATTTCTTTGAGATCCGGTACGGTTTGGCGGCAGATATCCTGCCGGTATCGGCACCTGGGATGGAAACTACAGCCGGGAGGGACGTTCCGGGGACTGGGCACATCGCCTTCAAGGATAATCCGACTCTTTTTTTTTGATGGGTGAGATGGGGGCGCCGCAGACATGAGCGCCTCGGTATAGGGATGAAACGGCAGCTTGTAGAGGTTATCGCTTTCTGAAAGTTCAACCACTCTGCCGAGGTACATGACCGCCACCCGGTCGCTGATGTGGCGAACCACACTCAGGTCATGAGAAATAAACAGATAGGTCAAGTCAAACTGACCTTGAAGCTTAACCAGAAGATTTAATATCTGGGCCTGAATGGATACGTCCAGCGCAGATACCGGTTCATCGGCAATGATCAGTTTGGGATTTAAAGCCAAGGCTCTGGCCACACCGATCCTCTGTCGCTGTCCGCCGCTGAATTCATGGGGGTATCGATTGATATGTTCCGGTAAAAGACCGACGATTTTCATCAACTCTTTGACCCGGCCTTCCAACTCCTTACCGGATGATACGCCGTGTATCTCCAGCCCTTCACCGATAATTTTTCCCACCGTCCGTCTCGGATTCAGTGATGAGTACGGATCCTGAAAAATAATCTGCATATCCCGGCGCAGCTTTTCCATGGCCTTCGGGTCCTGGGCCAAGATGTTCGTCCCTTCAAAATGGACCTCCCCCGCGGTAGGTTCCTCCAGCCGGAGAATGCACCGGCCGATGGTGGTCTTGCCGCATCCCGATTCCCCCACCAGACCCAGGGTCTCCCCTTTTTGCATGGTCAGACTCACATCCTCCACGGCCTTTACCGGCGGAAGCGCGGTCCTTAAGAAACCCCGCTCGGAAAAAAAATATTTTTTAAGGTTTTTGATGACCAGAAATTCACTGTTGTCCATACTTCCAGCACCTCAATAAGTGACCCGGCTCGATTTCAATCAGCGGTGGAACCTTTTTGCCGCATGCATCAAACGCCTCGTTGCAGCGTTCCTGAAAATAACACCCGGAAGGTAAATTATAGAGACTGGGGACGACGCCCGGTATGGTACGCAGAATTTTATCTTCGGGTACAACCTCATCCATTTTCGGTATGGATTCCATAAGACCGACCGAATAAGGATGCATGGGATTATCAAATAGTCGGACCACGTCCACGTATTCAACGATTTTCCCGGCATACATGACAGCTACCGACTGTGCCATATCTGCAATGACACCGAGATCATGAGTAATCAAAAGAATGGAAGCACCGAATTCTTCTTTCAACTGGTTCATGAGCGCCAAAATCTGGGCCTGAATACTCACATCCAATGCTGTCGTGGGCTCATCGGCAATCATCAACTCCGGATTGCAGGAAAGTGCCATAGCGATCATCACCCGCTGCCGCATGCCGCCGCTCATCTGGTGAGGATATTCTCTGGCGCGACCCTCAGGATCCGGGATTCCGACTTTTTGAAGCATCTCGACAGCCTTTGCCCTAGCGTCTCGATTGGAAACACCCTGGTGAAGAGAGATGGCCTCGGCAATCTGATTGCCGCATCTTAAAAGCGGATTCAAAGACGTCATGGGCTCCTGGAATATCATGGATATTCGGTTTCCACGGATATGTCGCATTTTTGCTTCGGACAACTTCAACAGATTTTGGTCATCAAAGAGGATCTCTCCTTTAACGATTTTTCCCGGCGGTTCCTGGATCAATCTCATGATAGAGAGTGCTGTTACACTTTTTCCGCAACCCGACTCCCCTACCAGGCCCAGGGTCTTCCCTTTTTTAATGGTGATATCGATACCGTCTGCGGCTTTCACTAGTCCTTCATCAGTATAAAAATGCGTGTGAAGATCTCTTACTTCGAGTAGAATATCGTTCTTCATCTTATCCTTGCTGTAACTTGGGATCCATTACGTCTCTTAGCCCGTCGCCGATGAGATTGAATGCCAAAACCGCCACCATAATCGCCAGTCCCGGAAAGATCGACAACCAAGGGGCGTTGGTCAACTGGCTCACTCCGGTCCGTACCATGTTGCCCCAGGTGGCTGTGGGAGGCGGAACGCCCATGCCTAAAAAGCTCAAGTTGGCTTCCACCCGGATGGCGGTGGCCGTCCAGAGGCTGCACATGACCAGGATCTCACCCAGTATGTTCGGAAAAATATGCTTCAGGACAATACGGGGACGCTTGGCTCCCAGGGCGCGGGCCGCTTCAATATATTCGCGTTCACGAATGGACAGGGTGGTACCGTAGCTGAGCCGGGCAAACCGGGGAGCCATCACGACACCGATGGCAAAAATCAGTTTGTCCATCCCCTGTCCGATCATCACCAAAAACAGAATGGCAAAGATCTCGGCCGGAAAACACATCATGACGTCCACAGCCCGCATGATTAAGTTTCCGATTTTACCCCTGTCAAAAGCGGCGAACATCCCCGCAAGACTGCCGATGACCATCCCGAAGATGATGGAACAGACCCCAACCGCCAAAGAGATACGCGATCCGTGGATTACCCGCGACAACGTGTCCCGGCCGTAGCTGTCCGTTCCGAACCAGTGCTTGAGATCCGGTGAGGTAAGCCGGCTGTAGACATTCTGCTCGTTGGGATCGTATGGCGCAACGTATCCGGCAAAAAAGGCGATCAATATCAAAAGCAGGGTTAAGAAAAATCCCACCACCGCTATTCGATTCCTTAAAAAAACACGAAGTTGTTTTCTGCGAAGATCATTCAACATAATTAACCGTACTTGATCCGAGGATCAATAAGTCCGTAGATCAGGTCTACGAATAGATTGATAAAGATGGCAAGGGTGGCGTATATCACCATCACCGACTGCAACACGACGTAGTCCCGTTGTTTCATGGCCAGGACCATCAATTTTCCCAAGCCCGGTCTTGAAAAAACGATTTCGGTCATTATCGAGCTGCCCAGGTTGATTATAAAATAAATACCGAGTACTGAAACAACCGGGATTAGCGCATTCATGAAGGCATGTTTGTATACGACGATCCGCTCCTGGAGTCCTTTCGATTTGGCTGTCCGCACAAAATCCTCATTGAGAACGTTGAGCATGGAGGATCGGGTCATCCGCATGATATAGGAGGTCATGATGAGGCCGAGGGAGAGTGTGGGAAGAACCAGATGGTAGAGCCGATCGCCCAGGTCGCCATCCCTCCCCGCGCCGAGTACCGGAAATAGGTCCATGCGAACCGAAAACACGTATAGAAGCAGAATGCCCAGGAAAAAGGAAGGGATGGAGATTCCGACAAGCGAAACCACACGTCCTGAGTAATCCGCACTTCGATTGCGCCGAAGTGCGGTGTATACCCCCATGGGAACCCCCAGGAGGACTCCGAGAACCATGGCGCTGACCGTCAATTCAAGTGTATATGGCAGCACCACTCGGAGCTGATCCACCACGGGAACCCCGTTTAACATGGAAACCCCAAGATCACCGCGTAAAAGATCTCCCAAGAATCTAAGATACTGCAGCCACATGGGGGCATCCAGCCCCATCTGCTTACGTAGGGCATCCAGGCCTTCCTGGGTGGCGTACTGCCCCAGCATGGCCATTGCTGGATCACCCGGGGCCAGCCGAACAAATACAAAAACCATAGACAGCACCACCAAAAGCAACGGAATCGTTAACAATATTCTGCGTATGGAATATTTTATCATCCTAAACGGATCCTATCGGTTCATTATAGATAACCGGCGTCCGCGGGGACACCAAGACAGACGTGAGGAGTAGGGGTACGCAGAACCTCTGGGGTCTGCGTACCTCATACCGTATATTTTTTCTTATTTTTTGAGGCTTGTCTGTTCGTTGATTTGGGTGTAGAGCGCCAACACGGCCTTTTGCTCAAAGCCCCAGTCGATGCGATCGTTCCGTGCAAAGACGAACTTCAGCACATACATGGGATAATTAATCCCATCTTCCAACAGTTTCGTCTGGATCTGACGCCAAATTTCTTCCTGTTTGGCTGAATCCGTTTCATTCCTGGCCTTAATGATGAGATCGTCAACAAGGGTGTAATGAGAAAAATTCGTGACCGGTCGTTTCCCGCTCACCACAATCGCATCGGAATGGAAGAACCAGGAAAGGAAGATATCGGCATTGGGACGCATGCAGATATACATGGTAAACGGATTCACGTCCTGACGGATCTTCGTATGGTACGTGGCATGATCCACCACGTTCAGTTTTATATTCACTCCGACCTTTTTCCACTGTGCCTGGATGTTCTCCATGGAACGCCGGTAGGAAAGCCTTTCGGTAATAGTCTCTTCCACGTCGAATCCATTGGGATAACCGGCCTCGGCCAGCAGTTTCTTGGCCTTTTCAATGTCATGTTTGTATAGCAGTCCCTTTTTAGCGATATCATCGCAACTCAGGCCCCCCTTCATGAACGGTGGGATGATGGAACACATGGGGTCCGCAGCATCAGCGCCCACAAAGGTCAGAAGTTCGTCCCGGCTGGTGGCGTACATCAATGCCTGTCGAACCTTCTTATTGTCAAACGGTTTCCGTGACACATTGAAATTCAGGTGATTGATTTCACCCGGTCCGAAAATCTCGACGATGGATACTTTTTTCATCTTCTCGATCCAGGGTTGCTCTCTCATACCCTCCATGACGTCGATTTCGCCTTTCCGCAAGGCAAATTCACGTGCGTTGATATCCGGCATGAACAGTGCCTCGACTGCGTCCAGTTTGGGTTTGCCGCGGAAATATTTATCGTGAGCTTTCAGAATCACCTTTTGACCCGGGATGTACTTGTCCACCTTGAACGGTCCCGTGCCTACCGGGCTTGTATTATGCCGGAGCGCACCGATGGTTTCAAAAGCCTTTTTCAGGATGACGAATCCGCCCCGATAATCGGTAAAAAAGAGTTCGGGTTGGACCATGCGTTCTTTAAGCTTAATCTTGATCGTATATTTGTCGATAATTTCCGCCTCAAAGTTCATGTATGTCGAACTATAAGTGGAAGTCTTGGGATCTTGATTCTTTTTAATGTTATATGCGATGTCTTCCGTTGTTAACTCAATGCCGTCCGGATAGCCTTTAAACGGATGGCTCATCACCCCTTTGCGCAGATAGAATGTCATCGCCATTCCGTCGCCGGAGACCTCATAACGCTCAGCCAGATCGGTTTCGATGACACTGATATCCCCGGGCTTATAGCGCAGGAGTCCGTTGAAAATCATATCCTGTAACGCCATATCCTGGGTGCCGAAGCTGCGCCCCGGGTCCATACTTTTCGTATCACCGGAATCGAAAGCGATCCGCAGGATGTTATCCTTTGCTGCACCCACATCCTGGGATAGACCCGCTATCATCAGCACGGCAATAAAGAGTACTGCCAATGATCTCAGTTTATAATATTTTTCCATTAGAGCCTCCTATTTTTAAGCGTTAATATCCTCTTGAATCGAACCTCATTTTGTAAAAAATGAAACGACCGTCTGTACCTCCTTTCTGTTTTGTTTCAAATTGGAATCTGCCTGCCCGAACGCTTCAAAAAGAAATCGCAAATTGATATAGTATCACGTTCGATAATGAACGAATAAATAAATTGGTAAGAAGTGTAATCAACTAAACCATTTTATCGAAGATTGTCAATAGGTTCCTTCAGCATTTCAGGAGATATGGATACCACCATGTCGCCGGCATTGCTGTCGAGTCAAGAATACCGCTGAATCCACAAGATACGACATTTGTTCATTTCAATAACAAAAATGGAGATTCATCTTCCTTGACAAAATAAGATGAGCACAATAGTTTTGACAAGCATATCCCGAGGGCTGAGTGGATTTGGAATGATTAATTTTATCCCCAGATTGATTATAATGCTACTTGCATTGTTTATGATGCCGGCTGTGGCGTTGTCGAAACCGCTTGTTCGAACCGCTTTGCTCATCGGAAACAGCATCTATCCTGATGTCCCCCTGCTCAGTCCTGCCGAAGATATTTCCAAAATGTCAAAGGCCCTTGAAAAATCCCAATTTAAAATTACGAAAGAGGCAAATCTCAACCAAAAAGAAATGCGCGAGGTTGTTTCCAAATTCGGTCAAAGTCTGAAGGAATCCCAAGGCATCGGAATCTTCTATTATGCCGGATATGCCGTCCAGGTCGAAGGTGAAAACTATTTAATCCCGGTGGATGCAGATGTAAAATCGGAAACTGAAGCGACCGCCCAAGGCATCGGCCTTTCTGAAGTTTTAAGAGCCATGCAATCCTCCGGGACGATGTTCAATATTGTGATCCTCGAGGCCTGCTATCAGGATCCTTTTGGAAAAAAATTCACCCCATCCGAAATCGGCCTGGCAGACATAAAGATTCCGGACGACTTTCTCATAATGACGGCCTGCAGCCCGGGTGAGGCGATCCGGGCTGGAAAGACCCGCTCCAGTCGATTCACGGACGCCATTGCATCCTATCTTTCAGATCCGGAACTTGTGTTGATGGATATCGCTCAAGATGTAAAGGAAGCGGTATCCGATTCCAGCAAGAATAAACAGGTTCCCTGGATGTCTTCTTCTCTTAAGCGAGGTCTCTCTATAAATTTTCCGAGAAGAGATTTTTTCTACCTTCTAAAAGATATGCAATCATACAAGGATGTTTGGAAATCAGAAACGAGCCTGAAGGAAATCTATCAGGTATGGAAAAGTCTGTCGAGAACGTATCCCCTCTGGTTTTCCAAGATTGATAGCGGTGATCCCATCGATGTGATCATTCAAGCAATGAATGATGATTTGAAAGGGATTTTTTATGAAATGGTCCATCATTTCGGATTCGATCTCACCCAAACCAATACCCTTGGAATGAAATTTGTATATGTTCCGCCTGGAAAATTTGTTATGGGCAGTCAGTTTGATGAACCCGGGCGGGGGAAAGATGAACAACCATACACGGTCACCATGCCCCGGGGTTTTTTCATTCACGCCACGGAAATAACCCAGGGCCAATGGCAGGCGGTTATGGGCAGCAATCCTTCATACTTTGATGACTGTGGGCTGGATTGTCCTGTGGAAAATGTTTCTTGGAATGATGTACAAAAATACATTGATCGCCTGAACATGTTGGAAGAAACAAATGCATATCGCCTGCCCACTGAAGCCGAGTGGGAATACACAACCCGGGCCGGCAGTTCGACCTGGTTTTTTTTCGGAAATGATGTTCAAAAATTCGGAGATTATGCCTGGTATAAAAACAATTCCGGAAACACCCCGCATCCGGTAGCACAAAAAAAACCGAATCAATGGGGGCTATATGACGTTCACGGAAATGCCTGGGAATGGTGTCAGAGCTGGGAGGGGGCCTATCCCACAGGTTCCGCCACCAATCCAACCGGTCCCAGCAATGGAAATTACCGGGTTGTGAGAGGAGGAAGCTGGTTTTATGCGATGTTGCAGGCGCGGAGTGCCAATCGGTTTTATCTCTTTCCCGATGATCGAAATTACACGGTCGGCTTTCGCCTTGTACAAAGCATTAATTTCTAGTATCGTCCCTATCAAACCTCCAAAATTTCTTGACAAAACAGTTTGTTCTCAATAATTTGACCAAAATATCATTACCGGACTTTAAGGAGTGAGAACAGATGACATTGACAAAGGCTGATATTGTAGAATCGGTCAATAACGAGCTTGGATACCCTAAAAATCGATGTTCGGAGTTGGTGGAGACCTTGTTGGAAAGTATAAAAGCGTCTCTGGAGCAAGGAGAGGATGTACTCATCAGCGGATTCGGGAAATTCTGCGTGAAGGGGAAAAAACAGCGAAGGGGAAGAAATCCGGCAACCGGCGACGATTTACTCTTAGGGGAAAGAAAGGTCGTTACTTTTAAATGTTCTCATTTATTGAGAGATAAAATCAATTCATAAAGACCGTCTATTAAAAACTATCAATCGTTTGACGCATGTTGCAGATAGCCTCATCTGATTGATGGCACCGGTCCCGCCTTGATCGATCCCATTTGCCCGGAGGATTGTATTAAAGTATTCAAGATCATCATCCGATAAACAAGTTTGGAGGAATGCCTGCAATTAACATAGGGTTGGATGATTCACTGTATCGGTATCCAATCGCTTGTGAGCTAGGAGAAGGATAACGTGTTCCCACAAAACAATTGCCAGGAGCTTGAAAAGCGGATTCTCCAATTGGAAGAAGAGATCGTCCAGCTTAAGAATCGGGGAAATGCCATAAAGACTTCTGAAGAAAGGCTGCGCTCGTTGTTCAATGGAACCCGAGATGCTGTTTTCATTTCAGATATTCGTGGCAATTTTGCAGATTTTAATGATGCGGCCAAAACCCTTACCGGTTATTCCGGTGAAGAGTTATCGGATATTACACTGCTGGATCTGTTCCCTGAAGATCAGCAGACGACCCTCAAGGAGATGATGCATCAGATCAAACCCGGAGATGTTTTTGCTTATGAAATGATGCTGTTGAGAAAAGACGGCGGCCTTGCTCATATAGAACTCAACAGCCAGTGCATTAACGTTCAGAACATCCCGTTTATGTTGTCCGCGGCCCGTGACATTACCGAACAAAAACAAATGGAGATATCGCTATTAGAAAGTGAGGAGCGTTACCGCACCCTCTTTGAGAAAAATCCAATTGAAACCATCATCGTTGACGGAAACGGCCAAGTGAGCCGGTACAATCTTGCCAAAAAGAGATCGGGAACCCGGTTACCGGGTATCGGCGATACCATGTACAAGGATTATGCCGCCAACCATGAAATCGATATGTATGCAGAACTGATGGAATGTATTCGAACCGGCGACTCAAGAGATTTTTCGGAACTTAAATACAGAGACCGATTCTTAAGAATAAACATTTCTTCTTTCCCGGGGGGAGCAATTATTACATCTGTAGATATTACAGGTTATAAACGTGCCGAAGAGGCACTACGTTTGAGTGAAGAACGATTTAGAACCGCCTTTGAGACCAGCCCGGATGCGATCCGAATCAACCGGATGGCAGATGGGGTGTATATCGACATCAATGTGGGATTCATGGATATGACGGGATATTCACGTGAAGATGTGATACACCGATCCAACTCTGAAATCAGTATCTGGAATAATCCCGGCGATCGCAAAAGATTCCTCGATACGTTGAGAAAACATGGGCATGTAAGAAACATGGAATCCGTTTTCCGCTTAAAAGACGGAACCGTACGCACCGGATTGATGTCTGCCCGGATTATGATGTGGAACAACGAGTCCCATATTCTTTCGGTTATCAGAGATATCGATGATTTAAAAAAAGCGGAAGTCCATCTACGGAAAATGGAAGAAGATCGTAAACAAAAGGAAAGGCTTCAAATCATACTGGAAACCGCAGGAGCCGTTTGCCATGAACTGAATCAACCGCTTATGGCCATATCCGGCTACTCGGAGCTTATTCTCATGATGATTTCCAAAGATGATCCCGTGTATGATAAGAATTTAAAAATTCTTGAACAGGTGAACCGCATGGGGGAAATAACCGGAAAATTAATGGGAATCACCAAGTATCGTACCAAATCGTTCGGTCGGGGCCGAACAATTATCGATATTGAAAAGGCCTCCGAAAATTAAAAGTCACGTCCTTTCTTCACATCACTGCATTGGCGGTTTGACAGGCGGTACCCATTATCCTATGATTATTACACTGGATACGAGCACCAATTGTTGAACTTTCAAATATCAAGCACCCCGCCAGAAAAACGGCGGGCAAGCAAATTACAAATAAATCACAAATTCCAATACCCAATGACCAAAACAGAATTGAAATACTCTCTCTAATCTATCATGTATATGTTTCGAATTTGGAATTTCGGTCATTGGGATTTGTTTGTGATTTGATATTTGTGATTTGGTGCTTCCGACTTGGTCGGCTGAGGTTTTCCATGTCTGATACTGTTATTCTCGATGTTTTCTCGGATTACATCTGACCCTGGTGCTATTTCGTTACCGGGCGTATCGAAAGACTTAAAAAGGAATATGATCTGGGTATCCGCTGGAAGGCGTTTCCGCTTCACCCGAACACTCCGGCTGAGGGGTTGCCCCTTGAACAGCTCTTCAAGGGCCATAATAAAGATATCGGTATGATGCTGGCCCGATTGAAACAGGTTGCACGTCAGGAAGATTTGCCCTTTGGCGACCGAACCCATACCTATAACAGCCGTTTGGCGCAGGAACTCGGCAAATGGGCGGAAGATCGAGAAAAAGGAGATTTGTTTCATGATGCAGCCTTTAAGGCTTATTTTGTTCATGGAAAAAACATCGCCCAAATTCCCGTTCTCGTTGAACTTGCCGAATCGATCGGACTTGATGGAGATGAGGCCAGGAATATGCTTGAAACACGTACCTTCATGAATGATGTGGATGAGGATTGGGCGCTTTCCCGCAGTCTAGGCATCACCGCGGTTCCAACTTTTTATTTGTCCGGACAACATCTGGTAGGTGCGCAACCTTATGAAATGATGGAGCAATTTTTAATTCAACACTCGGTTAAGAGGAAAGCGTGAAAGTTGTTTTTCATGAGGATTTTTACCCGGTGTATACCTCAGATCCTGCACCAAAAGAATAGTTCCATCGAAAACCCAACTCTTGACTTGCCACGACTATATATGTCTTTAAAATGCGAAATCTTATTAATTTTACAGGGGAAACGCCATGTCTGAGTTTACCAAGAAAAAAACCACCATCCCATCTTTTAGAGATAAAAAACTGAAAAATGAAAAAGTCACCATGATTACCGTCTATGATTATCCGTTTGCCCGAATGGTTGATAAATCCAAGGCAGAACTGATCCTTGTCGGCGATTCATTGGGCATGGTCATTCAGGGCCTTGAGCATACCAACCCGGTAACTTTGGACGAAATCATCTATCATTCAAAAGCAGTTAGAAGAGGTGCTCCCGATACGTTGATCGTAGGGGACATGCCGTTTATGAGCTATCAAGTCAGCCCTGAGCAGGCTTTGGCAAGTGCCGGAAAAATAATCAAGGAAACCGGAGTCGACTGTGTGAAGATGGAAGGGGGGGAATCCTTTGCGCCGTATGTGGAAAAAATTGTATCCGCCGGCGTTCCGGTAATGGGCCATATCGGTCTGACCCCGCAAAGTCAGTCCGCCCTCGGAGGTTTAAAGGTTCAAGGGAAAAACCAGAAAGAAGCGGAGCAACTCATCGCCGATGCAAAAGCGTTGGACGCAGCCGGGGCCTTTGCCATGGTTTTGGAATGCATACCGGCAGGAGTAGCAAAGCGCATAACGGAATCGGTACAGGCGGTTACCATCGGATGCGGTGCAGGACCCCATGTTGACGGTCAAAATCTGAATGCCTACGACATCCTAGGCCTATTCGAAAAATTTGTTCCAAAATTCGTCAAGCAATATGCAAACGCCGCACCGAATTTTATCCAGGCCTTCAGCACTTTTACCGATGAAGTCCATTCCGGCGCCTATCCTGGTCTTGAATACAGCTTTACGGGCGGAGAAGAAATAAAAAAACTATATCCCATATAGCATACTGGAGATACGGATATGTCAAAAGATCCAAACGAACGCGGAGCTCTTCGAAGTGCCATCATGACGCAGGGGGTCGATCGGGCAACCCATCGTTCCCTATTTTACTCTATGGGATGGGAGTTGAAAGATCTCAACCGGCCATTGGTTGCCGTGGTCAACTCCTTTAATGAACTGATGCCCGGTCATGTCCATTTGCAGCCGCTTTGCCAGGCGATCAAGGTGGGCATAGCCGAGGCCGGAGGAACCCCTCTGGAATTTCCTTCCATTGCGATTTGCGACGGTCTGGCCACCGGCCATCGGGGAATGCGGATGCCCATGCCCAGCCGCGAAATGATCGCCGATTCCATCGAGTTGATGATTGTCGCCCATGCCTTTGATGCCATGGTTCTGCTGACAAATTGCGATAAGGTGACCCCCGGCATGCTCATGGCGGCGGCACGATTGAATATTCCTTCGATTCTGGTCACCGGCGGTCCCATGGAAACGGGTTGCTTCAAAGGGAAAAAGGTCTGCTACACGGATTTAATCGAGGCGGAAGGGTCTGTGGAAAAGGGATTGATGAGCGAGGCGGACCTGTCGGAATTTGAAAAAGGCGCCAATGTGGGTCCGGGAGCGTGTGCGTTGATGGGTACCGCCAATTGCATGAACATTTTAACGGAAGCATTGGGAATGACGCTGGCCGACGGAGCTCTGATTCCGGCCACCTTCGGTGCCCGGGTTGCGTTGGCCCGCCAATCCGGTCGCATGATCATGGCGCTTCACGACAACAGGATCCTTCCCGGTTCCATCATGACCAAAGAAGCTTTTGAAAATGCCATTGCAGTGGATATGGCCATCGGAGGCTCCACTAATTCCACCCTGCATCTTCAGGCAATTGCAAAAGAATTGGATATTGAGCTGTCTTTGGAAACATTTTCAGAAATCTCCGCTCAAACCCCTCACCTGGTTCTTTTAAAACCGGCCGGCGAACACTTCCCCAGGGATTTCTATGATGCAGGCGGGGTTCCGGCCCTCATGAATGAATTGAACAAGCATGGAAAAATCCATTCGGAGTGCCTTACCGTATCCGGAAAAACCACGGGAGAAAAAATATCGAATCGATCCATATCCGATGAAACGGTTATCCATCCGGTGGATCGGCCCATCAGTTCAAAAGGAGGAATATCCGTCCTGAATGGAAATCTGGCGCCTGAAGGATCTGTGATAAAATCCTCTGCTGTGGCATCCGAAATGATGGTGCATTCCGGTCCGGCAAGAGTATTTGACAGAGAAGAACCGGCTTTGGAAGCCATATTCAGCGGAGTCATCAAGCCCGGCGATGTGGTGGTAATTCGATATGAAGGCCCCAAAGGCGGACCGGGGATGCGTGAAATGCTGCTTCCGACATCCGCCATTATCGGTATGGGATTGGGGACCTCTGTTGCACTGGTAACGGACGGCAGATTTTCCGGTGCAACGCGGGGTGCTTGCATCGGGCATGTAACTCCCGAAGCCTATTTGGGCGGCCCCATCGCTCTGGTCGAAGAAGGCGATACCATCCATATCGATATCCCAAACCGATCCATTACACTCGATGTACCAGAGGATCAGCTTCAAAAGCGACAATCAGCTTGGCGGTTGCCCGAAGGCACCGAATTGGAAAAAGGTTCTCTTCTTGAACGATACCGCCGGATGGTTGGACCGGCTACAAAGGGTGCAGTTTTTGAATAAAAATAACTCAGCCGCAGCCGGATGAACATGCAATGAAACCGGCTAACATGTGTTTCTAAATTATTTGCCAAGCGCCAAAATGACAACTATTAACCGGATGAGCGTTTCTTCGTTCATATGACGACTGTCGGTTGATGTGATCCTATATCGCTGTAAATATTGATTTTTTTCTTATGAATTTTCCCAATAAATCCATATGGTTATTTGGCATGATTTGTGCAGATTTTTGAAATAAAAGATATTTTTGAGGGTTGGCCGAACATAATAACAGGAAATTAAAACGTACTGTATTACCGTAATAAAAACGAATTGGCGGTATCGAATGCAGGGGTATGAATTCTGTTGTATCGGGAGGGATTGCGAACATGAATTCGATTGTCATAGCCAGCAAGGATATAACGGTGGCTCAAGAGATCAAGGAATTTTTGGATAAAGACCAGGATGTGGCGATCGTGTCATCAGAGGAGGAAATCGGGCAGCACTTAAGAACCATCAGGCTGTTCCTATTGGACCATTCTTTTAATGAAAAAATCGATACCCCGCTTTTGATCAATATCATCAAGAAAGCCCCCTTTCCCGTTCTATTGCTCACCGCCCCCAATGATGGAAATTACGCCATTGAAGCCATGAAGCACGGCGCACGGAATTTTATCGTTAAATCCGGCGATTATCACCCCCTGCTCAAACACACCATTCAACAGGCAATCGATGAATTTAATGAAAAACAGAAAATGAAACAGACCATCGCTGCCTTGAAAAAAAGGGTGGATGGGTTGGAAAGCCGGCTGCAGGAAGAGGATGAAAAACCGGCAACCAATGTATCTCACGTAAAAGAGCCCGATAAATGCAAGACTAATATTCTTGAAGAAATCATCTTTGTCTTCAAGCGGGGTGAAATCGATCTTCCTTCTCCGCCCCAAATCTCCATAAAATTCAAAGACCTGATCAACAAGGGAGCCAATATGCAGGATATCGGCGACTTGTTGAGTAAAGATGTTGCTGTATCATTAAAACTTATCAGCATATCCAATTCCGCATACTATAGAGGTGTGACGATAAATAAAAACCTGACTCAAGCCATCAGCCGCCTGGGCATAAATACCACCAGACAATATGCCGATGCCATTCTCAACCGAACCATGTATTCAACCCAGAACAAACGATTCAGAGCATTTATCGAGAACCTGTGGGAACATTCACTCTCCTGTGCATATGCGGCACAGATTACTGCCAATTTACTGAAATTAGAATTACCCAGCGATCCATTTACCTTAGGGCTGCTTCATGACATCGGAAAACTGGTTCTTTTTCAAGTGATCGCCGAGTTGCAAATGAAAAACAAACTGGGCGGCGAGGTGGACACTGCAGAGATTCTTGAAACCGTCAATATGAATCATGGAAGGTTCGGTGCGTCTTTAATGAAGCTTTGGAAATTTTCAAGCGAATTTGTTAAGGTCGCTGCCTACCATGACAAAATAGATCAAGCGGATTTTCTTTCCAAAGAGCTTCTGGTGGTCAATGTGGCGAACCAAATCGTAAAAACCATGGGATTCGGTCAAGAGGAACCCATAGAAATCGATATCCAAGGATCCAAGGCGTACAAGCATTTAGAACTGAATC
>Ga0180009_10004706_pt1 | contig 14917 bp, 14 predicted proteins | sample OS_PC_MetaG_FD_123537 | JGI IMG/M metagenome (GOLD analysis project Ga0180009, IMG submission 123537) | Groundwater microbial communities from the Aspo Hard Rock Laboratory (HRL) deep subsurface site, Sweden - OS_PC_MetaG | ecosystem: Environmental > Aquatic > Deep subsurface > Groundwater...
AAAACGATCACGCTGTTATGGTGCGTGACACTAAACGACTCACATGTACCATAAAGGTAAACCAATGTCGCGACGCCCTCTTGGTGCGGCGGATGCTGATTCACGCGCTATTCTTGAACTCTCACGCAGGCAAATCATCGCGGGATCAGTTGCAGTCGCTATCGTAAATGATCTCCCCGCGCGGATGGATCCGTCTGTCGACGCTTGCAGGGCCTGGCTTGCGCTTGAGGAAACACACCAGGATCTGGTCAGGCGTTGGCAGGCGCTCGACAACTACCTCATCCGAGAGCGCTACTGGTGCGACCTTTCCCGGCAACAATGCACCGTCATTTCTGAAGCCGTGGAGCTGGAGGCCATCGAACACCGGCTGGAAGCCCTGTATGCGACGCGGCAAGAACTTCTCGCAACCCTGCCAAATGTACCCGCAACGACACAGCAAGGTCTCGCCCTAAAGCTTGCCATCCTCGCGATCATCGTGATGCCGGACGAGAACGAACAAGCCTACAACCTGATAATGAGCGCCCTGCATGATCTGGAGACTTTGGCATTGTGATATGCGTGCTGCGGGCAACCAGTCCGAAAAGGTAAGATCGATTGGCTGTTTTGCTCAAGGCAGACTTCCAGGCTGGAAAAATCGCTTGGCGAAATCTATCTTAAAGCGAATGCCGCTGCCCCGTTTGGCGCAAAATATGCATCCCGCACCGCCATGTCGGGCGCATCAGAACAGACCGCATTGACCACGCTTACCCTCACCGTTCGCGGAAAATCTGCGAACGACCGCCTCCTGTTTGGCCGTGCCTTCCATTCACGGGGGCTACCCTATCGGGGCGCAATGCATCTCTTCGAACCGGGACATGTCTTCGGCTTTGTGCGCTGGCGCGGCGATGGCTTCGGCACACAAACCTGGCGCGTTGTGGTCGCCGAGGCAGGTCACCCGGGAGAGAAACTGACCCGGATTCCGGGTCTCAAACCTGGCGCACATCTGCTTCTCCACGCCTTCGGCAAGACCCGCGCCAGGCGGGCCCTGCGTGCGATTGATGTGCTCTCTGACACGCACGTCCTACATGACATTCACCCTGCCTACTGGCGTCATGCCCATGCGCAGATCGCCAGCAATCTTCCGCTCGACCCTTACGATCCGGACGTCTTTGCCTCGCTTGACCTGGCAAGGTCTTCGTCATGATCTTGGCGCGCTCTTCAATTCTGGACCCGGTGGCAAAGTCTGCGAAGGAAGTAGCGCAAGATAAAAGCATCCGTGCCCGGAGGACACGGGATAGCAATGGGGATCAGGGGTTTTCGCGAGTCATCGCTGCGGATGGCGTGACTCGCGGAATGGGCCAGATCGCAGTCACCATGGGCGATTACGCGCGACTCGGATTTGGCACCATTTGTACACACGCGGGCGACCTGCGGTCCCGGATGGCCAATGACCACTGCAGTGACGCGTGTGGCAGGCACGGCTCCCAATGAGCGGCGGGGATGACGATTTCCGGCCACGGCTCGGTCGGATCGGTAACCGGTCCGGCGGCACCAAGGGCAGCATGCGGGCATTCCTTAAAGGCGCGCGGACGAGCGGACGTGTCAGGCGAAGGCCTTCGCCTGCGTCCCCGCGTCATTTTGCAGGCGGGCGAAGGGCGATCATCCAGGCGAGGTTTGTGAAGCTCGGCGGAGGCGGTATGGGCGCCCAGCGCGCGCATCTCGGCTATTTGCAAAGAGAGGGGGCCGGCAAGGGCCAGGAACGCGCCGAATTCTATAACGCAGAACGCGAGGGCGTTCATGGCCAGAACTGGCTCGAAAATAGGAAGGATGACCGCCATCATTTCCGGTTCATCGTCTCAGCCGAAGACGGGCAGAAGCTTGATGACCTAAAACCCTTCATCCGGGACCTCATGGGTCAGATGGAAATCGATCTTGAAACCCGTCTCGACTGGATCGCGGTTGACCATTTCAACACCGAGCATCCCCACACGCATATCGTGATGAGCGGACGGCGGGACGATGGCCGCGACCTCGTCATTCCGAGAGAGTATTTGTCCCATGGCATGCGCGAGCGCGCAGGGGCCATCCTGACCCGCGATCTTGGCCTGCAGACGGCCCAGGAACTGGATGCAAAACTGTCGGCCGGTATCAGCGAGCGACGGGTGACAGGGATCGACCGGGTTCTGGCCCGTCAGGCAGGCGAAACTGGCCGTGTGGATTTGAGCCAGGTCCGCCGACACCGCGAACACTATCAGGCACGTCTCCGCTTTCTTGAAAGCCACGGGCTCGCAGAGCCCGTTGGCGGCACGCTCTGGCAAGTACCGTCCGGGTTGACTGAGAGGCTTGCCGCACTGGAGCGCCGGGACGTGGTCGCAGGGCGAATCGAGCAGGCCCTCAGCGTCGCTGGCCTGGAGCGGGTGGCAGCCCTGCCAGACGAGCAGGAGCATAGCCCTCGCGCCGTGACGGGAAAGCTGCTGGTGATCGCCCGCAATGACGAGCTCTCGGACCGCTCGCATGCGATCATCGACGGGCTCGATGGCCGGGTGCATCATTATGATCTGGGATCGCGCCATACAGCCGGACTGGAGCCGGGCGACTTTGTCCAGGCCAAACCCCGCGCACGCGGCGCATCCGAGATGGACCGCATTATCGAGGACGTCGCAATGGCCTATGGCGGGACATATTCAGCGCACTATCACCGCGAGCATGATCCCTCGGTCAGCGAGAAGGATCTGGGGCTCATCCGCAACCGACTGGCGGCCCTGTCCAGGCAATCACTGGTCCTGATGGACGACCACGAACGCTTTGACGGCTGCACGGACCTCGTCCGCCGCGTTGAGGAGGTTGCTGTTCGCACCGCGAAACGCTCGCCGACACTCCTGCTCAGATTGGACACGATGAGCCTTGAGGCCCAGGTCAGCGCGCAAGGCCTGACCTGGCTCGATCGTCATCTGGCTGGCGAGAGCAATCAACAGGTGGGCTATTCCGGGCTTGGCGGCGAGGCGCGCGAGCTTGCGCAGCAGCGCCGGGCCGTGCTTGTCGCGCGCGGTATCGCGCAAGCGGGCCGGAGCGGGGCACTGGAACCGCAGGCGATAGAGAAGCTCCAGATCCGGTCGATGTATGACTATGGCCGCGCCTATGCCGGAGAAAGTGGCATGGCCTATGTTCCGTACCAGCCCGGCAGGGAGGTCTCCGGCAAGGTGGTGCCGGTCAATGATGGGCAAGGTTCGGTATTTGCCCGGATCGAAAATGCGAGGCAGTTCACGCTTGTCCCATGGGCGCGCGACCTCGAAGGCATGCGGGCAAGGCAGGTTACCCTCTCCTGGTCGCTCTCACGCGGAGTCCAGATGACGCGTGGACGTGACCTCGGGCTCAGCCGCTAAGGGTCGCTGGATTCCCTGTGTGGGGTCTGAGTCGACCATACACGAGATCCCGTCTAAGCGCGATTATCTGCAAAGTGCCACTGGCGTTTTCCTCATTTGTCCCAATGTTTGAGCTCATCCTTCGGATAGACCGGGGATAAGGGAAACGGTGTCTGAGGCGTCACATTGGACCCAGTTTGGGCTCATCGAGGAAACGACTGGTTGATATGTTATGAATCAGGCAGGGTCAGTCCGTAGTGACGCATTCCTCCGGCGTAGGAGTCTATTTCTCCGTTCGTTGGTTCGGTGAGAATTATTGTTCCGGAGGTCTCCCGATCAGTCCAATAGTCTCCGGAAATTTCGACAGGTCGATATCCTCGAACGTCAAATACTGAACTACCTTTGTGCATTGGGCTTGTAGTAATACGTAGCGCTATTTCGGGTTGTACTTGCACGTTCTGCCTACGACCGACAGCGAGCACACTCCATCAATCATTTAGCGAATTAAAGTTCCAGCTTAGTGACGTAGCTCACCTCTTTTCCATCTGTCACCACGATCTGCTTAAAACCTAAGACGGCCGCCACATCGTAGACATCAAGCTCCTGGCTGAGCCCCATTTCCGCAATGGTCGGCGCAAAGCGGATGATCGATGTCATGCGGGCAAGCAGGCCGCGCGATATGTAAGGTGTAAGGGGTTCATTGAACCCGGACACCATGACTACGAGAACATCTTGGTCGACGCCTGTGCTCTGGACAACGATGGGTGCCGTCAGCCCCCGGCCGGATGTTTCCATGTTTACCCGGTCTGTGAAGTACTGCCTCTGCTCCGGGCTTGCGCCGGTCATCGCGCCGAAGCGCACTGGCCGGGCCTCCACAGCCGTGACCGGTGGAAAGAACTGGCCCTCGCCTGTATTCGTGTCAGCGACATGAATTGCACTCGTAGCACGTTCCGCGGGGGCGGACTGACAGGCCGTGGCGAGGCCAATGGCAGCCGCTGCGGCGAAAAAATTGTATGGTTTCATTGTAAGATCATCCTTGGGTTTTGGTTTGATTTGCGGTGCCCGCTGATGGACACTGCTGTTTGATTTCGGCGATACGAGTCTCGATCTCGGACCCGGTCTTGCCGACGGCGACAGAGGCGCGATCGGCATAGCTGCGTGTGGCTGCGCCAGTGACAACGCCAACAGGCGTTGCACTCTGCAGGATCGACCGAGCACGCTCACCCGATGATGGGTGGGCGGCTTCCAGAGCGGCAATATCGGCATCTGCCGTGGCACACTCGATAGACGTATCCAGCAATGCAGCCCGCTCGGCGTGGCTTGCAGTTGCGCATCCGGCCAGTAAGGCGAGCGCGAAAATTTGAAGATGTTTCATTGGGAGGTCTTTCTGTTTGTAAATGTCATGGGCTGGGTGTTAGCCGGGAAGCGAAACTTGGGCGTTTGATCCGGCCGCACCATCAATGGCTGTGGTCTTCGCCCCCAGCGCGAGAAGTGCGGGGACAAGCAGCAAGATGACGATGCTCGCGAACAGGATTCCAAAGCCGAGGCTGAGCGCCATCGGGATCAGGAACTGTGCCTGCATGCTGGTCTCCGCGATCATCGGCAGCAAGCCGAGCACTGTGGTCAGAGTTGTCAGCAGGATCGGGCGGAAACGCCGGCGAACTGCCTCGACGATATTAGCCAGACGGTCCCCGCCCTCTCGCTCCAGCTTGTTGAAATAGTCGAGCAAGACGACGCTGTCATTGATGATGACCCCGGCGAGTGCAACGACTCCGAAGAGGGAGAGGAACGTCATGTCATAGCCCATGGCCATGTGCCCGAGAACTGCACCGACAAGCCCGAACGGAATGATCGCCAGGATTAGCAGTGGCTGCACATAGGATCGCAGGACGCTTGCCAGCAGCACGTAGATGAGCAGCACCGCAATGGCGAAATTCCGGAACAGCGACCGCAGTTCTTCTGCCTGATCGCGCGTCTGCCCATCGGCGACGATGCGCAGGCCACGGTCGCCGGTCTCCAGGATCGGGATGATTTCGCTCGTGATGAAGGCGTTGACCCGGCTCGGTGTCGTAACCGCCTCGTCGACATCGGCGGTCACGGTGACGATCCGCTGGCCATCCACCCGGTCGATAGACACGAAGCTGCGGGTTTCTTCGAACTCCGCCGCCGCACCGAGCGCGATTGTCCCGCCGCCGGCCAGTGGAATACGGAGACGCGCAAGATCAGCAAGGCTCCGGCGTTCGCTTTCCGGAAAACGCACATAGACTTCGACTTCTTCGCCATTCCGCTGGAAGCGTTGCACTTCCTCACCGAAATACGCACTGCGGAGATGCCGTGCGAGATCGGCAACGGTCAGGCCTGCCGCGGATCCAGCTGGTGTCAGGGTGAATTCGATCTGACGCTTGCCCGGCTCAGCAGTCGTATCGATCTCAGTCACGCCATCGATTTCGGCAAGTCGGTCGGTCAGCGCCTGGACATTGGCTTCAAGGGCGGCGCCGTCAGCGTGTGAAAGATTGAAGCTGATGTCCGCACCGCCTGAAAGCGAGGAGGATTCGAAGGTCAGGCTCTTTACGCCGGGAATGTCCCCGACGGCGTCGTGCCAGCGCCTTTCCAGCTCCGTCGCCGACAGATCGCGTCCGCTCGCCGGGGCCAGCTCAAGTGTCGCCATGGCGATATTGGCCTGCGTCATCGTCCCATCAGTACCGAACCCGGACGCCAGTCGACCGCCGACCGTGACCGAAAGTGATTTGAACAAGTCAGAGTTCGGCCCATCCACCGATACGAACGCCGCATCCACCACCCGCTCCATGGCGGCTTCGGTCTGCTCGAACGGCACACCTGCCGGCATTTCGAGCGACACAGTAATCTCGTCGCTTTCAACCGTGGGGAAGAAGACAAACCGAAGGTGCCCGCCAGTCTGCAGGCCGGCGGCGGCAACCAGGATGGCGACACAAGCAGCGACAACCACATAAGGAAACCGCACGGTCCAATCGACAGCGGGGATCACGAAGCGGTCCCGGACGCTCTCGATGAAACCATGGACTGCGCCCTTGAGCTTAGCCATAGCCCCGACGCTCCACTCGCCGCCATGAGCGAGGTGAGAGGGCAGGATCAGGAAAACCTCGATCAGCGAGATGAATAGGACGCTCAGAACCACGATCGGTACAGGCTGGAGCAACTGCCCCATCATGCCTGGCGACTGCAGCAGCGTGGCAAACGAGATCATCGACGTCATAACCCCGATGATGACCGGCGCGAGGACGCTCTTCGTGCCCGCCACAGCCGTCGCGACTCCCGAGCCATGGCGAATCTGATGGTCATAGATGTTTTCGCCCACAACAATGGCGTCATCGACGACAATGCCTAGCACCATGATCAGACCGAGTAGGCTCGTCATATTGATCGTTGTGAGATTGCCAAAAAGGATAAGCCCGCCGAGAAAGGCGACGGGTATACCGACACAGGTCCAGACAGCGAGCCTCAAGTCCAAGGTCAGCGCCAGAAACAGGAAGACGAGACAAAGGCCAAGCACGCCGTTGCGAGCGAGCAGATTTATCCGGTCCCGGATTGTCTCTGTGGTGTCCGCTGTGACGACGACTTCTATCCCGGAGGACGGCTTATAGGTCGCGAGGAATTCTGTAACGACCCGTTGCACCTTGAAGGCGTCTTCATCGGCGGCGCGGTCGATCTGAAGGAACACGGCCGGCCGGCCATTGTAAGTGTTCACCAGCGGGTCTTCGCTAAAGCCGTCCCTAATTTCAGCGATATCGCCGAGGGTTACACGCTGGCCGGACTGGTCGCTGAGCACGACGATGTCTGAGAACGAGTCGCCGGACCGCGCTTCATTGTCCGTGCGCAGGAGAATATCACCGCTCTCCGTGCGGACGGCCCCAGCGGAGAGATTGAGCGAAGAGGCCCTGACGGCGTTCGCGACTTGGTCTAGGTTCAGGCCATGGGCACGCAACGCATCCTCTGAAACCTCAATCGAGATTTCGTCGGCCCGTGTGCCCTGCAGCGTCACGCTGCTGATCCCGTCGATCGCCAGAAGCTCGCGCTCCAGATTCTGGCCCGCGCGTTTCACCGCACGCTCACCGACATCTCCAGCCACAATCAGACGCATGACCGGCGAGACGGATTTGACGATCATGATTTCCGGCTCATCGGCGTCTTCCGGTGGAAACGCGATCAGCCGGTCAACGGCAGACTCGGCGCTGTCGCGCACTGTCTCGGCATCGATGATGTCATTGAGTTCGATCGTCACCATGCCTCGCCCTTCAACAGCCGAAGATCTGACCCGTTCGACACCTTCGAGGCCGACGACGGCATCCTCGATCCGCCTGATTATGGAATCTTCGACTTCTTCGGGCGTTGCTCCGGGATAACCGACATTGATGGAAATGGCTCTCGGGTCGATCTGCGGCAGGATCTCCGCATTTGTCCGGCTCATCATCAGGACGCCGCCAACCAGCAGTGCCGCCATCAGGAGATTGGCCGCAACGGAGTTGCTCGCAAACCAGGCCACAAGGCCTCGCATGTCTGGTCTCGACCTTGTCATAGCGTTGTTCCTTTGGCAGCGTACTGCCCGACGATTTTGACGGGCGTTCCCGGATGGGGATCTATGAGGGGCGAGACAACGACCCCTTCAGCGGTGTCGAAAGGCTCTGTCGCGAGGAGGTCATCCTCGATCGAAAGGATATCCGGCAGGCGCGGCGCAAGCGCGCCATTCTCCACAACCCAGACGGTCAGATTTTCCGATAGGGTTCGCTCAGGAAGACGAAAGGCGTTTTCGAACACCGGCCCGATGATATCGGCCTCGATGAATTCACCGGGCAGCAATCCGGCGTCGCTGTTGGGCGTCAGGACAAGCCGTGCCAGCCGCGTCTGCGGATCAAGGTTTGCATCTACCCGGCTGACAGACGCAGGAATGCCATCCGTCTGACCTTGCCTTTGCACGACGGCTTGGCGGCCGACGGCAGGGTCGAGCGCGGCAAGAGCCCTTGCCGTCACGGCGAGGGAAATTTCCAGATCCTGCTGGTTGTAAACACGGCCATAACTCTGCCCCGCATTCAGCGTCTGACCCACCTCAACCGAGGTCGCCAGGACGCGCCCGTCGAACGGCATGCGCACCTCGACCCGCGAAAGCCTGAGCTGCGCATCGGCAAGGGCGGCCTCAGCAACCTCGACGGCCGCTTCGGCCCGTACAGTTTGCGGCTCGCGCGCCACCAAGGGCGGGATGGCCTGACCAGGATTGACCATCGCCCACTCCCGCCGTGCGAGTTCAGCTTCAGCGCGTTCGACAAGAAGGTCAGCCTGCGCGGCCGAAACTTCAGCTCTGGCCCGGCTGAGTTCGGCCCGGATATCTGCATCGTCGATCCTGAACAGGACCTCGCCTGCTTTGAAGGAGCCGCCGGAGGCGAGGTTTGGCGAGACGTAAACCACCCGGCCGGCAATCTGCGGGCTGAGTTCAATCGCGTTTCGCACCTCAACCGTGCCATGTTCAGACACTTTCAGCGGAGAAGCCTGCGCCTCCGGTCGGATGACCTGAACAGAAAGGACGGCCGGTCCGGCGGACTTGATCTGAGGTGCGCTGGATCCTGTCGACAGGATTGCGTTCAGGCCAAGCCCGGCTGCAAGTGTACCGGCAACAAGTCCGACCTGTATCAAGCCGCGCAATCGCGTGTCTTTCGGGGCGGGCTCAGAGAGCCGGGGCAGATCCTCAAGCGGATGATGTATCGTATCGGCAGGCATAATCAGTCTCCGGATGTTCGGGTGGTGGTGAGGATGGAGGTATCGGCGGACGGAGCGGCGACGCCGGTCCAGTCGCCGCCGAGACTGACGAACAGGTCGACCTGCGCGTTTGCGAGCGCCTGTTCGGTCAGGATGAGATTCTGTTCTGCAGCGTTGAGGCTGCGCTGTGTTTCAAGCACGGCAAGAATTGAGACGAGGCCCTGACGGTACCGGTTCTGTACGATCTCGTTTGAAAGGCGGGCCGAGGCCACAGCCGCTTCGAGTTGGGCTTTCTGCCCGGTCAGGCCATTCAGATTTTCGAGTGCGATCTCCACATCAACGACAGCCGCCAGTGTCGTGCGCGCATAAGCGGCGGCGAGTTCTTCTGCCTGGGCCTGTTCGAGCCGAAGCCGCGCCTCCAGCCGGCCGCCTGTGAAGACAGGCTGTGCCAATGACGCAGCAAGGCGGGCAATGTGCCGGTCCCAGTCGAAGAGGTCCTCCGGCGTGTCGTTCTGGAAGGTCAGGCCGGCAGACAGGCTGAGGGCAGGATAGAAGCTTGCGCGCGCGGCACCGACGTCTTCCAGAGCCGCCAGATAGGCAAGCTCTGCAACAGCGACGTCCGGACGGTTTGCCAGCAGGTCGGCGGGTTGTCCTACCAGGATTTGGAGATTGGTCATCGGCAGAAGCGATCCGGAAAACTCTAGCGCACTTTCGCCGGGCAGCCGTGCGAGCTGTTCGTCGATGACCAACAGCTGGATGCCCAACTGAGCGGCGAGATTGGGTATATCGATGAGGGCGGTGTCGAGGTTCTGACGCGCGATCTGTACATCGCTTGCGGAAACCGTGGGGGATCCGGCCCGGTATCGCTGATCTGTCAGTTCAAACGTTGTGCGGAAGCTGTCCGCGTTGGCCACCGCAAGGTCCAGGCGCCGTTGCAGAGCCACTGCGGAGATCCAGTTTCGCGTCAGTGCCGCGATCTCACGCTGCTCAGCGGCGCGATACGCAAGCTCGGCTGCTGCTGCCGAATAGGCAGCTGCGCGCTCAGACGTCCGAAGCCGGCCGAAAACATCCACGTCGAAACTGGCATCTAGACCGGCTGAGTAACCCTCAGACCATGAAAACCGGCCATCTGGTCCGAGGTTTCTTGACGTCGTGGTCGCGCCGGTCATCGATACTGCCGGGCGGCTGTCAGAACGTACGAGGTGCTCCTGTTCCCGGGCCTGAACGGCCCGCAAGCGCGCTTCATGGAGCGGGAGGCTGTCGCAGCGCAGCACCCCAACCCATTCGTCGAGAGCTTCGCCGCCGATTTGTCGCCACCAGGCTTCGAGAGGTGCTATCTCCGGCGTCGCCGCATCGGCCCCGTTGAAGTGATCCAGATCACTGACTTCGAGGACGAGTCCAGGCGTTTGCGGCGGCGGCGTCAGCGTGCAGCCGACAGCCAGTACTGAAGCGAGCGATCCGGCCAAAGCGCGAGTAAATGAGGGAGCCATCAGACTGGCCTCCGGGGGAAAGTATATGCCTGCGCGACGGGATCACCCGCGTGTGGGGCGCCGGACAAGGCCGGGCGGTGTGTCAGGATAGACATGGGAGAAAACTCCGGAACTGGGCGAAAACGTGGCCGCTGGAATTCGGTGAGCGCGGTTTGTTGAACGAGACCGCAGTTAAGCGGCCCGGAATCCTCCGGGAGGAGCGCTCAGATGCCGGGCCGCCTCGCGAATGAGGCCTGCCAGCCTTCGTTCACGGCTCTGCGGGGAACCAACCCGTATGGGGTCAGCTCGCCTTGGCTGAATGGATTGATGTGCGCCCGCTACATTTCCCCTGCTGAGATGTCGGCGTTTGCAGCTTCCGCGATTACATCCAAGTCGACTTGTCCATCGCCGTCTTCATCCATGAGGGAGAATTTTCTCAGGGGCGGATCCGAAAACTCGGCGAAGCTCATGCTTCCATCGCCATTGGTGTCACGCTCTATGATCACGGGTGTCACGCGTGAGAGAAAACGATCGCGACCGGCGAGACGCGGGGCGTCGTCAGTACCAACCAGTCCGTCTGCGTTCCGATCGATGCGGGAAAATCCCGTCTCAAGCGCGACGTTGAGTTCGACCACCGTCAGCACTCCGTCGGTGTTTGCATCCGCGCCTCGCATGAATTCGACCCGGCGGGACACCGCTTCATCGATTTGCTCCGGCGAGATGTCCATCTCCTGGAGCTTCAGCTTCAGCGCATCGCGATCAGCGGGGGTGCGGTCGCCCGACTGAGCGGTTGCGGCCCCTGCCAGCGCAGTGCCTCCAATAACAAGCATCACCGCACGAATCCGCACGCGAGAATAAAAAGTCTGGTTCATAGGTTTTGTCTCCGTTTCTTGGCCCTTGAGGCCGTTGATGCGGAAACTGGATCACGAACGTTTCGTCAGTTTGTCGGCCAAGCGCGATTTCTTCACGATTTGTGGCGAGCGCCGGCTCCGGCGCAACAAACCGTAAAGAAACCCTACTTTCCTGAGATTGATGGTCGGCTTATCCTTCAATCATGAATGAGCCACGCATCCTCGTCGTCGATGACGACGCCGACATCCGGACCCTTGTCAGGGATCTTCTGGAGCGCAATCACATGGATGTTGCCGTAAGCAGGACTGTGGCCGAAGCCGAGAAGCACCTGGCGGGGGAAATCGTCGACCTGATCGTTCTTGATGTCATGATGCCTGGCGAAGACGGAACAAGCTTTTGCCGGCGCCTTCGCCTTGAATCCGATATTCCCGTCCTGATGCTGTCGGCGCTTGGGAGTGACGTCGACCGGATCCTCGGTCTCGAACTCGGCGCGGACGATTATCTGCCAAAACCGTTCAACCCCCGGGAACTTGTGACCCGGATAAAGACGATCCTTCGCCGCGCGCCGCCGCTCAAGCCAGGAGACATTCGCCGCAAAGCAGTCTGCTATGCCTTTGATGGATTTGAATTGTACCCCGAGACACGCTCACTCCGGTCTGGCGAAGCTGACATCAGTTTGACGTCCGGCGAGTTTGCCCTGCTTCTGGCGCTCGTGGAGCATGCACCGCGCATACTGAGCCGCGATCAGCTCCTTGAATACTCGAGGGGGGCCGCAGCCAATCCGTTTGACCGCAGCATCGATACGCATATCAGCCGCCTGCGCAGCAAGCTTGAACCTGATGCGCGGCGTTCATCGCTCATAAAGACGGTTCGAAACATGGGATATGCCTTCACAGCGCCGGTTGAGAAGACCCGGCAATGAGTTCAGTGCTGTCCTTCTTCCAGAGGTCGCTGTTTCTTCAGGTCTCGGCAATCTTCGTAGGAACACTGACGGTCATGAGCATTGCTTTGCAGGTTCTGCTGCAGACCACACTGATGTTCTGGCTGTTTCCCGACATCATGGAGCAGCACGCCGAAGCGACCGCGGAACTTGTCTTCCTTCTGGAGAACGTTCCCGAAGAAGCGAGGCCCGTTGTCCTGTCGGCATATTCGGGTCCGAGGCGCAAAGCTATATTACAGGCCGAATTTCCAGATGGCGCCAGCCCGTCTGATGCGCTTGGAGCCCCGTTCCACAACAGCGATGACGAGACAATTGCCGCGATCGCCGACCGGGAACCGCGCTTCCGCATGCTGCGTTCAAGCGAACTCGATGAGGCGCAGCGGAATCTGGCCGGCCCATCCATGCGGGGAATATCGGCGCTGGAGGTATCGCTTCAGATGAGTGACGGCCAGGTTCTGACCGTCCTCATGTCACCCACGGCGACATTCGGCACTCCGGGCACATGGCTTGTACTGATGATTGTCGCTGCCGTCTTTGTGGCCAGTATTGTCGGGCTTAGATTTGTCTTCCGGCCGCTGCGGACGCTTGAGGAAACCGCCCACACGATCGGGCGGACGACGAAACCCAAACCCATAGAGGAGAAAGGCACAGAAGACCTGCGGCGTGTGACCCGCGCCCTGAATGAAATGCAGGATCGCGTTCAAAGCCTTCTCGCAGATCGGTCGCGGATGCTGGCGGCCCTGGCACACGACATCCGAACGAGCCTCACGCATATGAAGCTAAGGTTGGACAAGATCGGTTCCGAAGAAGCGGACCTGCTGCAAGGTGATGTCGATCTGATGGACCGGCTGTTGAGCGATATGCTGCTTTATGCACGCGCAGAACAGCCCACCACGAAGCCGGAACTCGTCAATATCTGTGACTTCCTTCCAGCGTTTGCCGCGTCATTACCTTACCCTGTGGAAACTAATGTCGAACAAGATCAGTTCTGGGTCGCTGCAGAACGGGCCGCGCTCACGCGCGCGATAACCAACCTCACCGACAATGCGAAAACTTATGCGGGCACAGTCGAACTCTCGAGCCAACGCACGCCGGAGGGGCTGACCATACTTGTTGAGGATCGCGGCCCAGGCATTCCCGAAGCAGCGCTGGAGCACATCTTCGACCCGTTTTACCGGGCAGAGCCTTCGCGCAATCGGGAAACCGGCGGCAGCGGCTTGGGCCTCACGATCTCACGTGCGCTCCTGAGCGCACAAGGCGCAACACTGACGGTACAAAATCGGACGGAAGGCGGAGTTCGCGCGACCATTGTTTTTCCACGCGAGCTTGAAGTCATCGAGTAAAAAGCAGGACGAAAGCATTATCAGACCGAATGGCCTGATGTGTGGCGGAATCAGACACGTCTCAACTTTCAGTATACAACGTCACTGCATGGGTCTCCGGATGTCCGCATCCGGGATGAAGCAAACTACTCATAAGGCGGCAAATTGCTGGCTGACAGGATTTGAACCTACGCAGTATGTCATTGTTTTTATTGAAGGTAAAAGTTCCGCATACATTCGGCAAATAGCAATAAAGCCCTGAAAACATTATGATTTCAGGGTCTCTATGGGTGCGGGAGCCCGCTTTGTTGAGTACTAATGGCCGAATAGCAGACCCTGCCATTTCAGCCTTAGCTAGTCTCTTGGCGCGCGGTCGATCCTGACCAGGTTAGCCATTGGCCACCACTTCGCGGCGTGCGGACTTGACAGGACCGGCCGCACTCGGGGGCACAAACGCTCCCGAACGAAAGTGCCGTGACAGCCGATTTCGATCCAATCGATTCGTGTTCGCCTGTCAGGCGATGTGAATTTGAGCAAGCAGCGTGGACGGCGAGCAAAGCGATACAAGCGCCCGCAAACACTACAGATTCCTACCTGATTCCCCCCAATTTTCTCACTTGACGGATGAAGTTCCCTTTCCGCACACTGAGGGCATGTTGGTAGCGTTTTTTCCTCACAGAATGCGAGGCGGATCATGAAACACCGCCTCATCGCCTATGTCGGAGGAGAGCTTCACTCCAAGGTCGTCGCCGCTGGATCGAAACCCGGCCAGTCCCAATCGGCAATCATTGAAATGGCGCTGAAGGCGTATTTCTCTCTCGCGCTCGACCAGGTCCGCGAGTCCGGGATGATCAGGCGCCAGGACGACATTCTGCGTACACTTGCGCGCATCGAGCGCGACCAGCAGGCGCATATGGAAATGACCGATCTCATCGCCTGGTATGAACTCCTGTTCTCCCCGCCCATGACCGATGAACAGATCCATGCAGCTATCGCAGCCACCAAGAAGCGACATGCGCAGTTCCGCAAGGCTGTGCAAGATCGGCTGGGGTCCGGGCGCAGACTCCTCGGCGAGGCGCTGGCGGATGCAGTGTTCAGTGAGGATGATTTTGTTCAGCGCCCCTCCAGACAGAATGAGGCAGGGGCGCGTTGATGGGACAGGAGCTCAATCTTTCGCCTTTCCATGAGAGCATCGCGAAAGCACATGGGCTCACTCTTTACAGGCGCTATACCGAACAAGACGCGGCCCGTGCGCTCGATTTTTCG
>Ga0180009_10004707_pt1 | contig 14912 bp, 26 predicted proteins | sample OS_PC_MetaG_FD_123537 | JGI IMG/M metagenome (GOLD analysis project Ga0180009, IMG submission 123537) | Groundwater microbial communities from the Aspo Hard Rock Laboratory (HRL) deep subsurface site, Sweden - OS_PC_MetaG | ecosystem: Environmental > Aquatic > Deep subsurface > Groundwater...
CACCTATCAATAATCTTCCTATTTTTACGTATATTGTGTGTTTTGTTGCACAGGTAACAGTGAAAGGGCATACCCATCCTTGCTCTGACCATGTTATCGGTACCATTATTCTTCATTCACTTTTCCCCTCTTAACGTCCATGCCTCCCATTATTACTACCATCATTCCACCTTCTCTGTTATGTTCTTTCTCCATTGATATTCATCAGTATCTTCTCACCGAATGGTACATTCCAATTTCTGATTAGTATCCACAGTACGGGGTAAGCAGGTTCTTTCTCAGGATAGGACCCATCCCCGTCGGTTAAGTAGCACAGACATGCTGGGGATATGCCTCTCTTCTCAATATCTTCAAACACAGGCTTAAAGCTCGTTCCCCCTCTACCTGTGACCCTGGCCTCCAGTTTATCCCCACTCCTGTACTCTTTGTATATCATTGCTGTATCACACTGGTACAGGTGCATAAGTATGCTACTATTGAGATTGAGTATGGCGTTTACTTCGGATAGGAATATCTTTATTTCTTCGTCACTTATGGACCCAGAAGTATCTATCGCTACACAAATTTCAATGCTTTCCCCTGTAATACTGGGAAGATATGTTCCATTGTCAATATGTCGCCTCGAAGGTTTCGACCATACGTAGTCATTCCGACTGCACCTGCTCATAAATTGCTCCAATAGTACTCTCCATTCCACCATGGGCCTAAGTAATTCCTCTATTAACATTTCTATATTCCCCGGGAGATTACCTCTACCACGTGCTACCGTGGCTGCACTAGCTACCCTCTGCTTCCATTCCTGTTCTATGTCCTTACCCTCCCCGGGTTTCATAGGTTTGTAGATATGTTCGTCTAGGGTTTTGCTACCCTTTCCGTCCCCACTGTCTTTACTGTCCCCACTGTCTGTACCGTCCACACCGTCCACACCGTTTCCACCGTCCTTATCTTTTCCTTTTCCTTTGCCTTTGCCTTTACCTTTATCTATGGATTGAATTAGTATCTTCTTTGTGTTCTTATATATCTCGTTGTACACTTCCTCAGTAATCATATTCCTGAAACTATCGTCTAACAACGCTCCCTGTGGTACTTTGCCTATACATGCGTCTCTGAGTATGATATTAGTCGTGAAGTCCATAGCCAGGTTCCATAACAACTGGTCCCTGTAACCTTTTCTTATCATTTGCCCAGTGGAACAATGTAAAACTTCATGAGCAATCACAAATTTCAATTCGTCGTCATTAACAGTATCTATAAACTTGGGATTGTAGTACATGTCTCCGTATGGGGTTACTCCCATAGCAGGTACACTATCACTCTTCTGTATCTTCAGGTGCATTGCCAAGTCGCCAAAGAAAGGGCTGTCAAACAACAAAGATATTCGTGCCTTTATTATCCGTCTCTCAGCATCCATATCAACTACCTCCTGGGAGTATCACATCCGCATGTTTCTTACTCCACTCTACAAACAGCTTGGACTTGCCCAGTACTCCCGCATTCACCATAGCACAGTCCATCATAAGTTTAACACTGAACTCAGGTACCACAATGTATGAATACTCTATGATACTATCGGCAGTATCAATTTTCTTCTGTTTCCTGAACCAGTCTACCAGTATACCATTGATAGCATACTGTATGCTGGGTTCCCTGTTGGTAATCTTCTTAGATATTATCTCCTCTGCACTACTGGGTAACTTGTCATATACTCTTATGTAACCCATGAATTCACTTGCCACACCGTCACCCACAGCACCGGCCACTACTTCGTAATCTATGTCCTTGATTATACCCATTACCCTTGACAGGTATTCGTATGTTCTCGGGCACCCGTGTGACTTCTCTTCACTGTAGGGTGGTTGTACTAATATCCCCGGTCGGAAGTTAATGAATGATATGACCTTAGTGTCAATATTGTTTCTATAAGCCCATTCCTTCCAGTCGTCCACATCAACGTCGAATTCTATGTTATAGAACCGTGTAACCAGTGTGGAAGGCATCCTATTCACTATTGCTCTGTCAGTAGTCTTATTACCAGCGCCAATCCTTGGACACTTGGATATATCCAAGTTGTCCAATTTACCTTCTAGAATTATACGGTAGAACGCTACCTGTACAGAATGTGGGGCGGCATTGAGTTCATCAAAGAAGAAAGCTACCTTTTCTCCTTCTTTTACGTCGAAAAACCCCGGTGGAAACCACTCCGTAAGCATTCTATCCGTAATCCTTGGTATTCCCCTTACGTCCACTGGGTCTAGTGTAGAAGCTATCAATGTTCTTACTTCGTAGCCCAGTTCAGTCATTACTGAAATTACCAACGAAGTCTTGCCAACCCCTGCTGACCCTCTCAGGAACACAGGTAGTGGGTGTTCGCTACGAAAGTTTGCCCTCAAAAACTCTGCTATTTTCTTCGGTTTCATATCTTACCTCCTCCGTTCTTTAGTTACCTTTCAGTCTCTTCATAGTCTTGTACTTTAATATATCTTCTTTACTGCCAATGAACCTATCTTCTATGCCGATAAAGTCGTTGTATGCTTCGATTAACCATTCGCTTATCTCTGTGTATGTTTCTCTCACTTCGTTGTATAGTTTACTCTCATCATAATCACCTATGAGTACCACCTTATCACCCGCCCACCTGCCTCTAAGTGCTCCCCCGTCATCGTCTCCCATTGCCATCAGAAACGGTATTACACCACACTGCCTGTTTGCACACCATTCCCATAGTTTCAACCCATACCCTATCTTGTGTGGGTCTACAAATTCTCTCTTGCTGATGCTCGCAAGCAAAAAGTACTGCCCCATGTTCCTACCTCCTTCTACTTGTTCTCATATCTCACCTCTCAGCCTCTTAAACGTGAAATACTCAGTAAGATAATCAATGTAATCATTCAGCGTAATCTTATCCCTAGCATACAGGGAGAACATGTATATTATATTGTATGGCAGGTTACTGGCATTAGTACTAACATTCGTTACAATCAATGAGAGAGTTAATATTTCCTGTATGAAAGTATTATAGTGAGTATGACTATCAATTCCGTTGAACATAGTCTTCATTGTCACGAATGCTTCTTCTACTGTTACATCCTTGCCATTGTGAAACCTACCGCACCTGTTACATATACGTATCATTCTACCACCTTCTTTATACAGTTTGCCAGTACCTTCGCTATGTTACCCACCAGTAACGAAGGTACGTACGTTACCCTGACTACTTTATGAACACTATCTTCATTGTTTTTATAACATTGCCCTACGTCTACAGCAATAAAGTCCGACATATCCAGTAACTTTGAATCTATTACATATCTATATTCGGCACCAGTGTAGCCTTCATTGAATAAATCAGGCATATCCAGCTTATTGAAATCTTTCAGTGATATAAACTTCTTACTCATATCGGCTTTGTACGCTCCTACTACCCGTCCCCTGAAGAAATAGTACCTGATAATCTCACAGTAGAATGTAGTTATATCTCCGTATGGGTAGCGTTCATATATTTTTTTAATCATTTCTGCCTTGTTTATAACTATACAGTCTTCATCCAGTTCACTGTGGTGAGCACACCCCCACCTGATAATAACCCCGGGTTTCATTGAAAATAGGGTTGGTAACTGGCAGTTGAGAACAGGTATTCCTCCCAGTTCCTTGGCCAACAGGTGTACACTTTTCCATTTGACCATCCTGTCATACGCTAGTATTACCATATCTTTACCCATTTCTTCCCTCCGTTACTATGGTCAGTCCACAGTAGCATTTTATTCTCTGTGATATCAGTTCGCCGTTAAACACAATGGTTCTATCTTCGTATTCCTTTCCACAGCCAGGACATTTCATACTCTTCATCCCTCCTTTTTCAGTAAGTAATGTATTATCCAAGTCCTGTGTCCTGCGTGCAAGTGTATGAATGACTTGCATCCATCAACACTATGAAGGAATACACGTTCATTGCAATCCTTACATGATACGTCGTATGTGTTCAAATATGCAAGGCTCTCATAAGCCTCTCTACTATCAAGATAACGTAATTGCCTTTTTTGTGTTTCTGTATAGTCTATTTTACCCATATTTTCAACTCCCTCAATACTCATCAGGATACAAAATCGTAGTAACTGACCTATCACATTCACTGATTATCCATATCCTTGTTTCGTCTTTGTGCCTGTACGCTGAGAGTATCCTGCTTCCATCGGTAATTGCGTGGTCATTCATCTGCTTGTCTTCCTGGCACAAATCACCCCAGTCCCCTCTGGTATGCCTACCCAGGCTCTCAGTTACAAATTTGGCAAACTCTTTGTCGTCTGCCACTCTGTCATGCACTGCCCTGGTAAGGACTACCATTCCTAGTCTGAACTTCTTTGTTTCTTCCACTTACTCACCTCCTTTATGCTTTTTTCTCTGTATCTATGTATATAATCTCTACAAAGGTCAAATGTACCTTATCTTCAGTGCAATCAACACTCTGTAGATAGCAGTTCTTTGGTATTTTATATTCTTTGATAACTATTTTGCCCTGCTTCCAATCCTTGCCTAGTACAAGTCTTTTTGTACGCATTTACTCACCTCCTGCTCTTTCCTTAGAGCACTTAGAGCACGACGACGTGCCTCCTTCTGCTATAATATCATCAGTTTCAATCCTTAGAAAATTACCATCCCAGTCACATACTATTGTATGTGTAAGTACTAAGTACTGATTCCCTCTTTTATAGAGTACCTCGTTCTTGGTATAATATCCGACGTTATAATCTTCTGGCGTAACTACTCATATAAATCTTATCTTTCCCATACTACTCATTCCTTCTCCTTCAATTCTTATTTTTCTTTTTCTCTTTGTACCTGAATGTCCCGTCACTGTTGAAGATAACATCACCAGTTTTCTCCGATTCCCTCGCTTGCCTGATTGCGGCTTCGTTCAGGGGAACTATATCGTACCCCCCTCTCATTGTCTTCTGCATCCATTCGGGCATCCTCTTATCGTACTCCTCAACTTGCTCAGGAGTTGCGAATGCCTGAGGCACTTCTTCCCTTAGTTTCCCTATCAGTTCATTTATGCCCAGTTTACCCAGTTCATCCAGTTTCTTTTTCAGTTCATTTTACCCTATTTACCACGGCAATGGTTTAACTACCATATCCACTACCTTGGTCTTTCCACCACAGTCGCACCCCTGCTCATCCACTGGGAACTCGGGGTGATACACCCAGTGAAGCCCACACTTTATGCACCTTAGTGCCTTCTCAGTATTCATACTTCCACATCCTTTAGTTACCAGTCACTATAATCATAGTACGATTGCCCATTCCCGTACTTCTTTACTCTCTTCTTATTGTCCCTGCTCCACCACCGCTTATTCTTTGCGTGTGTTTCAACTGATACAGGGCAATAATTGTACCCGTTCCATATCTTGCCGATATTAACATTGTTATAGTAAGTAGGCTTCTCGTACTTGGCTACCTCTCCTTCCAGTACGTCGTACCCGTCTACCCTAAGTACAGCAATGGTACCACTCTTAAACTCCATGTGCTCATCACATTTGAAGTCCTCCGGGAACTCCGAAGCGTACAACCATTTGTTTCCTATCCTGACCGCTTCAAAGTCCCCGTTCACATTTACCATTACTTTATCCTTAGTGATAGTAAGTATTACCCCAGAGCTCACCAATTTAGTGACCTCAAAACCATACCTTCCCACCAGACAGGCTATTATCTCACTGTCCGTACAGTCGGATATCTTACCAGTATCCATAAGCCCATTGAATAGCATGTGCCACTTGACCTCACGGCTATCCATCCAGTGTCCATTGTGGCACGTGATAGACCCGTTATACCCGAATGGGTGGCAGTTTTCATCGTTAATACTACCTTTAGAGGCCATTCTACTGTGGAATATAACCCCATTAGTCCACCCTCTCTTCACTATGAGGTCAGCCATGACCTGAGTAGTTATCTTTATTCCTTTTATTACCATAGGCATGTCATTGATAAACCCACCTATACCATTCCCATGGCCACCGTTCTTCTTCTCTAAGAAGTCCAGCAGCTTCTCCATTTCTTCTTTACTCATTATCCCTGTATAGGGAATATACGCTAGTCTGCACATTACAAATCACCCCTGTCTAGTGTATAAGTATCATTATTGTACTTGTCTAAGTGAATGTACTCGTTGATTACGTCAAATAAGAACTTAAGCATTCGTTTTATCTCAGGCACACTCACTGAGCCAGGGAATATTCGGAACTCAATTGTACCATGGTACGTGTAACAGTGATTTATTGCAAAGTACCTGCACGAATCTCTATCGTGTACTGCTACCTGATGGGATACTGCTCCCACAAAGTTCTCATAGTTGGCAAATGCTTTACAGTAATCCTTATGTTTCCTGTCCTGGAACTTGTAACCAGGGAACGTTTTATCGTACCTCTTCATGAAGTAATTGTAGAAATTCCATGAACATAGCAACTGATGATAGTACCTATCATCAAACGATATGTGAACGTGGAACCCACAGGAATCGTTCACTACCTTCCTTTCGATACTGTCTAGTATCGCCTGTAGGTCATGCACAAAACTGTCAAAATTGCTACTATACGGTCCCACTGTCTTTATTTCCATACTATCTAAACTAGTATGGATACTTCCATCGTCAGAATGCGTCCACCCTCCAGGGAGGCTCGGTCTGTTGGATACTCCGCATTCTATCTCTACACCAAAGCGAAGCTCTACTGGTTTCGGCTTCTTCTTCTTAACATAGTCTTCTATGTTTACGGTCACGTTTCCACCTCCGTCACCAGTGTAGCTTTTATGCTACACTTAGTTACATATTTCTTATAGAATCTTCTGTACTCTTCTACGAATTCCTTCACTGAGTTCTCCAGTCCGTCGTAAGGGAATACCTGTTCTACAGGTATTGTAATCCCTTCACTAGCACCTACGAACCTCGTAATTGCAAAGTTTATACTATACTTCCTTCCAGTATAGTAAAACAAAATCATGTGTCCATCAGCGTCATCGTAGTATTGACTAGTAGTGTCTGCCCTCTCTCTGTAGTAGTGCATCCCAAAGGGTGCACTGGATGATACATCCTTGGTTTTCTTAAATAGCTCCTCTACCTCAGGAGCTATCTTCAAGAATAGTTCCATTTTCTTTTCCTTAGGGTCACGGATGACCCTTACTTCTAAGATTTGTTTCTCCACGTTTTCACCTCCTCACGGTATCGCCGTGAATATTCACTAAACTAAGTAACAGTAAAACTAGTCAGCTTCACTCCCTTTCCTTCAAATGAGGAACCTTAAATACTCTCTATTTTCTTTATCCATTCGTCCACTAGTTTGGTGTATCTCTCGTTCTCTTCTTTTAGTCTCTTAATTGCCTTCTCTCTGTAGTCTTTACCTTCCTCTGGGGTGAAACATATCACCGATTCACAGCAACCGCACCCTCTAATGATTAGTTCAATACTTCCACTGCCTCCATTGTATAAGATGTCAGCGTCTACGACCATTCTTTTCTCCATATTTCTCACCTCCTCCCATTGCTGGGACTATTCACTAAACTAAGTAACCATAAGGTTCAGTATCCACACTGAACTAGTTCAAAACTCATTACCCATAATTCGTATTCTTTATCTATGTTCATAGTTCCACCTTCTTTAGTCTCTTCAATTCTAACTCAGGGTCTACCCTGTGTCCCCAGGGCTGACCACATACTTTACATAGCTTTACCATAGTTCCACCTCCTAGGTTTTACTTTTTACCTAGTCTACTCAACCATTCCCTTATGTCATCGGGGATTAACGTCCCCTCACTTGCCTGCGACCTGGTAAGGGTGGCTCTCTTAACCATAGCTATCCTTTCCTCTATCTCTTCACTTATCATAGTACCACCTCCTTAGTACTTAGCTCTAGTAGGACTGAGCACAGGCAGGTACTTCCCAAATTGCCCATTGGGTTTGCCTATGACCTTCCCTCCACAGTACGGGCAATAAATCCCTCGTACCATGACTGGGTGTGGTGGAAGTACCTTTTTGTACTCTTTGTATTTCCCATGCCTAAGATACACTACTATGTGTACCCTAGGGCAGTATGCTACCCTCGTCATGCTATCACTTCCTCTCCGCTACAACCAACGCTCCACAGCACTGGCTAAATGGAGGAGTAGAACTAGTATGACATTTACTACATACCCAGCCGTTAAAGTGTATCCTTAATGGCCATGATAAGTAGTCCGATAGATTTATCATAGTATCCCTCCAGAAATAGATAGCCTCCCGTGATTGGGAGGACATTTACTACACGAGCCCGGCATACCCACGGCTTACTTAGGCACCGTGGGGGATACACTGTAGGATAGAGTACTTAGAACTCTAGCCCATTCTCCTTAGCGATTTCCACGAATACGTCGCTCAGGAGCTTGTGCATATCAACGCCTACCGACCTTATAGCCAGGAGCGCTTTTGCTTCTTTGCTGTTGGGGTCAGCGGAGAATGTGTACCATATCTTGGTGCCATTCCCTCCGTTGGACTCTTTCTTGTACTTGCCTAGGTCTGTCATTATTTACACCTCCTATGTCTGCCCGTAAGTACTCACACTACCTACGTCAGTTCTGGCATGAGGGGAGGGACTACTCCCTTCATGCTGTCAGAAAAAGAGAAAACACTATATAAGTAGATTGTATAATTGTATATCACTGGTACGCTTAGTACTAGTATAGCCTATGCGTATTCAAGATATAGAATAGTTAGGCTTTGGGATTATATCCCTTTCCCCAATGAGGGCAATCTCACGGGCACATATTCTATACCTATTCCTATTGTGTGTGTGTAATATGTAATATAGGGTTATTTAAGGTAGATATGATATGTATATACCATATCAACCATTTACATATCCCTATATTCATATTCATATTTTACACGTCCCTATATTATATTACGATTATCTACACAATCGCCCATAAATTTAAATATGAATTAACTTGTTTAGAAACTATTGTAGTTTTTAGTATAACTCAATCTTCTTAGAATATATATCATATATAACTAATCTCTCTCCTTCTCCCCTCTCTTCTCTCCCTTAACCCTCTCTCCTTAGAATTACCTCTCCTGCCCTCCTCCTCCTCTCCTCCTCTCTTATCCCTCTCTTCTCTGCCTCAACCTTGGATACCTCTTCCGTTCTCTCCCTTTCGAGTTCTAACCATGAACGTTCTGTATTTGATAGCATATCCCTTCTTTCCCTCTCCGGGAGTGCAGGAAGGGTATACAATGCAAATTGGGGGTTAATCCACCCTATGTGATACCTGTTTGCCATAGTTACTGTAAAGTACTTTCTATTGTATGCATACTCCCTCCCTTTCACCGGTGGGAGTTCACCCATGAACGAGATAAGCCTGAGCTTCCTGAGTCTGTACATATAGGAAAGGAAACTATTGTATGACCCCCCTGTTCTCCTGTACCCTTTCTTCTCAGCCATCCTCTTCCATACCCTGTACATTCTCCATGCATAGTCTTTGGTGTATACTGTCAGATTATGTCTTATAAAGAGGGATTTCTGTACCTTTTTCCACCATCTCTCCCTTGGGACAGGCCTTCCCCTTCTCCATGGGTACGGGACATTTGTTGGCAGCAATGATTCCCTTTCTGTCCATGTAGTAAACTCATTCTCATCCAACGTTTCAATTATCTTGTCTATGTCCTCATCAGTCAGCATCTTCAAACGCCTTGGGTATTGAATCCTTTATATCTACAGGTTTCATGTGCACGTACCTCATTGTGGGACGCAGGGTTCTATGTCTCATAAATCTCTTTATATCCAACACTGGTACTTTATGCTTAGCAAGTGACGTGGCTCTTGCATGACGGAAACATTTCGGTGGATAGTAATCTATCTTTGCTATCTTATACAGTCCCCTGAGTATACCGTACAATTCTGATACACTAAAACTAAATATCTTCCCTTTCTTCCTCCCTGTACCCCTTACATACTTCATTACGTCTTCGTATACGTCATCATCTATAGGTACGTAGTCATACTTGGCAATCCTATCCCTCTGTTTCTCCGTGGCAACCCTGAGGTACCCATCCCCACTGAAGTCCTCTACAGTGACACCGAGCAGTTCATTCCTCCGCAGTGCACATCCGTACAGCAGCTTTACAATCGCTTTCTCCTTTGATAATGTACATACACTGAGTAGCTTGTGTAAGTCTTCGTCATCTATGTACCTGTACTCTTTAAATTCTAACCTGGGGAGAGTATCATACATATCTCTTATATCACCAATACCTGTGTACCCACAGAATGTCTTGGCTGCCGAGTAGAAACAATACATATAGTTTGTGCTCTTTTTGGTATCTTTGAGGTGATTTATGTATCTCTGAATGTTTACCCTGTTTACGTCACCCTTACACCATTCAAAGAACTTCCTGAATATGCATTCATAGGTTCTTACAGTGTCACCGGAGTATTCTTCACTAAGCCATTTCTTCCACGACAGAATGATATCTTCCATGATAGTTACATATAGTTTCCAATGTATTTAAATACAATGATAGGTATGTAGTAACTGATGTCATTGTGTGTATCCGACGAAATCTTAAAACATATTCCACCTGTTGGGTACGGTCTAATCCTTGGTGATATAAGGAGTGGAAAGAGTGCGATTGGGTACGGTATACTGGAGAGCATACAGGGTAGAAAGAAATGTGTCTTTGCACCTCCCCCGGCGTTGGCTAACTTACTTCCTAAGCATATATCACCAGTACACGAAATCGAAGAGATTGAAAATGGTTCTGTTGTACTGTTTGATGAGGCGTATTTATCTTTTTATAGTCGGGAATTTATGAAAGATTCAAACAAACTTATAGACGTTACATCAGGGATTGCTGGACATAAGGACATTCTCCTTATCTTTGTTACCCAACAGACAAGAAGGCTTGACATATCTATTATTGCAAGTGCCAGGTTTATACTATTTAAGAAACCGTCTCTTCTACAGTCCAGATTCGATAGACCACAGCTCAGGGCAATAACAGGTGACGTGTTCAATGCTTTTAAGAGTGTAAGTAATCACATGAATTCATGCTATATAATAACCCCAGACTTTGAAGGCATGATAGAGAAATCCAATACATTACCCGAATGGTGGTCGGATGAAATCAGCAAATCGTATGCATACGAAGGTGGAGTGGTTGATGATACTCCACAATTTATCAGAATTAAGATAACTGAGAGATATGAATTCCTCGATAGAATTTACATTTCAGGAATAGACGAAAAAGGAAAAAAGATAAACATAGACGCTTTGTTGGAATAAGTGTCTATATTTATTCTAACTTACCGGCAACGTATACTCTTCCATACAACGGTGAGCCAGGTTTTGCTCTGCTTTTCTTTCTGTATATACCTGTTTTCAGACCTTTTTTCTTTACACATTCCTTTACCTTTTCCATCCTCTCCAATCTGCTTGGGATACCAAGGGTTTCATGTGCACATTCAGCAAAGGCTTTCTTGATATCGGCTCTACCTGCTCCAGGCGAACCAGGTTTCCTTATGAACACAGTCAGGTGTTTCTTCGCTTGAACGGCCTGTACCTGTCCAGTTTGGCTCGTTGTTGGCATTATTCTTTTCCATTTGCCCATAGTTTATACCTCCTGTGATTGCATTATGTACATTGGTATATTTAAACTGTTGTAAAACTTCTTTTTACAAGGATATTCTTATCATATCAACCAATATCTTGAGATTGTTCTTAACTATTGATTCCCTGGGTACACTTGTACCATTGAACACTAAGTTCTCGGATACTTTATCTACTATGGATGAAAGCATATCTACCATTGAATCGAATACTTCATCACTAATAAAAGGCAGTTGTGCTGAGTAAAAACGCTTTCCATCATGTTCAATGGGTAATAGTACACCGTTTGATATCAGTGATGGGATGTGATACCTTATTAACTGCCTTGTGATACCTGTTTTGTTCTCTATCTCGGATAGTGTTAGGGGTTTACCTGTGTTTGCAACCGCTAAAACTATTCTTTCCTTTATACCTGAGTCTTCCCCTGCGTACCGCCTTCTTTCCGTTCGTACCATTCTTCAACCTTTTTCTCTACTATATCCCATAGTTCATCAGGGTCACGCTTGCCACTTGCAATGTATTCGTCTATATACAATTTGCAATCATTCTTTATTTCTTCATCCTCAATATCGTCACACATTACTCCTTTGAGTACCTCACCAAGGTCCACACAATCGGGGCATTCAACTCCCTTTTCATCTTTTTCTTCACCTTCGCATGTAATCTTTATTTTCCCTTCTTCAGCATTGAAATCTACTCCACATGCAATGACTTTCCCCTCTTTTTCTTTGATAATCACTGGAATCTTCTTTATCTTTAACTCTTCGACTAGCTTCTTCCCTTCATCCGACTTGATATCAATAATCTCCATTTCACCTTTGTCTATCTCCTCAGATAACTGTTCCTTTGCGATATCACACAGTACGCATTCCTCTGTTGCATATATCAGTTTCTTCTTCTTTTCTTCGGTGGTCATACCTTACACACTCCTTTAGGGCATTTCTCTAAGTGTTTCCATAGTTTACTTATCAGGACATTATTTCCTTTAAGTACCTTTTCAAGGTCTTCTTTTGTACCTTGCAGTGATAGTATCCCTGCATCCCATATTCCTTTTCTCAATGCCCTGATATCTACCAATACATCCTCTAAAAATGCTTTTGTTTGACTATCTGTAGTATCGGTTATGGATATGTCATGTGTTGCACCTTCCAACTCCTCCACCACAGCCTGAACCTTCTCCCTTACCCCTGGGGTGACAGATTTGTCTACCATGTACCTGTCCATAGCTTCCTGCATAAGTTTCTTGGATGCTGAAAAGTGTTTGGCGAGACAGTTATGCATAGCACCATGAATTGTTAAATATGATTCATCACCACTAACATGTATGTTGTAGACGTATCCGTTGTACTTTTTATTTCCTGTAGATTTAATCGGTAGAAAGACATATTTTTCCCCGACCCACCCATAGTTATATTCATGGTGTTTTCCGATATCGTAATTATAGTGTTGTTTCTCTCCTATTTTTGAAATGAATTGTACAGCAGAAGCTCCACTAAGTTTGATATCATAGAAACCATTGCCTCTTATGACTCTACCATTAATGTTACCGATTGATGGCTTTCTATATGTAATAGAATGTAGTATTCCCAATCTAAACAAAATCAGTCTCATTTTGTACGCTAATCTTTGTGAACATGTACCAGCAGTTATGAGTACCCACTTTTGATTATGGTTACAGCCATCACCACCGAAGTACCCCTTAAGGAACATATACTGTTTTTCCTCCGGTAACGTAATCATCCATGATGGAATATCCTTCTCTGTTGATTCGTCCCCAAACTGCCTAAAGATACTAGTCCAGTAAATACTTGATATAGATATTCGTGTTGCTGTTCCTTTTTTGGTTATACCTGGCTTTTTGCCAAATATTGTTGTGATAAGTTGTACTACCCTATCAATTTTATCAGTTTCGTGGTGTCCTAGTGAAAATGTTACAACAGATGCCCTATCACTCTGTACAAAACACCCTTCAGATACATACCACCCCAACAGTTCCGCTAAGTTGTTGTCTACTATGCTAACGTCTACTACATTTCTTATCCTTGGAAATACCATAAAGTCATTTGTTGTAATATCTTTTGCAGGTACCCATTCAATCTCTTTCTCATCTATTCCATTATGTTGCCATCCCTTTGATTGGGGTTCCCTAACGTTTTTTGCACAGAGCACAGGATGTTCTGGTGTAATGTCTAATGGTATGTTAGTATAGTATTGATTTATTGTGGTAATGTTACCGTCGTATTGTCTTGAAAAGAAATTTGTAACCCTTCTTCCGATACCATTATGTGATATAACTTTGTATTTCTGTCCGTAATTTGCAGGGTTATAGTCTTTTATAGCACGTATGCTACTATTTCCGTAAATCAGTGTATTACCCGGTAGACATTCCCCACAGTACGAGGGTGTTTGCTTTGTGGATATAACAGTTGTTTTGGGTGACGTATCTGTACTTTCGTGGGTGTCACTTGGGCTGCCATATTGTACCCTTATCCACTTCAAATCCCCCGGTGCTCTCTCCATCTTCTCTATGTCTTCCTTTGGTACATTCTTAAACCATTTACCCATTCCCTTGGCTCTGTACGCCCTCCCCATGACTATGCCCTCAGGGAATCTCTTCTTAGCATACTTTGTGATAAACACAGGAAACCCACCGGCCTTTGTTACACTGTCTATCCACCCAGATACATTCTCACTGTAGTCTACGGATTGTTCCATTGCCTTGCTTACCATTGCTTCGTACATGAATCTACCGAAATCTCCCTTGAATGTAACCTGACTATCTACACTGACCAGTGATTCCAGGTAAGTGTCTGTATCCATTGTATCCATATCTGTTTCTGACTTTTCGGGTGATGTTCGGGCTGAAGAATAAACCCTATCAGCTACACTCTGATTGTCTATATAAGTATCGTTCAGATAGTCAATTTGCTCGGCAGTAAACCATTTGTATGGTACTCTCCGCTTATAATCAGTTATAACGTCCCAAGCATCGCTGATGAGATAATCTATATCTAACATCAGTTTATCATCTTCATACCACATCCATGATGGACGGGGTTTTTCATCCTTATATCGTCGATACTTTTCTATAATGTGACCTACTATTTCATCTTGGAAGGTTTCTCCAACCTTATCTACTTCTTCTCGTTCTTTCTTTGTTAGGGGGTTTCCGCTTCCTGACTTTTCATGGTACAAATCTGACGTGTCACCATATACCAGGGGTCGCATGTACATTCTTAGTAAACGGGCATACTCATCCTTTTCGGCTTGGGAGAAAGGTTCACGGCG